>WNGR01003653.1_pt1 | contig 26691 bp, 38 predicted proteins | sample 5407581 | NCBI WGS metagenome assembly WNGR01 (sample SAMN13153383, study PRJNA577476) | soil metagenome | isolation source: 80 cm soil or saprolite under Garry oak tree replicate 2 | place: USA:California | collected 2016-06-15
TCGTTTCCGGCAAGTGCACAGGCTCAGTATTATCTAAGATAGTAATCACTGCTGACCGAAACCACTTGCGTTCTAGGTCATGTTTTCGTTCAATTACTGGATTTTTGGTTCTCTGGGTATATCCTCAGCTTGTTCCGTTTCTTGTCGGGCTGGATGATGAACTGGAAATTCTTCAGTCCTGGATGTCACGATCACTTCCATACGTACGTCCTGCCTGCTACACATGAGCTTTGTAACCTTCGTTCTAGTGATGGTTTGGTTGTGTCAATCCAAAACGGGGCTCGACAACCTGGACCAAGCATTGGACCACATCGTGGCCGCTACATGGGAATCAGCGGCAGTGCCGAGCGCATTTCAAATCGTCGCCGTTTCTCTGTACGACTCTAAGTCGGTGAGAAGTTTCCCGGAGTGCTACCTCACAAAAGCATCGACTTACGATAAGCCGGCCTTCAAAGGGGGAGAGTCACCACCTAGTTTTGTTCTTCTGGCTAATGACGGGAAAGCTCTACACGCTCGGCATACTACGGTCTTTGAATTCGCGTCCGGACCTCCGCGGCCGGATGACTTCGGACGACATTGGCCGAAGGTCGCTCAGCGATTGGCAATGGGGTGATGAGTCCGAGAACACAGTTTCCCGTCCCGTCACACAGATGCTATTCCTGTCGCTGGCATTATCGCCGGCAACTACGCCTCGTGGCCGAAGGTTGTATGGCTTTCCAGAAAGTAGCACTATGACCGTAAGGCAGAACGGCGTTTCGCCTGTACCTTCTGCTACGAATCAGTCAGATAGCTGAGAACACGCGTATTTCATTTATTGACACCGTGACACGTGCGCAAGTTATGGTAGTTGCGGTCATTAGCACGGGTCGAACCGAAGGATATGAGAGCATCACACTTTCGTGATAAGGTCACAATCAAACATCGAAAGAAGAGAACTAGTCAGAAGGTGTGCGAGTGGGTCAGCCAGAGACGGAATGCCGAGTCGACCTGCCGGCCCGGGCAGTAGTCACTTTCACATCCCACCCTCATTACAATATGACCGCCGACTTAGACAACCCGCCATCTCCCGCCGGCCACTCTGAGCCTCCTTCGACGAGTGTGACACAGCCTATTCTACCACACGAACATGCGTCGCCGTTACCGACGACGCCTGTGACAGACCGCTCCGAGCTATTGGACAAAGCGCGGCATTTCCTGGGTTCTCCTCAGGTCGTACACCAAGACCACGAATCCAAACGTCGCTTCCTCACGGACAAGGGTCTGACGGACGGAGAGATACAACTGCTCCTACACGAGATGGTGCGCCGTGTTTCTCATCCGCACGATCCTTACTTAGCTCGTGCTTTTTTCGCAAGCCCTCGCAGCTCCCCCTCGTGCCGCCTCGCATGTACCCCGCGCCACCTCCGTCCCGCTTGCCCGGCCTTCTTGCAGGTACCTTCAAGCTGCTTTCCTGGATCGCAGGGGGCTCCACAGCCCTGCTCTTCGTCTACTACGTGCGTCGTCGCCTTCCTCACACCACACACACTCTGATCGGGGTTGTCCCTGCAGCGTTTTCTGCTCCCCCGCCTCACTCAATCGGCGCTCGCTAGGCGTTCCCTCAAGGCACACCAAAACGGCCTCCTCGCGAAGCTCACAGAGTCCCTGCGCGACTTTCAGGACGAGCAAAAAGTCGCATACGTAGATCTACCGCGGCCCGACCCATGGGAAGAGCTCGACCCGTGGGGGGAGTGCAAGGATCTGGGGGACGTCGTCGCGGCCGCACAAGGCGAGCAGAGGTCACGCGTCGTCCCACACGTAACGCTGCTCCGCTGTGCGTTGGCCGACCTCGCGGGGCAGAATAAGCCGTCGACGGCCGACGAGATCTTCCACGCTCTCTTTTCCACCGAGCTGCCCTCCCTCTTGAACATCGACGACGCTTATCAGGTATGTTCGGTAGCACTACGCTTTCAGCGACCGCCCCAGAAACACCTTTCGATGCTAGGAGTCGCTGTGGAAAACGCTCAACGACGCGCCGCTTTTCCGCCCCACGGAGCCCAGCTCTCCCACCGAGCTACCTAGGTGGTCTTACCATGTCCCAGATCCTATGCCACAGCCGACGACGCCTCCACTCCTGCCCGCGCTCGCCAAGCTGCAAATTTCCGTCTCGCGTGCCGTGTCTGAGCGCCCGACGCAACGTTTCCAACACACGCTAGAGGCGTTTATCGACTTTACGGGCTTCCTGACCACCAAGACGTACGCGCTGGCGTCGGCGATGCATCGCTTGCCTGGAACCACGCCGCCGTCTGCGATGCCAATCGAGGAGGAGGAGGTCCGGATGGAGATCAAAGCGCTCAAGGGGCTCGTTCTCAATCGGTAGGTAAAAGCGAACTGTCGTATGCGCCATGCAGACCGTTGTTGTTTTCACAGGAGAACATTTATGCCGACGATCCCAAGACCGTCGAGTGCGCCGATAGACAGGGCCTGAGTGGAAACGACAGACGATCTATGATAACAAACAGTGCAGCACGTATATACTGTATATACACGATACCTTATGTGGTATTATACAGGGATATATTTACTCTTTAACAACGCTGATAGATCTGCGCATGGGTCCCTTCCATCACTCGTCAATATGCATCAATCATCGTGAACCGAGCTTCACTAATGGAATAGCTCCTGTCATCTTCTGGATGCCGCTCTTCCCGACGATCCTTTCCATTCGTTCCACCGTTCCGGGGTTAAACGCTATTCGCTGTTGTGCGCTATTCAGCATAACTTCTTCTGACGCCGGTTGTATTTGCCCTTCCGTTGGCCCACCAACGTGCTGCTCCGGATTCTCAGGTTGCTCTTCCGGGATGTTCTCTGCTCCTCGTCAGCAATCTCTTTACTACTTAAACCCAACGATTACGCGTTCTTACCGACGTATGACATCCAACTTCGGTCGCCTTGGAACCAGTGATCATGTATCCGCTCCGAGTACCTGCAACGCACAAGAAAGAGTCAGCGAGTCCATTGAGGGGATCTGCACGCGGATTCGCCAACTCACTTGCGCATTGGCCGACCGTCGGAGCCTAGAGGCGAAAACGCCTTCCTCGCACCTTTGGCTGCAGCCATGTAGTTCTCGACTTGTAACCGTTGCACCGCAACAGAAATACGCGAGAAAGACATCGGTGAGAGTGGATCACGTTGTGCGATCGATGGGTCGTCCGTTACATCTGCCAAGATTTCTAACCCGCGCGAGATGAACACCTCTAAAGGGTGGCTTGGAGGTCGTAGTTCGGATCGCGCGTGGGGTAGGCGTGAAACAAACTGGAGAAACACCCGATTACAGACTGATGCCGTTGTTGGTACCACGCTGATGTATCCTTGGCCACCTATACGGCAGCAGCAACTATAACCATCTTGGCCACGCGAGTGAAAGCATCCCAGTCGAAAATACCTTTTATCGTGTACATCTTTGCACCATCTTTAGCGTTGATCAAATCGGCGACCATGTTATGTGCATGTTGTATCGGATGAATCTGGTTCTTGTCCCCGTGAATGAGGAGGACGGGTTGCCGGATTGCCGCGAGCTCCTTTTTTAATAATGCCTCCCGCTGGGAAATCACAAATCACTGTGTTATCGGGTCCACATTTATGCCGTGGCTTACGTTCATGAGCACGTTGCCTATTTGCGCGAGCTTGTGCCGATTGAATGGGGGGTAAGCGGTTTCAAAATACGCTACGATCTGTTCAAACAACGTAAGATGGTCCCCATTTCCGATCAAAGGAGCAAGTCGCATACATCATCCGCCAAGTCAGCGTCCACATCCTGTGTAAAAGCATCCGAGTCAGCAACGCAAGCAAGCGACACGCCGAGAGAAGAAGCAAAGGTGTGGGAATACCAATACGTACTGGTCCGGCGATGTACGCTATGATCTGCATCAAAGTAAACTCCAATGTGTCGAGATCTTCGGCATGTGCCCACATGTGGAGGAGCTCATCGCATGTATGGAAGTATGCCTCGAGTCTGTGAAGAGATAATTCCCACACCATGAGGATCGCGTCGCACCGAGAAAGGCGCAGCAACGGGGCACGACATCGAGACATACTCTGTTGGGGACGGGACAGATAACATGGTTAGGCTTAGCACCATATGCGGGAACCTGAATGACAAAGCCGACTATTCAATCCTCTGGGGAACGTGAAAGTAAGAAACGACGGGGAAGAGTGATGCGTACAACGCAGCAAAGCGAATGGCCAGATTCGCACCCGTCGTCTCGCTCGCCCAGACATGTGAGGGTGGCAACCACAGCGCCTTTAGTGCGACTAATTTAGTGGCTGTTCGTCTCCGCGAAACAAGAAAAATGAAACTCACATGACAAGCGAACGCAAGGTCTGCCGCATCTGTCCACGAGTCCTGTTTGCCATTGGGCCGCGAGAGGGTCTTGCCCGCGGCTCGCTGGTCAAACGCAATCAAGTTATAGTCTTCGTTCAATCTTGGGTCACCAAACTGGGTGTCAAGCCACGTAGAATCGAGGAAGAAGGGGTGCAGAAGGATGATGGTGGCCTTATCAGGGTCGAAGCTACTGACGTGTCCGGTGGGTGAGTTGGTGATGTACCATAATGAGGCAAAGTCGCTACCCTGAGCGATATCGACGTAAGGCATTACGGTGACCTCGGAAGTAGGGCGTAGACGAGTGGTGAGACGGGTGGTCCTGCCAGCTTTGGGGTGGGATGGAAGGAGTGGCGGGACAAAAGCCTATTGCAGACCGGGATAGGCTAAGCAATAAGTAAGGGCAGGGCAGGGAGTGACGGAATCTCCGGGGGCAGGGAGAGTAAGAGCAATAAGTAATACGATTCATTTGCTCTGCGGGATCGACTCGAATCAAATTAATTACAACTGTATGCAACGATCGTTCCAGAATAGGCTACGTCGCCGCCACCGCCGTCGCCGCCGTAGCCGTCGGCCCAGCCGTAGCCGCAGCGACAGACTCCTGGCCGTGACTTCACACCGTTCCTGCCCCATTCGCCCCCCAGCTCCACCCAACCTCTCTCCCAGGCGCTTCACGTAGCCCCCAACTTCCATCCCATTTCTGGATTGTTCTTTGCGCCAACGCTTCGGGCCTTTCGTCGGGCTCGTCCTGTTTCGGTTTCATGGCCCCTGCCCGTCCGAGTTCACCTTCTCGTTGAGAAATAGTTCCGGGAGCCAACTGAGCTCGCTCGTGCTCGCGAGGCGAGTAAACGATGTGCTCCTTTGGGTGGGCGTACGCTCCGCTTGCGTTACGAGATTGTGCTTTCCCACGGGCGCGACCCTGGCCGCCCTGGCGTCCCAGGGCGACTCCTCCACTCAGGCCGCCGCCACCACCTGACATGTCCATGTGCTCAGCTGCTCTTATCATACCCACGGACGTCGGGATGTTTCCTGCGAGCCAGCTGTAATAGGCTTGCAGCTGCAGAAGCGCCAACTGCTCCGCCTGCAGGTGAACATAGGCATGGTTCCTTCCTGCGTAATACGTGTAAGTGTCCCCTTGTTGACCACCTTGGGTACCATGCGGTGTCACGGGGATCGGCTGTGAGGAAGAATCGATCGTTTCTACCACGGTGCTTTTGCCGGATGTTTTGACTAATGTTAGCGGCGCAACTTTGCGGTTGCCATGAGGGGGCAAGGGCGTTGGCGAGGAAAATGATTGCACCCCAATAGACGACGTCAGTGACCCCTGCCTGGGACTTGAGGTCGCGTTGGGTGTGAAGGGTGATGCTTCTGGATCAAACGCAAACTGGTCGTGATTCTTATTGGGCACAGGCACGCTCCATCTTGCTGGTCGCTTCTTGGCACCGGCTGCCTCTTTAATATGGAGCCGTAGATTGGGTTCCTCTCCGTTCGTTCGTCCCGCTACCGTGGTCTCGCTGCGTGGTGGTCCAGTCCCCGCATCGACCGAGCGCTCACGTGTGCGTCGCTGAAAATACTCCTTGGCACGGCGACGAGTTGAAGAGGGTAGTGGTGGCAGAGTCGATATATTTACCTCTGCTGTCGACACGGGGAACTCTGTCTTATCGTTAAGCGCCTCAGGGGTGCTATTGTCGGCTGGCGGCGCGATTTGACCAGGCACAACTTGGTCTTTTGTATCTGTACAATGGTCTTCGTCATCAGTCTTCGCGTGGTTGGCTTTAGCCACTTCTGGCGTCTCTCCATCTTCCTCGAATGCCGAGACAACGTCTTTGACCGGCTCTGATGTGGTAAGAGCACCGGGAACGCCGGCACCAGCCCTTGCGCGAGATGGCAAATGCCCGGGGGCTTTGCTATTGGACCGAAAACCGGCAGAGGGCCGACGTCCGTTGCTGCGAGTTTTGCCAGCGTTGGCATTTCGGCTAGTAGACCTACTATCCCCGCTGACACCTTCAATGGCCAACCTGGCACTTCGGCTAGTAGACTTTCTATCCCCGCTGACAACTTCAGCAGCCAACCGAGTAACTGCGATTTTTTCGCTGTCAATTGTCTCTGTACCTCCCAACCTATTTTCTGATCTTCCTCGTTTCATGGCTGTTCTAGCGCCGGTTCTAGCGCGCCCAGGCCTACGCCCCCGGTGCTGGTGGGATGAATTGTCCTCTCGGGTCATGGGAGGAGGGATATTCTCAGTTTCTTCCAGAGCTGGCGCATCAGCATCCTTGTCCTTGCCTCTGCCTCTACCCCTTCGGGACCTCTTCCAGGGACGTACACCAGCCTTCGAGTTTCTCGTGTCGGTTTGCCTCGTCACGGTAGAAAGGATGTTCCGGTCTAGAGCCAGGGCTCGGTTAAGCGCATCTTGGGTATACGGAGAAGTTACGACTTCCGGCGTCGCAAGCGTTTGGGACGGGGAGACCGTGCCGGGAGGGTCCAGGGACCCAGTGCCCAGAACGCCATCAAGGGGGGAAGAGTGTATGCCGGTATATCCGGGGAATTTGGCAGCGAGCTGAAAGCATCGGATTTAGTGACGTTCTAGGTCTATGTCACCATAAGGCACGGATCACTGACGTTTGTTGTGTCTGCACACGTCATTGGGGATACGGGTGTGGCTACGTTCTTTGGAATTGGCTGGTAGTTCGATCAGAACGAAGAGGGACTAAGCGTGAAAAGATGCACCCACCTTCGACGGTGCTGTATTGCCCTTCTTAGGATCCTGTTGACAATGATTGACGGCAGGCGGGATGAGCGCCGCTCCGCGGGCATTATGTGCGTCTTCGAAACGTACCTCCGGGTTCGATGTGGTTAAGTGTTCTTTAGTCATGTTGGCAACCTAGGGAGAAGATGAACGTTCGATGAGAGCTTGTATCAAACCGTAGAATGAGACTAAACTACCTGTGCCGTGTCCATAGGCATGTTCGCGTCTGTCGACTCTCTTGGAACAGTTTCTGACTGAGTAGCCTTACCGCCGCGCTGAGAGGAAGGAGCACTGCCCATGCTATAGATATGTTATGTTCCTCGGGCCAGCGAAGACGACTTTGTGATACTGGTAGTGGAGACGAGAACTTAAAGGCGGTCAAGTTGAATTGTCAACAACAATACTGTTTATGAACTACTGCAAATCGGGAGTAGATCGAATACAATGATCGACTGGATCGAATTCCATCGAAATCAAACACGCAATCCAGCCGTAATCTTCTCCACAGCTTCCGTCAGGCGCGTTGCTTCGTTGTCTGCGAGGGTAATGTTCTTCTCGATGGTAATTGCCTCGGTCAGGCCTGGAAGCGTCGTGGCCCCATATCCTGTCACCAGTCAATTAGCCTCTGCATCTCACATCGGCATCGTGTAAACCCATACCAAGCCACTTGCCCGGGGCAACTCCCAAGTGTCTGTACCATTCGCGGTCCTTGATACCGTCTTCATGAATAAATCCACGCTCGAATGAAGCCAATTTCTGGTTGATCTTGCGCACTGCCTTCGCTGCCTCGATCAACTTGCGAGGTGGATGGTGCGGCTTGTGCGGTGGCCAGTGTGGCCAGTGCGGATGCTTGGGCCGATGTGGGATAGGCAGGTGAGGCCAATGTCCGTCCTCAACGTTGACTTCATCGTCAGTCCGACTGGCATCTGCTCCGTTCTTCTCGGGCCGTCCTTCCATCTCTACGGCAGGCTTGTGAGTCTCCGCTGTGAAGAAACCTCTGAGGCGGCGCATAAGGCATCGGAAGCAACCATCCTTTCGCTTAAGTTGGCTGTGATGACACTTTCGGATCAAGCGTCTAAGAACACGCTCCGCCTTCAACTTTTCAGCATCGAATTCTATGCTCGCAAATTGCAGAGATTTGATCGCTGCGCGAAGAGGTGCGAGATTCGGGGTTGTTGCGTATGAAGCGGCCAGTTCTTCCACCCTGTCAAAAGTGGTCAATAAGGACTCTTAGGAACAGAAAGCTTACTGACTTGCTGAGGTGGTACTCTAATTCAAAGGCATAATTTGTTGTATTAAAGGGAAGAACAAGCGCGGAAGCGAGGCGGAGCGTTTGTAAACCCAAGTTCCTCGCAACAGCCACCTGGGGTTGGCAAGTGAGCGAAAAAAAGGCCCATTAAACTTGCTATACGCACATGTTTCACGAAACCAGGGTCACCATAAACTTCCTGCCATCTCTCGGAGTCGTAGACGGAATGGTAGTGATAGACAGGATCGGAGAGGGTACTGACAAACCCACCGGAGTCCATGCTTGCGACCTAATTAGTCGATCGATTAGTGTTTAGAAAGCGAAGCGACCCGATTGAAAGAACGCACTCCAAGCCGTTGCAAGAAGACAGTGTAATCACTCCCCGAGCCCAGAGGCCTAATACCAATATAATCCATAACCTCAGTTTCTCCCTCTGTGCCCAACGAATCAGTGTCATTATGCTCGCCGAACAGCTGACCACTGTCCGCAGTAGCATCCCAAAGTGTGCGCTTGGGGTCGGTCGGGTGGGGTAGATCTTCAGCCGTCTTACGGATGAAGTGCGCCAGCGAAGGCGAACCGGCGGCGCCAAATTTCGAGCCAGATACTGAAGAATCGAGGTTAACATATGCAACGACGTGTTTCTGAATCCATTCCGGAAAATCTTCTCCCCACTCGGTGCTGCCAATGAGGCCGTACTGTGATGGGCGATATCAAGAAGCGTTTGTAAAAGAAATGTTAAAGCTGGCCCACCTCCTCTGCGTCCCAGCTAGCAATTACTATCGTCCTTAGAGGCTTCCAGCCCTCTTTGAGCAGAGCACCCAAACCGCGGATAACCTCGTGAACAGAGACAGTGCCAGAACTGGGGTCAACTGCGCCTAAAACCCACGCTACACGAAATACAACGCCCTTAGCAGTGGAGAGTCTGTAGAGGTCCAACACGAACCATCCCGGTGATTGCCAACGACCACGACTTCATCCTTGATATGCCCAGGGATCACGCCCATGGTGTTCCAAATAGGCGTAATTTTGGTATCAACTATGGAGACATCGTGTAAGGATGAAAGTGTTACCGGTAATGATACTTTGTTTACCGTGGTTAGTAAGCTTGACAGGCCTGTTTTTGCCGTCAATTTCCTCAAGTAACACTTTCGCATTTGCCCACGAAATAGGTAGGCTTGGGATACTTGGTATATTTGAACCGTCCGTGCGCGTGCTGTTCTCGTAGGAAGGGTAACCGGGGGTTGTCGGATCTCCTGGATAGATTGAGAGAAACTGGACAGAGCCACGTTGGACCGATGTTGGGTTCCGGGCAGGGCCGTGTGGATAGCTATTAAAATTTTATCGCAAGAGCACAAAGAATTGTGAATAGGACTAACGGAGCATATCCATTCGTCTCCGTAACGGTACCGTCATCCTGAGGATCAGAATAAATCAAGACTCCAGCGGCTCCAAGTTCCTGTGCACCCTTGACCTATGGATAATGAGAGTTGGGTAATGAATTCAATGGCCCAAGCCACAAGAGTGCTTACCTTCAGACCACGGAAAACCCCACCATATCGTACGAGTACAATTGCACCAGTGAAGTCGACGCCTGGGTATTGGAGTCAATAGCGGAGACAAAAGGCGGTCAGGGGAGAAAGAAAGAAAACAACCTTTCTCGACGAGCTCGTCGTAATCGCGCTTTCTGCCATAATTTGCAAAAATGAGTCTGCCTTCAGCCTCCCCATCTTTGCTCAGCCCGTGCCATGCACCAACGGAGTCAGCGTGGGTATACGCGTCACTGTCGAGTTCATCCCCGATCTCCTCAAGCTCTGCTTTCCAGGCTGTATGCCCATCATCTCCGAGGATCTCTAGGCTCCTATCCAAGGGAGTGTTGAGAACAGGGTAATATACATCGATCCAAGCCGCAGGTTCTGTCAAATTCGTGATCGAGAGTGTCGCATTACGCGAGGCCACCGATCCAGCAGGGTAGACGGGATCGTCGATGCCCTTCGGGATGGAGAGCTCGTGTCGGAGAAGATCGAGGAAGTACTTGGCGGTGAGTAAGTCCCCTTCCGAACCTGCAAGGTGAGGCTCCGTCGCGTATTTGCGAGACGCTGCGATCGCACTGGCCGAGTTCGGTATGGTGCTGTATGTGCCACGTCAGCGTTGTCACGGCAAATGCGTAGAGACAAGCGAAAAACATACAGGAAGAAATTCTCGGCTAGACGACCCTGAGGAACATGCGGTGCTTTGGGAGCAAATGCATCCATTACCCAAGCATATTTACTGCGCGTGCAAGCACTCGTATGAGAGGGAGGATCGCCCACAAATACGTGGTGACGTGGGGTTATGAACCACGAGTGTACGACGACCCAGACAAGGCCGAAAGATATAAAATACTTGATAATCCTTTTGGTCCTAGAACCAGTGGAGTCGGGTGGTATAGCCACCGGCTCTGACAAAGGTGAATCCTTCGCACTTGCAAATTTCTCGTCCTCCATCGAGAGAAGATGGTGGTGTGAGAGAATCAGCACTGCGCAGTCTCGGCCATGTCAGCGATCGCTTCGAAGGTGGGGATTGTCACGTGAGATGTCGAGACTCGGCTGAGCGCGTTTCGCCTAGCTTGCGATGATCGCGATGGCTGCACTCAACAGGTTTTCTACGGTTCTTGTCGGAAATGGCAGCGAGTAGGATCGATGACGTCAGTGTCGTTCCTCTTATTTCAAGCAACAGACCGACCGATCTATTTTCTGCAGACCATGCCTTTCGACGAGAAAGCGATACTCGGCCTTGACTCTTGGCTCGAGCCCTTCCTTCCTGCCATCGCTCACAGGTATCAGTCGTTCGAAAAGTGGAAGAACACTATACAAGAGTACGAAGGTGGTTACGATTCATTCACTAAGGGCTTCCTCAAACTCGGCTTCAATATCCACGAGGACGCATCTGTCACTTACAGAGAATGGGCACCGAACGCCATAGAGGCAGTTCTCATAGGCGATTTCAGTTCGTCTCCAGCCCAGTCACGGACTTCCTCTGGCTCATTAAGTTCGCCACAATCCCCAGACGATTGGCACCGGACCTCTCACCCTTTAAAGAAGGACAAGTACGGTGTTTGGGAGGTCACTCTTCCTCCCAAGTCCCCAGGTGTCTGCGCGATTCCTCACGACTCCAAGCTGAAGGTCGGTGATCTACAAATATCTGCACTCTGAGGTACGACTGTGCTATTTAGATCTCCATGATTTTACCCACTGGAGAGCGGATTGAACGCCTTCCTGCTTGGATCAAGCGAGTTACCCAAAACCTCGCCGTGTCGCCCGTTTATGATGCCCGTTTTTGGAACCCGCTCCCCGAATCTCGGTATGTTTTCAAAAACAAAGCACCTCCCAAGCCCAGGAGCGTGCGCATATACGAGGCACACGTCGGCATATCGTCCTCAGAACCTAAGGTCGCCACATACAAGGAGTTCACAGCCAACATCTTACCAAGAATAAAGGCACTCGGATACAATACCATTCAGCTTATGGCAATAATGGAGCATGCTTATTATGCTTGTCGGTACCTTCTCTACCTTATAGCCAACACTAATATGGCCTTTTGTTCTAGCATTCGGTTATCAGGTTACCAGCTTTTTTGCCGCCAGCTCCCGCTACGGCACTCCAGAGGATCTCAAAGAGCTGATAGACACTGCCCACGGACTAGGTCTTACGGTTCTTCTCGATGTTGTCCACTCGCACGCTTGCAAGAACGTCTTGGACGGCTTGAATCTCTTTGACGGGACCGACCATCTCTACTTCCATGAAGGTGCCAAAGGCCGCCATGAACTATGGGATAGTCGCCTGTTCAACTACGGCTCTCATGAGGTCTTGCGTTTTCTCCTGAGCAACTTGCGGTTTTGGATGGACGAGTATCAATTCGACGGTTTCCGTTTTGATGGCGTCACGAGTATGATGTACGTCCACCATGGCATTGGAACTGGGTTTTCAGGCGGTTACCACGAGTATTTTGGTAATGGCGTCGACCAGGAAGGCATTGTTTACCTCATGTTGGTAAGCATCCACAGGGTGAAGTCTATTATGGACAACACTAATGTATGGTCTCGTAGGCGAACGATGCTATGCACACACTCTTCCCAAATATTATCACCATCGCCGAAGATGTCTCTGGAATGCCGCTTCTTTGTACCCCTGCTAATATTGGCGGCATTGGTTTTGACTACCGACTTTCCATGGCTATTCCGGACAAGTGGATCAAGCTCCTCAAACACGTATCGGATGATGCATGGGACCTGGGTGACATCGTCCATACACTCACGAACCGGCGCTACCGCGAGAAAAGCATTGCCTATGCAGAGAGCCATGACCAAGCTCTCGTAGGCGACAAAACGCTCGCGTTCTGGTTGATGGACAAGGAGATGTGTAGATATCGTCTCTCCTTGGAAACAGGCAGACTTTGATAAGATGTTAGACACCAACATGTCGGAGTTGTCCCCGATGACAACCATCATCTCTCGTGGCTTGGCTCTGCACAAAATGATTCGGTCCGCAGATTCTTTGTCATTATAGCCTGCCCAATTAACTACTGACTGCAGTTTGATTGTCCACGGTCTTGGCGGCGAAGGCTATCTAAACTTTGAAGGAAACGAATTCGGGCACCCAGAGGTAAGCTCGGTCCAAGTAGCCAGCACCAGCTGAATGCGGAATTGTCAAGTGGCTCGATTTCCCGCGAGAAGGGAACGGCAACTCGTTCCAGTACGCTCGGAGACAGTGGAACGTTGTCGACGATCCAATCCTGCGATACAAATTCCTCAACAACTTTGACGCGGCCATGAACCACCTCGAAACGGAATTCAACTGGCTTGACTCGCCTCAAGCGTGGGTCTCGCTCAAGAATGAGGTCGATAAAGTCGTTGTCTTCGAAAGGGCTGGTTTGCTGTTCGTTTTCAATTTCCACCCCACCAACTCATTCACGGATTACCGCGTTGGCATCAACGTGGCCGGTGAGTACAAGATTGTGCTCAGTAGCGACGACAAACAGTACGGAGGGTTCGAAAACGTGGACGTAAATGTTAAATTCTTCACGACGCCGATGGAGTGGAACGGGCGAAATAACTGGCTGCAGGTAGGCCGTTTACGGCTCACGCTCCATTTCACGTTCCTGACCGCGTATCAGGTTTATCTCCCACCTCGAACGTGCCTAGTCCTAGCCAAAGTCTAATGTCAAGATGGTGTGTGGTGAAGGGTAAAGCTGTACGAAAGATATTTTCTTGAAAGACGGCGCGGTTGTACGTTGAGAATGTGCCCAAAGACGATCTATAAATCAATGTAACTACTAGAAGTACACATGCCTTCAACTGAATTTCTGCCTCTTGGTACCAGCGCGAGTCGCCGATGTCGCCGATGTATCAACAGAAGATACAGACATCGACCTCCTGTCATTAGTGGTCCCCGTCTGAAGAGCAGGTCAGTCGGCGATGGGTCGGCGAGAATAAAACATCACTGAGACCCACTTGTTTCCTACTCCGCCCACTGCGCGTACTGACCACGCTTTGGGCCCTCCCTTCGCCAGGCGTATCTGGTGCTTGCGCGTCCTCGTCCACGTCCATGGGCGTTTCGGCTGGCGTCTCGCTTTCACGCATGCCCAGCCGCATCTTTGCGGTGCGTATCTCCTGATCCACTCGGTCGGCGACCTTCTTCATTTCGACTAGCGCCGTGATAGTCTCGAGGAGCGCTTCGTGCTGCGCAAGAGTATCGCGCGTCGGCATCACGAGTCGCGAGAGCGAGACGCCAAGTTCAGAGGCGATCTGGGAGACCTTAGCCGCGACTGCCGCTTTGGGGTACGCGAGGCGGAACGAGCGAAGGTACGCCGCTTGGTGAGTAGCTTTGGTAGTGGTTCCTGCGAGAGTGGTGCCATCCGTGCGCTGGATGCAGTGCAATGCATCTGACACTGCCAGTCAGAGAGAGAGAACGAAAGCGTATGTAATGATGCCGAGACGTACCATGCGCAGCCGATTTAGCGGACTGTGCGCGTCTGGGTACAGCTGAGGCAAATAGAGAGCTCGAGGGCGTCGCTGGGCTATCTAACTCGCTGACGGCGCCCCTTTTCTTTTTCTTGGGATCGCCCAAGGGACCATCCTCGTCAATTGGAAGGTCGGGAAGCCCAGACTCGGCTCCAAGTAACGTGCGCAATAGCCGTTCACGGTCCTGTTTGAAACGCTTCTCATTCTGTTCGATGCGTTTGAGCTCCACGTATAACGCCTCTTCTTCCGCAAGTTCTTTAGCTGTGCGATTCTCGAGACTAAGGAGGTATTTCTTTCGCATTACTTCGCGTTCTACAGGAGTACGTTGGTAGGGAAAGGAATAGGATATATCAAGATTGCGAACCTTTGTCAAACTGAAAGGTCGATATGACTTGCGATTTACTGGCCTCATCTCCCGCCCAAGGTCTGCTTCTTATGAGCTTGCGACAGACACTGTAATATCTATCTTTCAGATCCTGAAGCGGGTCATAAACGAGTGGATAGCGATACTCTGAGATAACTCACCTCCATCGAACGAGGTGGCCCTGTGGCGAACTCATATCGGTCGGCCACAATGTAGAACCGAGAGTCGTATTCGCGAACAAGATTGAAGAGGTAGTCTGTCTCTTCCTTTGTCCATTCAGGGTCTGCAAGTGACGTGAGAGTACTATCACCAGAGGATAGGTAAGCCTTCACCTTCCAAGAGTTTGGTGTACTCTTCCTCAGAGTATGTATAGTCTGCCGACTTGGCATTGTATCTTGCAAATGGATATTCTGATGGGCTTAAACTGGCGCTCAAGTGACTGTAGGAAAACGGTGAGGACATACCAGCATTTGGGTCTGTGCTGGCTTTGACCCAGTGACCCAGCTCAAGCCCATCCGTTCTTGCAGAGTTCTTGAAAGACCTCCATTCCCTGAGCCGTGTTACGGGACAACATTCAGCAAGAGGTGAGTCACACGCACCACTTTGTGCTCCCACCACTGCCAAGGTTAGGTTTCTGTTTGAGGCGAGGTTTAGCAGCTTGAGCGACTAGGGTAGGCGCCGAGGGGCCAATGAGAGAGTAGAGCTCGCGTGAGATGCCCGAAGGTTTCCTCGCCAAAGGTGCAGCTCTCTTCGGCTGAGTAGGGGCCGGCGTCGAAGATGTAGGCAAAGAGAGGATACTGCGAACATCAGCAGCGGATGCACCAGCCATGCCTCTGGTGGTCGTAGTGGCCGTCTAAACTGGGAGGTGCCTCCGCGAGCCGGTCTATTCGACCCGCGAGCCGGGCCGTACCCCAGTCTTACGCCTTACAGTGGTCGTGGTCAGTTCATCCGAACGCACCACTAGAAAATGTTGTCAACCGTACTCCGCTCACAAGCTGCTTTAAGGGCATTACACACATCGACAGTTCTGAGAAACCAAAAGTGGCCTCACCTGACAAATATTCTAGCCGGTGAAATCCCCCCTCCCGTGCAGGTCAAGTCCATTACAACCGCCGGATTACTGCTGCACGATGGAAGATTATTACCTTCTGCGTGCATTTTCTTGGAGGGAGAAGTTCTTCTTTGGGATGTCCCACCAACACTATGGAAAGGTTGGGACGAAAGCACGTTTGAAGTCTTTGATGCAGTAGTACCGAAACCTGGTGCGTGCCTCTAGTTAACCCCTGCCTAGGTCGTACAGAAATCTGATTCATTTTCCTATTCGCCAGAGATTCTGTTGGTCGGAACAGGAAAATCTGTCAACCCTCTGCCAGCTCCTCTGCGACAGTATCTAAACAAGCTAGGCATTCAAGTTGATGTTATGGACTCGGTAGAGGACCCTCCTCCGCTGCGGTTATTGTCTTACTGACTCAAGAAATTGCACAGTGGAATGCTTGCACGACGTACAACCTATTATCAGAAGAGGGTCGCCGAGTAGCTGCTGCCCTACTTCCTTTGCAGCATCGTCCGTGGAAAACAATGCCGTCGAATCCACCTTGAACACATCAGCCGCTAGGACGACCTGGACAGACCGACGGCTGCTAATGACAGCCTGCAGATCCACCTCTTCGCAGGCTTTGTCTTGTCTCGTAGTCCCGACGTGTTGAGAACTTTGTATACTGTGGCACAACAGGCTGCTTTTTCGAGTGGGTGACCAATGTCAAAGATAACCTATTTGTCGGCATTACAGTACCGTTGTGGGAGATGGCGCGGGTTGCATCCGATGGGTTCTCATCAACCACAAATGTCAGCCTCTCCAGGCTTGCGCCGAACCAATTTTGTCCAAGTTCGATTAGTGTGCGCTTTGGAATACAGAACCCTACATAGCATTGGACTGGACCAGTTTATTCCAATCTCCACTTTTGATGCTATGACTCCATCTCAGAATCAGAAGCCCCTCCTTCCTTCCCCTGTGCGGCTGGCGTGGCGATCTGTCGAGCGTCTTAGGGAGTGGAGCCGTGACAGAAAGGTATCAGGAATCTTGCACCTGTGGATCGCTGGACCACCTAGATTCCCATGACACTAGTCCACTGCCTTTCGTTTACCTTTTCTAACACTGCTCTCTTCGGGAGTTTCATCTATATCCATTGCCAAGTCGATACCACCACTCGTCATACCAGACACGTCTTCGTCGTCCTCGGCCAGTGAAGGGATTGTGACTTCGACTGGTTGTATTTCGCCTGAGAGTATACGTTATTACCGCATCGACCAATCGCTACAAGTTGTACGCACCAGACTCGTCCTTGAATTGTATGAAAAGGACAGCCCAATCACCGAGGATGTCCCTGAGGAGCTGGTCGTCCGTCAAAACCTCGTATGACGCGGTACCCCTTCCCCTTTCCATAACCCACGGATTCCCTTGAAAACATCATCCGAGAAAGCTGAAAGGACTTGTTCTTTCACAGCCGAAATGGCTGTCGCATTAGGCAGTGAGAGGAAGATCGTTAATTTATGCGTCTTTACAAGTACTTGGAAGACTTTTGGATGTGGCCTCAGTGGCTAGAGGGAGTTAGTTGTAGTACAAACGCCATCGGGTGTTTGGGACACGGCGTACCATGTGTGCGAGTGCGAGGTTACTGTATTACTGTAGAGACGCGTCGCGGTTGTGGCGTCGGGACCTCGTTTCCAGAAATAGGAAGTACCCGGCCGGTAGCCGGAGACCAAACTCACGAGCGCGTTACACGACACAACGCCGAGACCAGCGACCAGCGACGACGATGAACTCCTTCCACCCCGGAGAATCCTCGTCCCACCCTTTCACTGAACCCACACCTCTACCCGCCTCCATTCCAAAGGTCAATGAGGTTGGTGCTACTAGCGCTCCTCTGAAGAGCGCCGCCTTCTTCATTGGCGCGTACTGCAAAGAGTTCAATGGTGGGTCATACGTATTGACGGGTCGACAACTGTCAAAGTAGGGATGCGTTTCGCACAGAGGACTTTATGCTCTGCAAGGCCGAAAACCGAGACCCTGCTCACTGCCTAAAGGAGGGCCGACGGGTAACAAGATGTGCGACCGACCTGTGCGTAGTTTCTCGTATCTCTCTCCAGCCGACGCTCACGATATGTCGTCCCACTTGGCAGCATTAGCAAGATGCGTGAAAACTGCCTCCAGCAATTCGAAACCCATTGGAACTGTTTGGAATTGAACAACCAGGTCTGTTTCCGACACGTAGTTTTTGAATCCCTATGCCGTCGCTGACCGAAAAGTGCTACCCAAGGCATATGCTCCCTGTAGAAAGCCTGAGCGTGCGCTGAACAAGTGCATGTTTGAGAAGCTGGTCCGAGATTCTGCACCTATGCTCATGCTAACCATTTACTCATTTCTTCCACCAATCCCAGGGTCTTGTTAAGACTATTCCTGGGACCGCACCTGGCCAGACACCCATACATGAGGACGAAAACCCATTGTTTGGCCGTATGCAGAAATAAGCTCGGAACATATTTGCCGTTCTGTGGGCAACCCGCATGCACATTCGTAGTGACACTAGACAACTGTCCATCTCTACTGTTACTGCCTGGAGTTAGACGAATAAAGCTACCCCGCCAGTAGGAACAGTCAGCCACTGTACATAAGAATGCAGCGGATCCGAGAATGCTCGGGTCGAAGTGTCGATATTGTGCACAGAGTCTACGGGACAACGGGATAACCTCTATGATCTCTGCTTTGACGCGCCTCCTCCAGCGGAGCCCTCATCAACGCCACTTCTCAACTTCTTTGCCGCTCTCGCTGACCGCAAAGCACAGTATCTACGTCTCGCAGTCCAGTGACCCTTATTTCAACCTCACCTTCGAGGATTGGTACATGCCGACCCTTCTTTCCGTAAAGACCCGAACTGAACTCCGTCGCAGGCTGTTCAAGGAGAAGCCAACTCACGAACCGCTCCTGCTCATCTACCGCGACAGGCCATGCGTTGTTATAGGTCGAAACCAAAATCCTTGGAAAGAAGTGAACTTTCATGAGCTGCATCGCGCCAACATTCCCTTCATACGAAGACGCAGTGGCGGGGGAACGGTGTACCATGTGTGTGTCCTCTGGTTTTCGCATTCGGTGTGCTCATTCATTTCTCGAGGGTAGGACATGGGAAATACCAATTTCTCTATCCACCTTCCCCGCGGCTCGTTCGACCGAAATATTACTGCGCGGCTCGTCCTGCGCGCTGTGCGCTCATTGAACATAGACGCATTGGTGAACGAACGCAACGACGTCTGCGTTGGGCCTTACAAGATGGGTTTCTTATGGGTCATTGAAATGCAACTCATGAACGCGGTTCTCCGATAGCCACGTGTCTGGCTCTGCGTACAAGATTGTGAAGGATCGAGCGTACCATCACGGCACAATGCTCATATCGTCTCAGCTCGGCACCCTGGGCGACGTATTGCACGTCTCAAAGGTACGCGGGAATTGAATTCTCATGGTGCATTGGTACGCAAGTTGGATTGACGGAAGGCTCGCAGGACTCAATGGTGACCCGGGGTGTCGCGTCAGTTCGTTCGCCAGTAAAGAATTTACGGGAGTTCGGCCCAACGGTAACTCATGATACATTTGTGAAAGCCATGGTCCAAGCCTTCCGCGATGAGTACTGTGTGGAGGAACCCGTATGTCCGTGCCACAAGAGCTTTCGCTTTGCTAACTTGCGGCTAGGTACAATATGTTCAGGCGAGCGATGCCACAGACTCACCGTACATCCAAAATGGCATCGCCGAACTCCACGTGAAGACTCTTAGTCCCAATTACGAGGTTGAGCATTTTCTGAACGCATTCTTTCTCTAGGACTGGAACTGGACATTTGGTCAGACCCCAGAGTTTACATACTCAATCAGCCGGGGTTTCGGATGGGGCAACGTGGCAAGTCAACCAATGAGAACCTTGTGACCAATAGGCTGATGGCGTCCCAGACGGCGAAGATACACTCAAAGCACGGTGTCATCCTATCATGCTCGCTGACCGCAGAAGATATGTCGGATGCGATGAAGTTGGAGAAATTGGACCGCGAGCTGGAGGGCCAGAAGTACGGTTTCCTTGACAAGGAGACGACTTATGATGGTTGCGGGCGAATACAGGAAGTACGGCAATGGTTGATAGAGGAAATGAGCAGCTGAGCTCAAAATTGCATAGCGCGCGGAAGAGAGCATGCATCTACGGTCTATTGTGTCCTTTCTGCGTACCAAACACTGTTTGTTTCAAATCCTTCGGGAGCAACAGGGTTGGACTGGGAAAGGGAATAAGTCAACTCAGTGAAGTGAGGAGCAGAATGAAGTCCGAGTGCTTACTGTTTGTTGCCGTGCGTGTCCGGTGAGCCGCTGGTCTCTGTCCATCATCATCTCCTCCCAAGAATCGACATGATATCTCGGAGGCTAGAATGAAGTATGGAGTAAACGAAGGGTACGGTGTAAGTGCAAAGTGTTTGACTCGCCTTGCCCTGGTTTTGTGCCCGTTTGGAGACATTCAACAATGTTCCAGCAGTGCCGAACATCGCGGTCACCAGACCTAGTATCTCTCAGCAAGTCACTCGGAAACGTTGGCAGATACGCTGCCTCACCGAAAGGAATGAGGGCCTCCCAAGGAACTGGCATGCTGAGAAGTAACAATGGTGGAATGTCCTTGCTCACTCGACTGGACTGCTGTCTCTACAGTATATTTGGCACTATTTGTTACACTCTCGGAGTTTGTCCGAGAAGAACGACAACGCAAACAGGGATACGAGCACGAAGGTACCTATTTCCAATCCAAGCATAATTTTACTACCAACATCCACCCTTTGGAGACAGTATGCTGAAACTGCCATCATGAAGCACAGCACTGACCAAAGCAGAGAGGCTACGGGCATCGAGAGCATCGATGCGAGTAGTGTCGTATTGGAATATGTCCAGCATGTCCAGCCTGACTCAGTAGCCCTGCATTTTCCTCCAAAGTATTCACTCTGCAAAAGGTTGAATCACCCAACGATCCCAGACCTGGTGTTTCAACTCACGAGGTCGTCCAGATCGGCGCTAGTCCTGATACGGTGTCTCCATGTGTGGTAGAGGCCTATCACAATTCCTAGCAGCGAAAAGAATGTGGAGGCCAGAGTTGCCGTCCTTTGGAATGTTGTGATTCCCTGCTCAGAATAATTAGTGAGAACTACCACCGCCATAATCCGAGTCTCAAATTACTGGAAGTGCGGATAGAACGGTTACGTTGGCCCTACAAGTAATGTGAGAACATCCATTTTATCCAAATCACAACTACGACGGTGACGCACGCCAAAAAAACAGTCGCCTTCATTGAAACGTCAGTCAGAATCAAGTCCGCCCGGACACAAAAGCGGTCGACTCACGAGCAAATTCACGTCTGCATGAAGGGATGTAAACAACACACCGAGCGCCGATCGAGCATTGACTTACCGGACCACTCCAGCAGCACTTCCCGAATGAACCGCTGGAAGTCCACAAGAGAAGCTCGGTGCGCAGGGTGCACATATTCGAGGCGTTCTCGATATATAAGGTGTACGCCAAAAAACACGCAACACAAAAGACCATCCAACACCTTTGATGGTCTAGAGAAGGACTGGACGCGAGGCTTGCTTGCGCTTTCTCTTTCTTTGCGGTGCAGATCGATATCATGCATGATTCTCGCTATGTGCCAAGTGATGGCACCGTTTGCAGCCATCATACAGTCTATGTCTGTTGATATGGCTGCAGGGGGAGAGGGGTGGATATGAACTATGAGTACAATCGTGAGCTCGAGATATCGGTCACAGACCTTTAAGTTGCAAGAAGATATCGATAGCGCGCCGATATTCGAGATAATTAAATCTCCCCGTGGCTTCCCCTTTCCCGGAGATATGCTCTAAACAGCAGTCAGTTCCCCAATCGCACATGTGTCACAAGTGCTACGCCGTACCGTGAGCACTGTGAACTAGAGCTGTAAGGAAGGCACTCTCTTGTTTGGGGTAGGATCGAGCATAGTGCATTGGATACGATTCCGACGCAATCCAGAAGCACTGCTTGGGATGCACATCAACGACCACAGGTGGGTCATCGTCATCAGAGCTAATGTCAGGTAGTGAGAACAGAATGTGATTCAAAACGAGAACGAAATACGTTGGTGCGGCGCTTGTATCCTCTGGAGGGCAACATGCAAATTCGATTTCTTTTTCATGCGACACGAAGGTTCCTATTGGTGTTTTGGTATGGGGATTATCAAAGAAAATAACGAGTTCCAGGTCGTCTGGCAAGTCCTCTAGGTCCGCCTCTTCCAGCCACTGATGATAATCGAGGCCACAATCCTCGATGATCCTCCGGCTGTCCAGATCGGTCACATCCTCAGCGGTTATCATCCGCCGGTAGGACCAGCTCCGGTCTCGATAGTCTAAGCTATAGTAGATGGTCCCATTGACGTGCGAGTGTCTAATCCAACTTAGTGCCGCTTTTCGTCTCCTGCGTCACAATTTAGTAAGCACGAGCATACGGAGGCAATCGAGCGGATGTCATACATGGAGTAGAACTATGGGTGTATGCCAAAGACGACGGGGAATATGCTGATCGATTCAACACCATAATACCAGAGGTACACATTAAAGACTGGCAAAGAACAAGGGAAAGTGTGCCTAATGTTGTCCGTGCTTGAGAGAACAAATGCCATTGATTGGCATAGGCGCCCGTATGTCAGAGGTCCCATAGTTACAGTGCACACAATTGCTTGACAACATCACTTACTGCTCGGTGAAATACATAGATGGAATAAAGATTGTAGATACTACAAAAAGATACAGCGCTGCACAAAATCACAAATAAATCACACGTTCGCTACGGTGCACTTTTGACGGCACTGCCTGTCCATGTGGGATCAGTAGGTGAGGCATCTTTTGGCGTATTAGTCACCGTGCCTTGCGGTGGTTCAGTAGAAGGGGGAGGCGCAGATGCTGACACGGGGGATCGTGGGGGGACGAGTTTAGGTGAGGATGACGGTCGTTGGGTTTCTGATGCTGGCGATGGAGGTGGCCCGTGACTAAGGGTTGTCTCAGTAGCTGGATTAGCAGATGAGGAAGATGTCGAGGCGGAAAGCAGTCGTGAGCTGGATTGGTCCTTTGGTTGTGATGCTCGATTTCGTGAAGGGGTTTTTTGTCGCCCGGAATCACCGATCGAATTGGATTCGGCGCCGATGCTTGAGTCGGGCTCCTGAACCTTGGCCGTCCCTCGCCCACCACCCTTGTTGGACGCATTGTCGTGCTCCTGTGAGCTAAATACGGCAGCTTGATCAGCAAGAACGTCAAGGGCGGAGCGCGTCCTTCCCGCAGCTTCTGAAGGGCCCTTGCCGCTGGATGCGGTGACAGATGTAAGAGAACGGGTAGGTCGACTACTTGCTAAACGTCTGCGCTTCGTCGATGCGGGACTTGCAGGAGCTACGACTGGCGATCGTCGCGTCGACGCTTTTGTAGATGTACTAGGCCCACGATCTGATTCCACAATGTCGCCGTCGCCGTCGCCATCCTCGCCATCGCCGTCCTTCTCCTCAATCATAGAAATGGTTGACGCAGCAGTGAGCAATGAATCTAGTGAGGTAAGAGGGTTATTTCGAGCAACTCTTTCTTGAGTTGCATTATTCCGAGATGACTTCCGGGAGGTAAGGGGTGTCCGCGCTGGGGAGAAATCCGACGAGACATGCTCTGCCGATGCGGTGTCTGCCGTCGCAGGGATGGGACTATTCAAATAGATAACACCAGTACTAGATCCGTTACCAACTTCCATGGTTTGGTGTTTCCGAGGGGTTTTCGGAGCAGGGTCAGTGTGGCCGTTGTCTTTCTTGGGGCCCTCTTTGTCGCGGCTGCCTGGGGAACCTGACCCAGCGGCTAGGATCGACGCTCGTTCCCTTCCTACCCTGCGTGCTGCAAGAAGCACGTGCTCGGCGCGCGCATCCGCAAGAGTGGCACTGCCTTTCTTCTGAGTGCGCTTCCTATGCCTTAGGTTGTCCCCGAACTGATCCGCATCTCGACGCCGGTAGTAGTCACCTCTTGGTTTGGCTCGAGGCGTGCTCGAGGCCAACATGGAAGTGTCAGGCTCCTCTTCCGTAGCTTCTTGATCCTGGTCATCCTGCTTCCGCCTCTTCACACGTCTTGTGGTATCGGCCTTGTGAGCGGAGGAGTGCAAGTAATGGTCGTGCGAGGGCGAGAAGCTATGGGTGAGTGCGTATGGTTGCATTAGGAGGACGGGGCGCAGTTGGGCTAACTCTGCCTCCACTGACTGGACCCTTACTTGGTACTCGGACAGCTACGACGAGAAAAATGAGCACACAGGTATAGCTTAGGGATAAAAAGTCACCTTCTGGCGAAGAGCTTTGTTGTCGGCATCGAGATTAGCAACTTGACGCTCCAACTCCTGAAATCTGGGGTCAACGTCACTTGCATCGATCAAAGGCAACAGACAGACCTCCTCACGGTAAGTGGAATCGCCACCGTGACTTCGCCCTGCGATGAGTGCCTCTGCAACCCTGTCGAAGCCGTGTCTCTCAGCCTCCCAACGAGCGCGTTCCTCCGTCACTTCCTTTACGATGAAATCCCGCTGACGACATAGTTCCTGTATAGTCTTTGCCTGTGTGTATAACTGTGCGACATCGGGAGTATGAGTGGAAGTTAGTCGAATAACCTTTGAAAGAGTCAGCTACCAATTACGGACAAACACGGAAAAGCGCACCATTTCAATGAGCTCCTTCTCTCTGGAGGAAGTACTCATTTTGGAAGCACCGGATACGATGAGTTCTAACACCCTCTTACGCATAACCTCAATCTGCGCATAGTCTAAGGGTTCAGGTGTAGCACTCTCAGCTAGGGTAGTTCTCTCGGCATCATCTTCCTGGGGTGCAGAGGTGGCAGGACTGGACGCAATTCCATGCATGATGTCTGACAGTGCGAGGACGGGACCATCGAGGACCATGGCGAGAGAGATGATCGCCCAAACACGACCAAAGCCAGCCAACGCCAACGCCAAACGCGTTTCAATGCTCACGTGCCATGGCAGTGCCGCATCACGGGGACAGAACTTACTCCCTATTTTGGAACCTCTACCTGATTAGAACTAAACTACGTACACTGCACGCAAAGCAGAGTTTCCAGTCGAATAAAACCCTTAGAAAACCCAGTGGAGTGTTAACCACTTATCAGGGTTTATTTTTTCGAAAAACTTCGAAAAAAGAGTTTAAGTTTGATTTGGGGTGGCACGACAGAAAGAAAACTCTATAAATAAACTTAAAGTTTTGAAGTTTTTTGAAAAAATAAACCCTGATAAGTGGCTAACACTCCACATAGTTTTCTAAGGGTTTTATTTGACTGAAAACTCTGCTTTGTGTGCAGTGTACCGTACACCCGATCGTGCCACGCTGCGCCACGCGTTCAAAGCCAAAGCCTGCCGTGCGCCCATACTGTACCGCGTGGTGTCTCCCACAACTCACCTTCAAATTGACAGGCCAACAGGCTGCAGCTGTGCTTAGCCCCCATCCATTCAGTATGCCCCCAGCCAGCCCGTATCAATGTCTCACTTTGTCCTTCCTTCTCATCACGTCCTTGGTCCTCGTTTCCTACTTCTTCGCTCAATTCCCTCTCGCCCCCCAAGGGTATTGCGTCTACCCGTCCTTGTCCAGCCTCGGACCGGAAACCAAGGCAATGGATATATATCCAGAAGAATACTATCCTGGCGGCGCATATGTCTCCCTTCCCTTCGGTAATGTGAGTGTGCATCGCACCACTCGCGACTTTCCCGCTTTCTAATAATTCCACCTCCCCAACTCTGTGTTCCAGGTCCGCTACTGGTTATTCGGCCCTGAAGCTGGCAAGAAGGTACCCAGTCGTCTATTCGCGATCTCGTCGTTCGGCTGAACAGTCCCGTTTAGATTGTTCTCATTCATGGCTTATCCATACCTTCATTAATTTGGAAGGACGTGGCGCCCGCTCTTGCGTCGCGTGGTTACAGAGTACTTTTGTACGGTATGCGTGCACGTGCATTCATCTTGGTTCCCCAGAATCTGATCATCAGTAGATCTGTACGGTCGCGGTTACTCGGACGCTCCTGAGATTACCTACGACGTCTCTCTATACGCAACTCAGCTTGCGCTCCTCATGCAACATGTCAAATGGGCTAAGGCGCACGTCGCTGGCGTCTCTATGGTACCCGCCTCTTCCTTGCTTTGCCATCGTCACCAACCAATTCCCGCTGCTTTGTTTAGGGTGGCGGCATTCTGGCAGCATTCACTTCCTTCTTCCCTGATTTGGTCGATAGCAAGGTAGCGCTTATCGCACCAACTGGGCTGGTTGAGGTATGGCCGCGTATCTAGCTGCGCGTGTGATCCGTTAATTCCGTCCCAGTCTAGAGACCTGTCCAGAACAACGAGATTCATGTCGTCACCGTTCATTCAAACAGTGACATCAAGCGCTCCTTTTCGAGTCTGTCATTTCTAATATCACGTGTATTCATTCTTGAACCCTACCGTCTAGTTTTACCTTCAACGACTCGCAAACTCTTCCTCGAGTGATCCTGTATCTGAGGTTTACTGATCCCATACCTTGAGTCCGTTCTTTAGCACTGACCTCTACCCTGGTTCAGATCGTGCGCATACAATCTGCGCATCTCCCAGGCTACAATGCGGCGATTGCCTCTTCTCTCAGAGATGGTCCCATTCGGGGTCTGCACAAATCATTCGAAGCATTGGGCACGTCCAATCGCAGAATTTTGCTTATCTGGGTGAGTTTTTTCTTCTTATTTCTTCGGTACACGCCTGGACGTATCTACCTATCAGGGCACTGAGGATAAAACCGTTCCTTACAAATATGCCGCGCGCATACAAGAAATTCTTCCACAATCAGAACTCATAACCATTGAGGGAGGTGGGAATGACCTGACGGTTAGC
>WNGR01001518.1_pt1 | contig 26677 bp, 32 predicted proteins | sample 5407581 | NCBI WGS metagenome assembly WNGR01 (sample SAMN13153383, study PRJNA577476) | soil metagenome | isolation source: 80 cm soil or saprolite under Garry oak tree replicate 2 | place: USA:California | collected 2016-06-15
CCCACTGAAACTCTTAGGTTGGTCTGCATTGGTGCAGAGGTTGAGGTGGCGTATGAGCTCTCAAAGGTGCTGAGGAAGTTTGAGGCTCAAATCAGGACACTAGATCTGCAAAAGAGTACCCAGCAGAGGCTGGGTGGGTTGCTTAGAGTCGGTGAATCGTCGTCATCGTTGTAGAGCTTGTTGTAGAGCCTCGGACACTCGTTGAATCGATAAGCCACCCGGATATCCCCGGACTGTGGGAAAACCGTAGTCTTGCATATTTACGATAATGCATAACGTTTCGGCATGGAATCACGCTATGCGTTATGAGAATTTCGACTGTAGTCACTCTTTTCGTGGCAGTAATAGTTTGAGGAGAGCAGCACACAAGAATTGTGGCTCAGTGAAACTTTGGAGACGAAAGAGACCAAAGGGTCGGAACCAGAACCAGGCTTTGTCGGCAAAGTTCTCACGTCCGATCTCGTCTCCGAGCCCTACCACCCGTCTCGCAGTGCCAGTTCTAACCCTTCCCATTTTAATTCTCGCCGCTGACCCCATCATCTGGTCCTTCCACACCTGACAGATCAGGACCAACAACGTAGTTCCTCCTTTCGACGACGCCGCCACTCCTGCTACCACCCATCTTGAATCATGGCAACTCACCCTCATCAGAAAGCTTGCGCATCACATTCACTCCCTTCCCACCTTTGATGACCGCATCAATTACATCTTGCGTGCCCACAAATCAAACAGCAGGTTCCGCCATGCCTCTGAGGCCTGGAACGCTTGGGCAAATGCTTGTCTCCCGTCATGGAACCTCCAAAGCGACATCGAGGACATCCTCTTCCAATTCAGTTGCCACCCGTCCCAGATGCTTGATTTACCGACAACGACGCTAACCTTATGGCTTTGGCCCCCTTCGTCGCGGAGCAGCTTTTTGGTGAAGACGGCTACATAAATCCCATGGTCCCCCATCCCTTTATAAAGTTCGACTTGTACGACTTCATCATGGCCCTACTGCCCGTCATTCGGAATTCTGCCGTAGCTTCTACATAGGACAATTCACTTTAGTCTATTCCAAGTTTATTCTTTTGAAGTTCACAGTGGATCCGGGGCCCCCAATGGACTACAAGCTATAGCAACATGTATTTCAACGCTGCCAACAGGCCCAAACCTATATGTCTACATGACAGGCTGAGCAGAGTACACAATAACGAAAGGGTTGATGGTATGAAACTTGGCAAAGGGTAAAGACAAAAGAACGACACAAACACGCGCTCCACACTCGGGGAATGATAACATTCAGTCATTCAACGAAGGCCTAAGCTGCCGCTGCGAGAGGCACTGCTGCCGGAACTTCGAGTGGACGGCGTCCAGTTACGCCCGTCCTCATGCGAAGGCCGGAGATGGTAACCTGGGGCGAGGTGTCTTCCTTTTGGACAGGGCCAAGTAGGCCGTCGAACTGCTGCCTAGTCATCGCAATCGCGTGTGCATCTACTTTGCGCGGCTCACCCACTCGCCTGGTCTTCGGAGCAAGTGAGGAGGGACCCGTCAGGCCAAGTTGTTCATTGCTCCAGATCGGCGTGAGGGTTTCCTTTACTGCACTGCCGACTCCACAGCGACCACCAACCGCAGCCCAGTCGGCCTCCCTTTTAATGGAAAGTGTGGTGAAAGTATCGTCGACTGCGGTGACAACGTGCTCAAGTTGTTCAAGAGTATGGCCGGGTGTGATAGTAAACCGAAGACGTTCCTCGCCGCGAGCGACGGTGGGGAAGTTGATGGCTTGGACATAGATGCTGTGCTTCCCGAGAAGATAATCAGATGCTTGTTTGGCTTGGGCGGCATCACCGATCAGGACGGGAACGATATGGCTTGGGCCGGGGACGACGGGTATTCCTCGTTCTGCGAAGCGCTTCTTCACCTCACGAACATTCCATTGCATAAGCCGGCGGTCACCATTATAGGTTTTCTGATAGACGATAGATGCATGGGCGCCAGAGACGGTTACGGGAGGGAGAGAAGTAGTGAAGATGAAGCCTGGGGCGTAGGACCGAACCATGTCGATGAATTTGGCGGAACCAGCGACATAACCACCAACGGCGCCATATGCTTTTCCGAGAGTGCCTGTAAAATATATGTAAGCGAAATCTTGCGAGTCGTTCTTAATATGTCATTACCAGTGATAATATCCACGCGATCCATTACAGTGCCGGGAATGGGGTTCGGCGATTGACCAGCAGCCTTGTGGACATCGTAGTCGAGATGTTCGGCGACACCTGCGCCTCGGGGTCCGTACAGGCCAACGGCGTGAACCTGAAAATACCTAGGTTATACATAGAACAGGGATAATTGGTGTAGAAACGCACTTCATCCAGGAAGGTGATGGCTCCATACTTATCAGCCAAGTCGCAAATTTCTTTAATCGGCCCGACACTCCCACACATGGAGTAGACGCTCTCGAACGCAATAATTTTCGGAGTCTCTTTCGGCCATTCCTTCAGTTTATTCTCGAGATCTTCAAGGTCGTTATGTTTCCAAATGACCTTCTTCGCGCCCGAGTGACGGATGCCTTGAATCATTGATGCATGGTTGGACGAGTCGGAGAAGTAGACGCAGCCGGGTAACTTGGTACCTAAAGTCGAGAGTGTGGCATCGTTGGCGACATAGCAAGACGAAAAGACGAGCGCCGACGGCTTTCGGTGAAGGGCGGCTAGTTCTTTCTCGAGGTTGACATGCCAGGAGCAGTTACCAGCTATGTTACGGGTGCCGCCAGCGCCGTGGCCATATTTATTCAGGGTACGACTGGACGTTCAAAAATGAGACTCGGTAACGATCGGCGGAAAAGGAACATACTGCATGGTTTCAAGTACAACGGGATTGTTTCCCATGCCGAGATAGTCGTTAGCACACCAGACTTCAACCTCCGTCTTCACGTCCGCAGTGTGCGCGACAGGGAATTTGTTTGCAAGCCTGTTTATAGTGTTGAAGTAACGATAGGACTTGTCGTCGTGCTTCTTCTGCAACTCAGTGGCATAAAATTGTTCATAGTTAAAACCGCCGGCATGGGCAGGGCAATGCTTCAGGTCAGCAGAAGTGGCCTGAAGCGGTTTCGGGGCAGGGACTGGGTGAAGGGGCTTGGGAGCTTTAAGGGCATCGTTGCGTTTCTTCGCGGCAGAAAGCTCTTCCGCCGTCCGGGCAGCGGCGAGGGCCTTGCTGGCATGAGGACACTTCTCAATGCCGCCCGACGTTACGTCGACGCCCTTGTCCTGGTGAATCTTGACTACGTCGGCGCTCTGCGCGAAGCTAGCAAAGCTCTGGACGAGCTGTCCAGACCGTTTGGCAAGAGCTGCACCCATGACGGGGCATTCTGTAGCCTTTTCCGTGAGCCTGGTAAGACTAGGAAAACGAGGGGAGGCAGAAGTGCACAATGTGCGAAGAGAGGAGGGTTTGGTACGTCCCAAGAAGGGGCAAGACGCGGTGAATTTTGCGAGCGAGGAGAGTTTTTCCATTGAGAGACAAGACAAGGCGGACAGGAAGTGGATGGTATTTATGGAGACTAGCTACCGTAAGGCAACCCGGAATTAGGAATTAGAAACCATCCGATTGGCTGTGTATTAATTACATCAGACCAAGGCAGCTCTCGATCACATCCACCGCATGCGAAATTTCCTCTTCCCTCACGTTCAGACTGGGCACGAGTCTCACGCAGTCCTTCCCAGCGGTCAAGAGCAGTAAACCCCGTTCTCGCGCCAGATCGGCCAGTCGCTGGGGGTCCCCTTCTCGACGCAATACCAACCCGATGATTAGACCACGTCCTCGAATCGGGCCGACCAAATCCGGAAACCACCCAGAAAGGTGTTCAAGACGACTAAAGAGAAGTGCTGATGTTCCCATCATTTTTGAGACAAATTCGTGTCGGCTCAGTCGGTCCAGGACGTGGTACCCGACCGAACACGCAAGTGGCGAGCCCCCGAATGTCGTTCCGTGTGTACCTGTCTCTCACAGCTCAACGAAACGTTCTCAGTATCCTGAGAGTACTCGTACCCACGGTCATCGTTTCAGCCACGGCATCTTGCATCAGCACACCGCCAAGGGGATAGCCATTGGCCAGCGGCTTTGCCATGGTCACGATGTCGGGGTGACATTCCACCGGCCATGAGGAATGCGCCCACAAGTTTCCTGTCCTGTACAGGCCACACTATACGTATCTCGTCAGCAACGCAGTTTCCTCATCCCGCGATCGGACATGTCTCGGATCCGAGCAGAAGAGTCGATCAAGGCGTTGGGGTGTCATATATTTCCCCAACTCGGCGTTTTCCAACATCAAATTTAGCACTCACTTGAATTTCGTCAAATATTATTACGGCACCAGTGTCCCTCGCGCGCCGCACCAACTTGCGCGTCCAATCAACATCTGCAGAGTTAACCCCACCTTCTCCTTGAATCGGCTCCACAATGACAGCGCAGGTATTCTCGGTGATGAGGTCCTCCAGGTCCTCAGATCGGTTCAATTGGCCGACACGTATGCCAGGGACAAGCGGTCTGAATGGGTCCTGGTACTTGCTACTGGAGGTAACGGACAATGCGCCGAGAGAACGCCCGTGGAAAGATTGTTCAAAGCAAACAATTTCTGTCTTTGTCGCGCCGCCGCGGTCCTTCCCCACTTTACGTGCCACTTTCAGCGCCCCTTCATTTGCCTCTGTACCTGAGTTGCAAAAGAACGCCTTAGCCCCAGAGATTCCTGGACGATGCTGAGTCCCGACTGGATAGCCCAGGCCACCTTCGCGTTGCGTAAGTGTGACCAGTAGAGATGCAAGCGCCGCAGCGGGTTCATTGTAGTATGCGTTGGACGTGTGCAAAAGTTTACTTGATTGTGATCTCAGCACCTGTATAATCGGACAAATACACAAATCAGCTTGCTGGCGCGCCTCGGGGCGCCGGTAATAAATTGCGACCTACCTCTGAAACGCCATCATCTGCATGTCCGAGCGCATTAACCGCTATACCCGCGGTAAAGTCAAGGTATTTGCGTCCGTCACAGTCCCATACCCAGCTTCCTTTCCCGTGCTCTAATACGATAGGCGGGCGGGCGTAGACCGGGAGAAGATACTCTTTGGCGAGCGCAAGCGTTTGGCGTGTGCGATCGCCCTGGTTTGGTTCTGGGATTGGATGAGTGACCGCGGTGTATGCAACGTTGGGGGCGTTGGGTGATCCTGATACTGATTCGGTTGATAACTTGGCATGGTACAGTAAGCATAGATGATGACAAGCATCCGACGGAACAGGCATACCACTGAGCGCGTCTGTGATGTAACTGACGTGTAGCGTACCAGAGACGGACAACGGACAAGCCTTTGAGATGTACGCTGGACCTGACGAGATGCCGGACGCAACATGATTGTGTTGAGGAGACTACAACCTGTCTTCTGTTTTCGTGTACAAGCGAAAGTACCTCAAAGACAACCGAAAGAAAATTGGACACGTATGTAATTAGATTCACCAAGCGCTCAAAGAACCCAAGCATAGCACATCACGATGATGATCGTATTTAGATCACTGCTGATGCGCTGATGTGTGACTCGAGAGGATTTCAATTCCTTGATTCCACACATAGGCTGAGATTGAAGCATCACTGGAGTATATTCTCGCGTTTGACCCAGTCGGGTCTGCCCCTGGGTTTCTAATTGTTGAAATTATAATGGACATCTGCTCATATAGTGTACCGTAAAGACCGATTGGGGCTAGCTCGGGTTCAAGAACTCTCCTGTGCAGCTGGTAAGGGCATAGAACGGGGCCGGGATAATGACGCCTCTTCGGGTGCACGTCTCGGCAGCTCTGCGACCGGTTTGGCGCCGATCCTTTCGAGGACTGCGCTCTTATTGAGGAATCTTGCGTATCTTGGCTGCACGAATAACGCGCTACGCGCCCTCGGATTAGTAGACGTACAAGAAATAACGGGGGGTCCACACTCACGAAGCCTCAATGAGAACATTTCCATCAAGATCCTCGATAGTACCGGAGACGCGAGCCTTGCGGCCCTTGGCCTCCAACAGGCGGATTCTCATGACAACGAACTAAAGGAAATATGATTCAATCGATTGGGGTTTGCGCGCATCCAGGTAGACGCTGTGTTACCTGGTCAGCGCGGGTCGGCGCACGGTAATTGACGGAGAGGTTGGCCGTCACCCCGATCTTCTCGGGCAGGTTCTGCGTAGCCTAAAACACCAGCGATTGGAATAAGGGACCAACAAAACACGAAGGTGACTCACTGTCCGTGCGAGAGCCTCGTCCAATAGAGTCGCCAGCAAGCCCCCATGCACGATTCCGTCGTGTCCACAAAGACCACGCCCTACATGCACAAGGATGAATCCTTCTGACTCATCCCGGCGTGCGCGTACGAGGGGGGGCAGTGCGAGAAGACCGGCCCCGCGGAGGGCACCGGCGACCAGGTTGTTGACACGGCGTTCTTCAGAAAAGGTTTGATACGGCCGCGTCTCGTACCATGCTTCCCGATCTTCCGCTTCACGGTGCTTGAGTAATATTGGGAGCCTTTGCAGCTGCTCCTCGAGCGCCTCTAGGTAAGCCTGCGTCTCCGGCAGGTTTGGGTCCGGAGGTGGCGGAGCAGCGCGCGGCGCAATATAAGTTAACAAAGTTGGTGGGTAAAATGCGCCGACGGTGTACGCGGTGGAACCGAAGGTGGCGGCCAAAGTAAGGTTTCGTAACGCACCCACGGCGCGCAAGGACCCCAGAAACGCAGCTGATGTGAACAGACGTGGGTTTCCTGCCCGGAACGGGATTCGTCGAAAGAATGAGTTGAACATGGGTCGTTGCTCTTCTAAGTGGTTTGTTTCTATGACAAGTATATATCGCTGGCTACTGCTCAGCTGTTCAACAGAAGCAATGTGAAGGACCGTCCATTTCATCAAACACCTCGAGGACGCACCGAAGTCTAATATAGATCGCTAGTCTAGCACCCGCTGTGTGAGGTTGACGAAGGCTTCTATGGACAGAAAGGGGGAAGGGGCCTCTTAAGGGCCTTTCGCTGGGGGACAGGATCCGGAGGAGCAGTTCGGGGACATTATAAACCGGATCGAGGTTGAACGTTGGACCGTTGAGTCCTCGGCCTCGGCCTCGGCTACTCATCAGCATCATCCCGGAAAGCATGTGTATTATAGGAGACCAAATCAGGCGACTTTTGATAAGAAAACCTTCGAGAGGTAACAAAGACAAGAGCCAACGTATCACCGAAACTAAACATCTCAATCCCTACTCCGACTTCGCGAGCTCCTCGAGCTCACACTCATATTCGATCCTGAACCAACGGACACAGATCTCCTGGTCTCGCCTCTCGGAGGGAGTGAACTGGAGCGTGAATCCACCGGCGACCTGCTTCGTGACATACGTGCTGGGCTGCCACCCCGCGGCGAGGGGGTGTAGTCACGGTGTGGAGGTGAGCGCGACATTGTCCTGCCCCTGCGGGGTGGGGGAGAAATCCTGTCCCGTTCTCCGCGGAATCGACGAGGTGGGGAACGCGACGGTGTGCGTGAAACAGGGCGAGGACGACGCGGAGAAGGCGATTCACGGCGGCGAGAGACAGGAGGTGGGGACCTGCGCGGGAGTGGCCTGGACTCACGATGATCACGCGGAGGAGAGCGTGAGTCATATCGGCGCCGTCGAGGAGGCGGAGACTGTGAGCGCGACGACGGACGGCGACGCCGTGGCGATAGTGGTGGTGGGGGCATGTCACGGCGCACGGGGCTTCGACTGCGCCTCTCACGGCGTTTTATATCCTCCTCTCGCCTTCTTAGTCGTTCCCTCTCGCGTTTTTCCTGCGCCCATTTTTCCTTCTGTTCTGAGAGCCGCTTCCGTTCTTCCTCCCGCCGTTGGTTGCGCTCTTCCCTCTCTATAATCCGCTTCTGTCGTAGTTCCTCTTGCTTCTCCCTGTTGAAGGCATCACCCTCGGTATAGTCGGAACGAGAGCCAAGGGCAGCAGCCATCCTGTCCAACTCGATCTTTTTCGCTGCTGCAAGAGCGTGTGTATCAGACGGCTTCAAATTTTTGGCGATTGTGGGGGGAGGAAGCATGGATAGAAGGCGCTCCCGCAGAGCGGTCACTTGCCGCTCGATTTCATCTTCCTCAAAGCTGGACAGCTCATGAAAAAAAGGCACCGTCGTACATGATAAACGCTTACTCTTTGTCTTCTAGCTCGAGCTGGAGCTCTAAGCACTTGACTTCCACCTTCCTCTTCCTTTCGTGCTCCAGTATTTCTTTGTCCGGTTCTCGATGCTTTGGTGGAGCAGCATCCCAGGCGTTTGTACGGTCATTTGGCGTGTCACGAGAGCGCACTACAGACAGATTGCGGACGACGTAGCCATTAGTGCCACTGGTAATAATTGAGAAGGTTAAAATAAAAGAGGAGTAATAGTGAGGAGAAACGAACCTTCCACGGGGTGTGGTTAGACCAATGCCGTTGTACATAACCGTCGTAGATGAGAGACAAGAATGCTGACTTCACATTACGCGCGGTTTGTCGGGACTTGGAACATGTGGCGTGGGATCATCACGTGACACTCACCGCAAGATCGCAGATCGCAGTCAGCGAAGAAGCGTCCGTGTCATCCTCGCACTAACATTATAATCCACATAAGACTCTCGTACGACCAGTTTCGCACAAGATATGCTGAATCTGTGGGTAAATGGCTATTGACCGCGTGAATCTCCGTCAATGACGATTACTCCAGCCCAGGTCCCTCTACATCGAAAATCTCTGGAATAAAGTGCGTCAATCCCTGCTTTTTCCAGTGATATCGGATCCAGAACTGTACTTGGACAGCACTCCGATCGCCGAATCGCAGCGAAGCACGTCCCACCTGCTTGTTGAGGTCATAGGTATGTACTTGAATCCTGAGTCGTTGATCCCCTGATAAGTGTTTAATCTCTTTTAGTCCTCCGAGCGCACGATGTTCCTAATAACAAGAGCTGGTTTGGCAAAAAGAGGCAGTTCTTTGTTACTGTAGCTAGTCAGACCACGAAACAGAAGACGTTAAGCGTTCCGACTGAGGGACCGATGGTGGTGTGGAACGAGAATCTTGGGGCCTTGTAAGACATACTTTTTTTAGTCCTCTTTTTTCGGCTGAGAGTTCTGTTCAGCTATGTAGAGTCGTCTTCATGTCTTGTACTGCACCTTTATGCAGAGCGGTTCGCACACCAAGATATCCTTATCGGAACACATGAGATGACACCTGTCAAATCCCAAAGTGGTTCGTTTCTTATTAGAAACCTCGCTCGTTCGACTAGCTGAACATCTCGGACGTAGACGTTCCTTTTGTGCTTACCAACGGCGACAGACAAGCTGGACAGTTGCAGCCGGTCACGCTCTACTTGACGGTCAGTGTGTCACTGAACACGACTTCCCATCCGGGAAAGCGTCATTTGGTCGGTGCTGGAGGAGCTATGAGGATTACCACCTCTATGCCGTCAGCGGTCGGTGGTAGTGCGGGAATGTCACCCTCCAGGAATGCTCTCCGTAGCGCCGATGAAGCCATGACGATGATTAGCCTCTCGAATACACGGAAAGGTGCTCTTGGGAGGATCAAATGGGTCATGGATACTGTGAGCCCAGTCGCAGAAGTGCGTGCAATGTCCCTTTTGCCAATCTTTGACTAAGCCGAATTTCGTTCTTAGCTTCACCCGTATGCAAAGATGGCATATGGTCTACTTTTTGCGATTCCCAAGGTGATCTGTGTGCGTTATCGTCGGATGGAAATACTTATGCTAGGTTTATTTGGTTGCCAGACCCTCCTAGAACAGTTTCAACGTGACGACAACATCCGAACCTTACTTGTCGCCATGCACGATGCGTTTGATTTCACAAGCTGGGAACACACCTTCAAAGCTATCGGCTATAAGTCCAAGCAGGCACAAATCCTTATGCTCATGTTGCAGCATGTCTGCAATTGCTGTGACTTTATCCAATCGTATGCAAAGGATTCGCGATTCTGTACGTAATCTTCATTCATTTTAGTGGCCGACGTGAACATGCGGTTTTAGGGAAGCGAATGTTGAAGAATATTGGTGGCCGAGTCAACGAACAAATTGAGGACTTTCGCGTCGCCCTTCTCGCACTCCGAAAGGCCTTCTTGGATGAGGCTACTATCACTACAGAGATAACTGCACTCCAAATCCTGGACGATGTGGGAATAATTTCTGCCAATGTGGGAATAATTTCTTCCAATGTTAGCAGCATTTCAAGTCGGCTTGATGGGGCGGCTACCCGGTTGAAGTGGGTATCAAGCCAAGTTTCAGACGCCGGTACGTAGTCCTGATACCTTGAGAATTATCGATCTGAGGATTGTCACAGAACTAGATGCAAAAATCAGAGAAATCCCGTATGGGACAGGATCGCGCTTCACACCTGAGAAAGGCTGTCTTCCCGGAACACGCACGGCTTTCTTGGACTTCATCGTTAATTGGGTGGACAACCCCGACTCTGAGCGTAGTCTCATTCTTTTTGGTCAGGCAGGCACGGGAAAGTCATCCATCGCCAATGAGATCGCGCGTCGTTTTGACAAAATGCATCGTCTTACATCGTCCTTTATCTTTTTGCGTGAGGAGCAATCCAAACACAAGGCTTACCACCTCTTTACAACTCTTGCTCGCGATCTCTCCGACCGCTATCCATCATTTAAAGCTGCACTTGGAGAGGTCATCAAGGACAACTCTTCTCTTCGAGTTGGTACTCGTGACTATCCTACGCTTTTCCAATCCCTTATCCTGGAACCGCTTAAGGATCTGCACATCGTTGGTCCTATTCTCGTTGTAATCGACGCCTTAGACGAGAGCGGGGATGTGACTGGTGGAAACGGGTTACACAAATTTTTTGCTAAAAACCTCTCTAGACTTCCGTCAAACTTCCGTGTGCTGATCACCTCACGGCCAGAGGATGGTATCAAGTCTGCGTTTGTTGGAGCTCTGTCAGTCCGCATCAAATCCATGGATGATCTTGAGCTAGCTGCTGGAACACATAATGATATCCTCACCTTTCTTCGAACCATGCTTCTCTCTGACGATATCAATACTTACTGCTCTGCTCTGGCAACAAAGGCGGAGGGATCGTTTCAATGGGCGGCAGTTGCATGTGGATACATTCTAGATCCTCCTGAATTCTTTGATTTTAGCAGGATAAAATGCATAGAGCACCTTTTGAAACCCACGTCGGATCACCGCAGACCAGATCCGTTAGACAAATTATATGAAGAAGTCCTTAAAGGATACTTCAGGCACCAAGGAGCGCAGCATTTATTCCGCTCTATCATGGGACAGCTCATCGCTGCATCCGAACCTCTCTCCATCCGCTCCCTTATCGCTCTACGTCAGCGCGCCTCTATTGGTGACAACTCCGATCCCGAATCCGTTGGTGGAATGCTCCGTCGCTTAAGCTCGTTGCTGAGTAATGTCGATGTATCTGATCAAAATCTTCCCATCATTCCTCTCCATACCTCATTCCGCGATTTTCTGACAAACAAAGAGAAGAGCGGAGACTTTTACCTTGATCTTGGCCATTCCCACCGTCGTTTGGCTTATTCCTGTCTCGATTTAGTGCTTCACGACCTCAAGTTCAACATCTGCAACCTCGAATCATCATATCTTGCCAACAGCGATGTCCAAGACCTTAAATTGCGCATTGCTGAACACATCCCACCTGCTCTGTTGTATGCCTGTCAATACTGGGACGATCATTTGAAACATTTGGATTTCGAAACTGATCTCTTTGACAAACTTCGAGCCTTCTTCGACAAGAATTTTCTCTTTTGGCTGGAAGTACTTAGCTTGACGAGCAACGTTCGTCTTGCCTTACCGGCATTGTCGTCCCTGGATGTGTGGCTATTCTCTGGTCAAGGTGTGAGTGTAATTGTTGATTCGATAAGGTAGGCAAGCGGCTAATAGCTATGATCCCAGCAGGTTTCTCAAGTGGTACTAAAGAAATCCCGGGCATTTATCAATGACGCCTCTGCCTTTGTACGGTATTTCGGGATAGCCATGGCAAAGAGTGCTCCACATGTCTATCTTTCTGCTCTACCATTTGCGCCAACTCGTTCTCTTGTCTCTGCACATTATTCCAGCTCGTTTCCTCGAATGTTACACGTGGAACGTGGGCGATTGTCTCATTGGCCATCATCGGAGATGGTGATTTCAAACGTTGGGGACAAGGTCTATTCCATTGCACTCTCACCAGATGGCCAGCGCATCATCTCAGGCTCGAATGATCGGACAATTCGTGCGTGGAACGCCACAACGGGAGAGAAAGTGGCAGCATTTACTGGACATACGAAGACGGTCAGGTCTGTGGCATTCTCGCCAGATGGCCAGCGCATTGTCTCAGGCTCGCAAGATCGAACAATTCTTGTGTGGAACGCCACGATGGGAGAGAAAGTGGCAGGCCCGTTTACTGGACACACGCATTGGGTCAGGTCTGTGGTATTCTCTCCAGGTGGCCAGCGCATCGTCTCAGGCTCGGTCGATCGAACAATTCTTGTGTGGAATGCCACGACGGGAGAGAAAGTGGTAGGCCCATTTACTGGACACACGGGTCCGGTCACGTCTCTGTCATTCTCGCCAGATGGCCAGCGCATCGTCTCGGGCTCGGACGACCGAACAATTCGTGTATGGAATGCCACGACGGGAGAGGAAGTAGCAGGCCCATTTACTGGACACAGCCATTATGTCATGTCGGTGGCATTCTCGCCAGATGGCCAGCGCATCGTCTCGGGCTCTTTCGATCAAACAATTCGTGTGTGGAACGCCACGACGGGAGAGACAATGGCAGGCCCATTTACTGAACACGCGGATTCGGTCAGGTCCGTGGCATTCTCGCCAGATGGTCAGCGCATCGTCTCAGCCTCTTCCGACCGAACAATTCGTGTGTGGAACGCCACGACAGGAAAGAAAGTAGCTGGCCCATTTACTGGGCACACGTCTCCGGTCATGTCTGTGGCATTCTCGCAAGATGGCCAGCGCATCGTCTCAGGCTCTTTCGATCAAACAATTCGTGTGTGGAACGCCACGACGGGAGAGAAAATGTCAAGCCCATTTACTGGACACACGCATTGGGTAAGGTCTGTGGCATTCTCGCCAGATGGCCAGCGCATCGTCTCAGCCTCTTCCGACCGAACAATTCGTGTGTGGAACGCCACGACAGGAAAGAAAGTGGCAGGCCCATTTACTGGGCACACGTCTCCAGTCATGTCTGTGGCATTCTCGCCAGATGGCCGGCGCATTGTCTCAGGTTCACTCGATCGAACAATTCGTGTGTGGAACGCCACGACGGGAGAGAAAGTGGTAGGCCCATTCACTGGACACACGAATGCGGTCAGGTCTGTGGCATTCTCGCCAGATGGCCAGCGCATCGTCTCAGGCTCGCACGATCAAACAATTCGTGTGTGGAACGCCATGACGGGAAAGGAAGTAGCAGGCCCGTTTACCGGACACTCGCATTGGGTCAGGTCTGTGACATTCTCTCCAGATGGCCAGCGCATCGTTTCAGGCTCGCAAGATCGAACAATTCTTGTGTGGAATGCCACGACGGGCGAGAAAGTGGTAGGCCCATTTACTTCCAGTGGACACACGGATCCAGTCACGTCTGTGTCATTCTCGCCAGATGGCCGGCGCATCGTCTCAGGGTCGGACGACCGAACAATTCGTGTGTGGAATGCCACGACGGGAGAGAAAGTGGCAGGCCCATTTACTGGACACTGGAATTATGTCATGTCGGTGGCATTCTCGCCAGATGGCCAGCGCATCGTCTCAGGCTCGCACGATCGAACGATTCGTGTGTGGAACGCCAGGACGGGAGCGAAAGTAGCAGGCCCATTTACTCACACGGATGCGGCGATGTCTGTGGCATTCTCACCAGATGGCCGGCACATTGTCTCATCAGGATATGGATCAGTTCGTATGTTGGATGTAACGACAGGCAAGACGAAAACTACTGGACAGGTCGACTTCACTGACCAATCCAAGATAAACAATGAGGGATGGATACTTGGTAGTAATAACGAGCTTTTGATGTGGATTCCGCCAGTACACAGGGTAAATCTTCGCCGCCCAAGTAATATCTGGATTGCGGGCGAACATGAAACTCTCTTGGATCTTTCTACTTTCGTGCGCGGTCATAGTTGGAGTACTTGTATTAACACCTAGAGAGAACTGCAGCAACGATGTACTTTTGCTTTTGGGTTGGAGCTCATCAAGACATTATGCATTATGCATTGTGCATTACGCCTGGACAACTTGCGGCTGGTGTTGGTGTTGGCATTGGTGGCTGAGACCTGTTTAGGTGGGCGTTCTCACATCGCATCGGCAGCGGTGTTGACACGGTGAGCGACGGGGATTGTATGAGTTACGAGGCAGAGTATGTGAATGCAGTTCCAGAAACTGTTTCGTGGGTAGTTCTCAAAAAAGTGGAGGAGAGCCCTACTCGCTGTACCACCTGATTTTTACACGTCTAGTTCCACTTCTACCAAAAGCTCAGTTTGCGTACACCATATGCATTCTATTGTCTGACTGTCTATCTAGCGTTTGGTGCGATACAGGTATTAGACTATCGTGATCTATGGAGGGGCTTGGGGTAGAGCGTCGAATGCAATATAACGGTGAGAAGATGTACTGGTATTAAGTGCCACTTCTTGCACAGAAAAGAGCCAAGTCACATTCCATTAACTTGAAAGTGAGGACTTCTCCTCTCGACCGAATGCACCGTTGGCTGAGTTTGGGTCAACGCCAAATTTCATGTAGGCTTCCCTAGACAACGATTTGAGCGCTACACGCTTATCCGTGTTGATGTCTTCTATCAGAGCCTCTGACAGCACAAGAGGAATGAGACCGGTGATTCCGGGAACGTTATGATGCGCTAACCTCTGGACGTGTAGTCTAACTCTGGGCGAATGTAACCTAGGACGACTGCTTGCATGTCGTAGCCATAAAAGTCCGACTTGAATTCGTGCATGATGTGTATTTCCTTCACGTTTGTGTTCTTGCATCAGCTAGGGAAGTAACAAAACTGGTGTCGCAAGAACATACCGCAGTAAGTCGCTCGTTTCTGTAAAACGGGTTCCAACCAAGACTCATTACCATCGGGTGCACTTTTCCCTCTTGCTCACTCAAGCCGTACACTTGTGCATAGCCAAAGTACACCCCTGGTTTGCAAACGCTAGTCATCGGAGTGATTGACTCATCGGGAAGGTTCGCTTGCGGTCAAAGCGGATTGAGCATAGTAATGAGATCAACGGGAACCAAGAGCTCACCTGTCGGGCAGCCGAGATCTTTCCCGCCTCTCCCGAAGCCCTTCTGCACTGCCCCAGATAAGAAGATGGGAAAGGGGGGCTCAACGGTTTCTGGCCCAACGATACTCGGGCGAGATTGGCGGAACGTCTCCGTACGAAGAGGGGCAGATAGCCTCTCAGAGAGCGCCTGAAGGTATTCTGCCGTATTTTCGGAGGAAACGGTCATGGTTCAGGGTGGAGATGTGGGAATGGGATAGAATGGAAAGTCGGAGTCATACTCCTTCTGAGTATGATGAATCATGTAGAGCTCCGGGCAGATGTCGGCCCGGGTTATCCATGTCATCTTTGCCCTCAACTGTGCCCCCTGCCCGGGCCTATACACAGCAACCGTTCAGCTACCCACAGCCTTATGGCCAATACTCAACCCAGCAATATCCTCCGGTTAATTATTCCACGCGGCCCCAGGGCCTCGTATACTCGGCTTTTCAGGTGCCCTTTGGGAGGAAAGATCCGGCCTCATGGATAGACGCGTTACCGCCTCAAGAGTTATCTAGCGTAGACCCCGAGGTTGCTTCCAAGGTGCTGAGTCGCTTCATCTCTGCAGAGCTCAAGCATGAAGGTTTCGACTCTGCGGAGCCTGTGGCCTTAGAAAGATTGGAGGTTGAAGTGATCAACTGTGTGTTCCCCATACACTTATGTGCCGTCTCACTGTGCTCAGAGGGCCAACCCTCCAGTTATTCAGGATTTACACCGCAAGATCCACGATTACGCAAATCTTGCCAACAGGACCGCACCGCTAGCTAGCGATATGTTTGACATATGCCAAGATTGCGGGCTGGAAACGGAAGACCTGCGATTAACATCTGAGCTTTCCAAGCTGAGGCGTCGTGGTGCGCTGAAGTGATTTCATCACCATCTCTCCTTCTTAGCATTAGTCTCAAAGGTCCCACTTCTATCACCGAGCCTGTTTCTTTGCTTCCAGCGGGACGCAGATCTCCGCCGCCAAAGCTTCTGTCATCTGATGACGAGAGTTCTCCACCCACGATACCGAGCACTCTACGGTCTATTCCTCACTTCTACCCAAACTTGCCACCGAAGCACACATATCTTCGGACTCCGGTACGTATTCCTATTCTAAGCCGTGACCAATCATTTTTATTCCACCTGCCCCAGCCGTCGCCACCAAGGAGACAAGCGTTGCCGTCTCTAGAGAAGAAACTGAAAAACGCGAGCCTTGTCCAGGAATCATTGCAAAACCTTCTGTTGGCGACAGAGGACGTCGTTGGACCGGATGATGGTGAAATATTGGGCGCGATTGTGAATTGGGAAGGCACCGTGTACCCACGGAAGCGATGGAAGCTGAGCGCATAAAATTAATAATCTAACTATCCGGCTTTTGGAGTACGTACGATAGCATTACTGCGCTCGCCAATGCCATTCCACCGTCACTACTTTTCAATATCATTGTCGTGTATCAGTCATTCCCCCAGGACAGCGCGCAGCTGTCAAACCGCCTCAAACTCTAAACACGAAGAGCTAGCTTCGTGTTGATCTCTTTGGCTGAACCCTAGTCGGCGTTATTACTGGCTTTCTGCGGCTTTGCTGCTTCTTCCTGGGCGTCACTTCTGGATTGGTCGTATTTGTCTCCGTAACAGTTGCCACCTGTTCTTCACTTGCGTCGTCTCCCAAAACTGGATCCACATCAGAGGCGTTCACTACGTGAGTGTCGGTGCAGGACGCTGGCGAGTCCTGTCAGAAAGACAGACTTCCTTAGAAGCATTTAGGTATCATTACCTTTTGCTACGATGTCGGCGTCAAGAGAACTTGATTTCTCCTCAGTGGCCTTGGCACGACGCCGATCTAGAGTTTTCCGTTTTTTATTATCTGAGTTCAGTTCGTCGCGTGACGCAGTCCGGCGCCGTTTGCGCGCAAGCCTTGGCGCAGCCCCACTTGGGCCGTCAGTTGTGTCTTGGGCTTCGGATGGCGATGCGTGGGCGGAGCCTATAGTACCGCTAGCAGCTGGCTCGGGCACAGCTGACTGGAGCGGACCGCCGTTCTGCGATTGTAGCATGGGGTTTGAGCTGGTCTGTGTTCCGTCTTTGTTTAGCGGTCGGGCACGGGGGCGGGCACCTTTCGGGGTTTGAGCAGGATGCGGCTGAGGATCTACCTCGGACTGCGTCGTATGGGTTGTAGCAGAGTCTCTTTGCCTCGCCTGCATCTTCCGTGTCTGCGACTCCTGCGGCGCATCTTCAGCCTGAGCGGAAGTTGCATCAGTTGGCTCGAATGAAACATCACGTTCCTTCCCCTTGCGGGTGCGTTGCTTCGGTTTGGAAGACGGACCGGTCGTCACTTGTGCCCCACTCGCTGCGCGGGAAGTGTCGGAACTGCTCGGGCCCCTCAGGAAATCATATCGGTATCGACACTACATTCGGAGTTAGGGTTGACCGAATGGTGGTTTCAAGGGCTCACCGTATTGTCTGTCCTGCCAGTGCCAACTCGTTCACTCACCTCCTTCCACTTCCCAACACCGAGTTCATCTACGGCCGAAATTAGTCTTTTATCTTCTTCAGCGGTCCATTTCCCCCTTGGAACTTTGGGATTTAGTCTCTCAGTCCACCGGTCCCGGCATTGTTCGTTGTTTCGCCCTGGAACCACAGAGGCTACTTCCACCCAGGCGTGTCCATAAAGGTCGACTGCCTGCCGTAATTGAGCGTCCTCCTCTGCGGTCCAATTTCCCCTACGAATCGATGGATCTAGAGTCCGATTCCATCGGTTCTGACAGGAATTTATTTGCGCGTCCTCGGAGACGGTCCTCGCAACTTTCAGCGCTCGTCAATGACAGCGCACGATGGAATTTGTAGGTAGTCATACCTAGAGACCAACTTTCTTTACCATATTTTCTGACCGCCTCGCACAACCGTCTATCGTATTCGGCATCCCATACGTGCGCCTTACGCACAACAGCATGTCGCATGACATTTATGGGAGTACGCCGCGTCTTTCACTTCCGTAAGCATCGAAAGTGGGTAGTCAAGAGAGGCTCGTACACCCAGCTGTTCTGCCATAGACACCCAGTCAACGTCACCGACTTCGCAGTCTTCGACCAGTTTTTGGGCGGCAGCGACTTCAGACTCATCCCAAGCAGAGTGATTAAATCTCGGATGTCGATCACCCAGCCAGCGAATCTCGCACTCTTTTGCAGAGCGTTGTGATATGGCGGAAGAATCGGTAACGACCTAGTGAGGCTCAATGGGTGGTAAAATTGGGATAATGCGAAAAGTCACCTTGTCGGCGATGCGTCTCCAATCGAGACCATCCGTTGATTCGAGATCTCTCATAGAATATTGAGAAACAAACGGACGCTCTCCTCTGGAAAGTTGTCACGGCTGGTGCAGCCAAGGTGGTGTGGTGAACTGACCGTTTTTGCGCTTCACACGCGTGAAGCCGTCTGTTCTCAAGACGAACAGCTTCAGCTAAACTTTCAAGTTCTTTGGGTCTCACTGGAGGACTCTAATGAAGCAATAGTCGTTACGAAATGGACGTCACTTACTCGGATGATATTCAGTAAGGCCCAAAAACCGCTGGCGACGGGCAGAATCCTGATAGAAGGGCGAATCCTGTTAATGTTCTTATTAACTTTGCTAGTTGGAACGTAGCGTGATTTGTTTCTACCTGCGATAGTAATTCTGTGGCAGATAGGAGCCCCAAGGGCTTGGAGGCACCGGTGACCTGGATACAACCAGCTATATCAAGATGTGATTCTTCTTCATCGTGTTCGGCGGCACTCTAAAGAGTTAGATATTATGATCTCTGCTCGAGAAGCAATGACGTACCAGGAGTTTATCCACCGCCTCGAGCTCGGCTTCCAAACGCTCCGTGTAGACTTTGAGCGCAAACTGATAGTCCTTGTTGACTTGTACAGCAGACTGAACTATGTCTTTGAGGCCATTACTGGTCATTCCGAGGGCTCTCAGCGCTCGCAGGCTACTGTAGTATTTGCAAGGTTACAGAAATATGCACGTGCCAGACTTGGATGTAATTTCTGCGTCGCGTCGGCGTCGCTCACGTCATCCGCGTGCTGGGATACACCATGGCGAACGCTTCGGCCAAGCGAATAGGTAGCCTCTCATATTCTCTCTCATACATAGACCTCGGTTGACTCTCCTAATAGCATCACAGAATGAGGCAGCCATCAAGAATATGCTGTACGGGCAACTGCTTTGTAACCTGGTCCCAACGATCATCAGAATCCTGCTCCGAGGACAAACTCTTCGAGATTCAAAGAAGGCTGTCATCTTTTACTTTCTCTCTCTAGCACTCTCTCAGTTCCTCTATCAACATCTGAAGAAACTAGGGACGCCAAGACGAGACTCGACGGGTAATTTGGTGTCACCCGGAGATGACCTGAACCAGCCGGGAATGACTGAGTGGATGTTCGACATTCTTTATATCTCTTGTGAGTCCATAAAACGGACGTGAATTGGTGTTCAACTCCTCATCATCCTTAGGGTTTGCTCAAGTAGGTGCCGCCATCTTTGGGGAGTGGTTTTGGTGGATATATCTTGTGGTATTTCCATGCCTTCTCTTTGCGGCCATTATTTGTGATGCATGACCCGCTAGATTCCAACCTTCGTGATTTATAAATTGTGGGGATTCATCTCGCCCATGGTGTTCGGCCGATCATCCGCCCAACCTGAAGAAGAGCCGAAGCAGGAAAGTTTGAGCAAGCGGCAGGAAAAGTTGAAGAAGCGTAACGAGCGCGGGGACCCAAGGGTTAAGGCGCAGGTACACAAGTGATGGTGTGTCTCAACCTCCCATACACCTACATGTATCCAAGGGTAGACAGGAGTGTCGCTGTGTGCCGTGTCGACAGATGCTAGCGTGCGAAATAGGCAAACAACGCGTAAACAGCGCGGGTTTTTAAGGCATCTCCCGCGTGTGGGTCTCTATCATGATGGGCTGTATGCGTCTACCAGCAGTTTGTGTGCAGCTACCGGCTTTCTGACTCTGCAACTGGAATCAAGGTATTAGCGCATATATTAGCGCTCGCACCGTCCCCAGGCACTCCTGACTTTTTCTTTCGACAAACACACCTCTCGTGAGCACCAGAGTCCTTATCCTAACGATGTATTATGATGAACCAAACGCCATCAGCCCTATTCGGTGCTCGGACGAAGGCCTACCTTACACGACGGACATCCTACCCCTGGCCAATACACCCGGTCGCACGCATATATAGACTTACATCTGACCCGTCCATCATCGGATGTCGAACATACCAAACAAATCAGAACAGGTCGCTGAGACCGACCCGAATAAGAATGAAAATGATTACGGACAGGTGAGCGGTCTATCTTTTCTCGGACTATTTCTTATCACTCTATAGGATGAATGCTATGGTGATATATTGTCTAGAGCTGACGACGGGAAAGTGGTCTCTGAAATAGGTGTGTATAATGGTGTGGAGCAGTCCCCGCTGGAACCTAGAGAAATGTGCGCTCTCAACACAGAAAAGACAACGCCTACGCTCTTATCGTCATCACCGTCCTCAACTGCGAACGTTGCACTCCCTCCGTTATCTTCAATTCCCATCACAGACGGCGTCACTAACGGCGAAAATGGTGAATCGGTACGCCTCTGGCCTCCGCGAGCTCTAGGCCCCTTATAACCGCGGTCCGCTTTGTAGGCTGCGATGTCCTCGGGATCCACCCCAGACGCCTGGCTACTTCCACCAGCCTCATCTGGATCCGAACTGAGAGAAGAACGTAAAGAAATTACCCCACTCACCTCATTAAGCAGTCTCCAAACTCCTGAGAAACATTCATTCGACGCTACCCCTGGGAGTTTACCCTGTAGCCCGGATTCTGGTGCTCTCCAAGCTCTTCCAATGGCTACCTGCGACCCTGGCCTTCGCTCGTGTTTGGTTGCACCTCCTGCAGAGACCGACCTTACTGCTCACGGGGACACCAGCTTATCCGTAACTCCTCTCACTACTTGTGTGGAACTCGTTACGCCCACGCAGCAGACTGTTGCAACTTTTGCCTCACCTATGTCTCATTCCGCCTATATGTCAACCCTTTCCGCGGTTGTTGATCAGTACTCTCCCTGTGATCGTACACTCAACTCACAGCCTGGGTTCACCGCCGACGAACTGGAAGCTTTCGAGCCTATCCTATGCCTGAGGCTTGATGCTCTTACTCCCGTGCCTCTGGAGGACACTCTGACTGGCCACTCTTCGCCTTCGCTCCGAGGGCGGCATTCTGACCTCTCTACTAGTCTGACTACCCCTCTGTCCTCACCTCAGACAGAATACGATGCCACCAATGCCAATAATGAGGCTGGCAAAGGAACGACCAACGTTGCAAGTGAGACTTATTACTTTCCAACGACAATCATGTCCAGTCCGGGCCTCGGTTTTGGTCGTGGGGCTATGCTGTCACCTTCACCGCCTCAACAAACGACCACTGGTGCTAAACGCCCCGCTTATGACAGTAGTGATGAGGTACGCCGCTACAGGTGTCTTTCAGGTGCATCTTATCCGACGCGTGGTAGGATTGGACTTCTAGAAGGCCCGTAAAACGCATCGTGGGTGTCATCCTATATTTTGTGCCACCTTCCTAATTTTTTACGAACAGCAAATGGGTGCGGCATTGTCTTCTCCGCAGAGTGCACCCGCACCCCGGCGTGCCACCCTCGCGTCTCAGAAACTCTCTCGCAAGAAACTTGCAGCGCCTTTCCGTTCTCCATTGCCAGCTAAGTCGATTACGGCGAAAGTTGTTACACCTGTGTCTCAGGGGGAGGTTCCACGGGAACAAATAGTCAAGGAACCGCAAGCAAAATGTAAAGTGGTGCCCAACCCCGACTGTCTTACAGCGCAGAAAACCCTCGTCCGTTCTTCCAGGGCTGCTGCACAGTTCAGATCGCCTCTTGTGAAGACTCTAGAACACGGACCACGCCCTCTCGTCCTCCCGAGTCAAGCTACCATGACTCTTGAACGCAAGTTAACTTTCTTGAGACGTGCGGTCAAGATTAAACGCGATGGAGACGAGAGTCATCTGGAGCGCCTTGCCACGAAGTGGCGAGATGCTGCTAGGGAGGCTGCGTATGAACTCTGGAGCGTTGTACGCGATCTGAGTACGGAGGGAGGTGAGGTACGTAGCAACTCTAGTGACGCCGGGTGGGGCTGGGGGGAACGGGATGGACGTGGTACGGTGGGGAATGATGCTGAAGACGAAGAATGTGGAGCACAGCAAGAGAACACTCTTGGAGTTATGCTCCGAAAGCTTGGAATCGCTCCGGAAACGCTAGGATGGAATGACGAGGAAGAGACATTTGTCGATGATTATGTATGTGAATGACGACGCCGAAATGAATGTGAATTGCAATCTTGATCCTTGATCGAGCTTGATCGTGAGCGTGCATCTAGTTAAGTTTGGTTTGAGAAAAGGACTCGGAGAGGACAGCTCGCAACAAAAGTAAACCATGCGTCCATTGTAAGGGACACCTTCGACTTAGGCTCGAAACTGCCTATTCCACCATCGGAGTGATTCGATGCGTGGAAACATACCAGACAGCTTGTATATCCAAGAGATCGCCGTGAACTGTATATGTTAAGGCCCCATTTGGGATCCTGGTTAGGCCGGGTTAGGTTAGGTTAGGCAGGTTAGACCTTCCTAGAATAGTAGTCTGACTCAGCTAAATTATTATTCTCGGAGGTCTAACCTGCTAAACCTAACCTAACCCAACCCTAACCAGGATCCTCTTACCCAGCCCCTTACATTCCAAAGCATCTTGCACAACCGTATATAAGATGCTCCTAACTGTCGCTTATACACTACCCATTTCTCCCCCTTTTCCTTTCCACATTCTCCAGACTCCACACATCAAGTTTCTGCACTGCACTGCAGTGAATATCAGCACGTGTAGCACGTGACACCCTGTGACACCCCCCATTGGTCAACTGTGACATAACCATGGCAGGTCCGCAACCAGATTTCCATCAATTAAGTCAACACCTTGCTGGTGCTTCCGAACAAATCAACTTAATCCCAAACATGGTCATGGGCTTGGAGGTACTGATCGACAACTTGCAAGAACACCACGCAGCAGCCTTGGCTCAACAAGCCCAACACCACGCAGCAGCCTTGGCTCAACAGGCCCAACAGGGCCAGCAAATTGTCAATCGTTTGGATGCTCTGCAAGAAGGCTTGGACGTACTGCAAGAAAGGTATGTGTCATTATTGCCCTAAGGGATTGATTGCTCATCATTTTTTGTCAGCCAAATGCGGCTGCCAATGCAGCTGTACAATGCAAGTGCATCACAGAACGCTCCACTTCAATTCCCCCCTGGCATGGGCATACTTGCCCAGTTCATAACAAGAAAGCAGGACGTACTAACCCTGAGTGGTAAGCTCATCATTCTGAAAGTCTAGAGTTCATGTTCACTATCTTTGCAGTCGCCAATACACACATTGTGTCTGAGGCCCTTGGGCTCCCTGCCCTGCCTAACAATGCCCTTGTTGCTGAACGTCGTCAACAAATCATCGATTTCCTTGGTTGTGCCATGACTGCATGACCCAAATCCCACCACTGTACGATTGATAGCTCGACTCAGAGCACTGGGTCCAATGTAGCTACTGGCTTCTATATAACACACATCGAATAGATTTGTGTGATTTTCGTGCCCAAACGACACCACCCAAAACTAGGGCTGCGCACCGAACCGTAACGGCAGACGGCCGTATGCCTTACAGGTGCAGTACACTTACGGTAAACCCGTAACCGTAGCCATAGCCAATATGGTTCATGAGTCCTCACGATATGGTGCAGTTTACAGTGCGGCCATATACGGCTTCGGATCGGTGATACGGTTCCTTCAAATTAAACTCTTGCATTGTCTAGTGTGAGGTAAGGGTTACAGAACCCTGCATGCGTACAAGCCAGGGGTTTGAAAGGGTACGTGTACGGGTACCACCTCTGAGGTCCCTCCAAAAACCTGTACCCTCCAAGCGGGTTTAACGGGTTTCATGGGTATGGATTAGGCTCTGGCTGAAAAAGGTGTAGGTAGCTAGGTGATCGGCACATACGATTTATGTGCGATATTCTTTCAAATGTGAGCACATTACTTGGATGGCGGAGGGGATACGAAGTGAGGTTCAGCCATAATAGGAAAGCCCACAACCCACAGCCACGTCCCTGCTTACGTAATCACACAAAATTTGCAGAGTTACCCTGTCGTGTACCACAAAAGACGTACTGTAACGCTTTTGGGGTAGAACTTGGAAAATAAATGTTATTATGGATGCTATTCTATCTATATATACAATTTATAGCTATGTAATGCGTAAAGTGTGTACTCTCCTGAGGCTTGGGGCCTGGGGCTGTGTCAGCGAGATGCCCGTCGTTTTTGTCGAAGGTGCAGCAGCTCGAGCCCTAGGGGCTGCAGTGGCAGAGTGCCCCTTGTCACAACCATAGTTGTTGTTGAGGCCTTGAGGGAAAGCACAGGGAGCTTGGGGCCATATCAGCAGAGTGACCTGCCATTGTTGTCACTGTCAAGTCAGGAATCGGGATATACGAAGGGAGTTCGGCAGTGGTTCAGCCATAATAGGAAAGCCGACTAGCCAGGTTCCCACAAACACACCACAACAAAGCACTGGCACCGCCCCACTCTCCTCTCCATGTCCTCCCTATGTCCCTCCCTCTCATTTTGACACAGTTATCACCTTCCCTCAAATCCCCTCAAGGTCACACACTTGGCCTACCCAAACTTTGGTGCACTCCTATTCTCTGATCAGATCTGTGTGTCCACTGAGCGGGTGGTCGTGCAGCGTCTGTGCTTGAACCACTTGTCGCCGCAATTAAGCGGCACATCAATTATGGTGCATGTCCTGAGCATTTAAACGAGTGAGGTACGCAACCCCAAAGCCATTCAGCACGACTTAATACCCATGTTCATTAGCCTACAGAATGAGAACACGCGCGTTCAGGCTGATACATACATCGCCCCAACTGTACTCACACAGGTGTTGTGGGACCAGTGCAGATGTGCTCAATACCAAGTGGGTCATGTGCTTCACACGGGATTGTCAAACAGCTCTGGAATTCCCTCTCCCTCCCTTAGCACCTTTCTCAACCCTGAACAACCGCAACCACAACCACACTGAGCCATCAGCACAGTAAGAAGCACACACACACGAAGTGCGCCTACCGAGCATATGCCAATCAATGCCATCGCCCTGCCCGGCAGCCTGCGGATGCGCGACGTGCACCTTGGCTGCCTTCTCAAGCAGCGCCTTCTTCTCCACCCACTTCCCCTCCGCCATCATTGCCTGCACAAACGCATCGCTCTCACTCGTGACGACCCAGACGACCTCCATGCAACTGTGCCAACACCGCCCTTCAGTCTTACCACCACCATACCCCCAACTATGCAAGGTCCGCGGATGCTGTCACCGGAGACCTCTGGGAGACCTCCGTGTTTGAATACCCACTGACACCGACACCGAACGTCTCTCCAGCTACTACGGACGCGTCTTCCGACAGCCTCCGCAAGGAACACACTGTTCAAATAACCTTCGTGCCCAATTCTGACAGCTTGAACAGCCACTCCTGTAGTCGTGGCGGCGCTCACGTCGTAAGGGCAGCGCGGCCCTTGGCCGCAAAATCGGCCGTTTCCGTCCGTTTCGGCCATCTAGGAGTCCGGTTGCCTATCTCAGTCATCACCTCCACACCACTAACTCGCCTTCACTCATGTCTCCATCTCGCCTTGCCTCTATGTTTTCTCCATCCTTCTCTCCATCTCACAATTCGTCGTCCCTTGCCTCGTCGTATTCCCGTTCCTTCCGCCATCGTCGGACGCCCTTCGTTGCTCAAACCATTCCGATTTCGGATCGACAACATTCCGAGGTCCTTCAGCTGTCTCCAACTGCGACGCTGACGGCCTCAAGCATCCCACCTTAGTCTCATATTCTTCACTATCCACCTCTTCTTCATTCCTCATGTCGTCTCTGTCGTGTCCTTCTGACATCGCCCGTGTCCTCATCCTCAGCCGATCGACATCGTGTCTTCGTTTTCACCACCACGTTCCTTCGTTGGGCCGTCTTAGCGTGCGCTCTCTGTCTTGGGCATAGGCGCGCCCATGATTTCTTTCTTTCTGTTTACCATTTTCTAATGACTCGATTGTACTTTTAGTGCGCGTCGTGCACCATCGGCGCCATCTTTCGGTCACGCCTTGCTATTCGCCGACTCCCCCACCTTACCTACGACTTGTGTTTTCCTACCTTGTGTTTACCGCGTGTCTTCGTTCGTCGACTCCCTCTCCACCCAGGACTTTTTGATTACTTTCCCCCCATTCCGATGCTTCCACTCACAACTCGCGACTAAGTCGCTTTTCGTGTTGCTTGGCCTTACATACTGAC
>WNGR01001436.1_pt1 | contig 26667 bp, 24 predicted proteins | sample 5407581 | NCBI WGS metagenome assembly WNGR01 (sample SAMN13153383, study PRJNA577476) | soil metagenome | isolation source: 80 cm soil or saprolite under Garry oak tree replicate 2 | place: USA:California | collected 2016-06-15
TCGTTCTACAAATCGCCTGGAACATGCACTAGTTCGAGCTTCATCCGGTCGGGATCCTCGAAGTAGACTGCGTAGTAGCCCGGATCATAGTCCTTCCACTCCTTGGGCCCGCCGTAGAGTGTCGGGATCTTCTTGGGAAGAAGATAGTCGCGGTAGAGTTCGTCGACGGCTGCGCGGCTTGGCGCTCGGAAGGCTATGTGGTTGAGACCGACACGTTTCCGATGATAGCCATCTGTAAGGAATCTCTTGGGAGACTGGGCTACGATTATTCTGGTTCCCTCCTTCTGCCATTCTACCATTCCCTCCATTTCCAGAACCTCGGTGAAGCCTAGTCGGCCTAGCAGCTCGCCATAGAACATTGCAGACTTCTGAATATTCGAGACCTGGATTTGGAAGTGATGAACCGGATGCTTGAACTTGTTCTCCAAGGCAGGACCAAGAGATTTCTTCTTCGGATAAAAGCCCTGGCCGAATTATGAGAAGGAAGATCTACTTCTGGGACTTGGGGTTGATATAGGCTGTCGATTTTCCCTATGATTAGGACGGATTCTATCCGCGCGCTGGTCACAAGTGAAGTTTAGCATTGATCTGCCAGTCCAGTTCCGGGATATTGACGTCATGGGCCATGTCAACAACGCGACGTATCTCCAGTACATGGAGACCGCCCGTGTCGAGCTTGCAAGAAGCCTCGGACAGGTAAGAGAAGGGTTCCGTGCCGGCTTCATCGTCGCCTCGGCGCGCTGCGAGTTCAAGAAACCAATCAGAGACGAACGCCGGATAACTGTCTCAGTATGGGTGAGCCGGATAGGAGATCGCTCATGGGACCTCGACTACTCCATCCACGGACCCAGAAGGGCAGAGTACGCGATCGGCAGGACTACACAAGTAGCCTACGACTACAAAACCAGATCTGCGGCTAAGATCTCCGGAAAGCTCAAGAGAGAACTGACGAAGCACTTCGAAGCGCCAGTCAAGTTCAGAGAAACAGGTTAAGGCCCACCCAAAAAGGTTCGGCAAACCTAATGCATCATCGCATTCTTACTTCCTAACACACTAGCAGCGATCCATACGCCACTGGTCAGAAGTAGCACCCCACCAAGAAATCCGAGAATGAAGCTGAAGAACGGGGCGGAGAGAAAAGAAAGGAGAATTGCCACGAAATACGGAACGCCTGACCATTTTGGTAGTCGTTGACTCTGCCATATCGCAATCCCGAAAAGGATCGAACCAATAACTGAGAAGAGCCCAGCCAACCCTGCAAAAAGGAATGCAGACGAGTTCGAGACCGCGACCGAGTCCGCGACGATCTTGATCGCGTTAGCGTCACCGTCGAGGTAAGCTCTTCCCGCTATAGGTGCCACGAAAGCAAAGATTCCAGCAAACGGCAGGAAAAGTCCTACCCCAACGATTGTCAGGATCATTCCTGCAAATGCCCATCTACCAGCAGACCCCTCAACCAATATCGAATAGAGAGATTGCACGCCTACGAGCAAGAGGACCAAAGACACCATTCCAATCATGTTCCCAAGGCCAACCATGCCAGACGCCTGGGCAAAGCCTGCAGGGTCCACGGCTGGATTGATGAAAACTCCTGGAGGTAAGACGGAGACGATTCCTACAGTCCCTGAACTTGGGAGAGCCAATATTCCAAGACGAACTCGGTTCTGCATCCCACTTGAATTCCGAAGCTATCTAGATTATGAAACGTATCTTATCCCGTAGACTGAAATGATCTGTGAGGCCGCAAGACGCCCTTAGGGCAGAACGCATGAGGTCCTTGTTCCTACCAGTTCTCTGAAGAACTCGCTTTCCTAACCAGTAATAGAAACGATCTTCAGTTGTGGTGAGCCGTGCGGTCCTTTCGGCTCCATTTTGGACGAACACGGTTTGCTTCCTTCTCTCCCTCTCATAACCTCTGAGTGCTTGCGCACTGAAATTCTTCGATTCAAAACATTTCTCAATCGTGTTTGCGAGCGCCACTGCATCTTGTAAAGACAAATTCGCTCCTTGGGCCCATGACGGGTCAAGCGCATGGACAGCATCCCCGAGCATGGCAGCTCTATCTGAAACCCAGTTCTTCACATCAACTCTTCTAGCTAGGCTCTCGGCGACGTCAGACCACGATCCTAGACTGCTAAGGGCGCCGGAAACGTCAGGTTCGATATCGGCAAGCTGTTTCTTGAATGACTCTATTCCTGCGGACTTTAGCTCTCCGACAGTCCTGTTCGGAAGGTAGTAGAAAATGTATGTTGAGCTTTGGGTGGGAAAAAAGCCGACCATCCTGCCGCGAGCAAGATACTGTCTTGCTTCTCTCTGAAGCGAGTCGACTGGCCCCGCAAGCATAAAGAGAAAATGGTTGGGATACTCTCTCACTCGTACAGGTATTTGGAGAGCCTGCCTGACTCTGGAGTTCTCACCATCAGCGCCTACGATAATTCTTGCTGAGAGTTGAACGAGAGAACCGTTCCTCTCCGCCTCTAACAGGATTCGTTCAGACCGGTTTTGGAGTATTTGCCGAAACGACGTTGATTCATAGATTATCCCATTCCTCTTTGAGAGCAACTCTCGAAGTACGACTTCCATTTCACTCGGTACTATCGTTAGCAAGTAGTTGTAGGGGTGGTCGAGAATAGAGTAGTCAAGTGTCATCAATGGCTTTCCGCCTATCTCACGCCAATCAACGCGAGAAATCCTGGACCCTATTCTGGCAGCGTCATCCAGAAGCCCCATCTCCCTTAGCGCCATCATTCCATTGGGCTGAAGAGTCAGCCCTCTCTTGGATCGCGGCACTCCGGCCTTTCCCTCTATGATGCATGTTCTTCGTCCTTCGGATGCAAGGGCGAACCCCAAGGAGAGACCTGCTAATCCCGCACCTACAATTACGACGTCGTAGTCCTCCACCAGCCGCAGAAGCTCCCTAAGATTCGATCCCGAGTGGAGGTAGATAGCTCGCTAGGTCGGACCCACCCACGCAGCCCAGAGGAGACTAGGCTTTCGCTCGGACTGGGGTCTCGAGTCGTTTTTCTACGACCAGATACCTGTCAGCATCGCGATGCGTCGTGAAACCATTCTTGTCATACATTGATGGTGGACCCGAGTTCATGTTGGGCTCACAGTTGAAGTCGAATTCGTAATTATTGAAGTTCGAAGGTCCTGAGTATCTCGACTCTTCTTCGACGAGTCCGGCACATTCTAGCAATGATGATAATTCACATCGAATTCAGCCATATTTGCTTGTAGAGCGACAGAGTCTTGAACAACTTGACTGAACAGTAACAATCATCACTTATTCAGCAATCAAAAGCGCTCGAGAGGAGGCGTGTAGGATGAGGTCTAGAGCTTCGATGGCTCGAATGCCGGTCTTCCTCCTGATTGGGATCATCTTGTCCAGCATCCCAGTTGCCTCTAACACCTTTCCTTCGTTCCAATCCTTGGCCGCAGCCAGCCCGTTAAATCCTCCCACCTTGGACACCGCCGCGATCAACGCCTCAATGAGACAAGTCCTCGCATGGGCCGAGTCAAGGGTTCTTCCTAATGGCACCGCGACACTTCAAGGCACCTCGAACAATCTCTGGGGAACATCCCTAGTAGGTAGAACTATGACTTACCTACAACTAGAAATCGGCAACTTAACGACGAGGACAATTATCCAGAACATGACGAAGGCAGAACACATTCTGCTTCAGAATCCGTCCTTTATCAGCTACGGAATATGGTCCCCTGCAAGCCTCAATACACAGTTCCAAGTGAACCTCGACGCACAGAAATTCCTGTCAAGAGCCTACGGGCTAACGCTCGACCAGACCGCAAGGTCAGACCTGATAAACGTCACCCAGAACATGCATCTCAACCTGCCTCTCAGGAGCGACTATTTCGACACGGTCGCCTGGACCCTCTCGAACGCTGTCTGGTTCGCACACTATAGCGGATCTACGCTACCCCCGCCCTCAGACTTCACAACAGCAGTCCAAGACCTGAACACCAACTACAACCAGATAGGGGCCACATCAGCAGCCGCAGACCCGCTCCTCGACTTTGCCAAGCTTCTCCGCTTTCTCAAGCCGATCACTTACACTGACAGCTACTTCAGGCTCCAAGGCAATTCTCTCAACCAATCCTATCAGACACTAGATACGGGCCTTGCGAACCAGCTTGTCAAGAGACAACAGTCAGACGGTAACATCGTCACGGTCAACCCCTACAAGTCCTACCTTGTAGAGGATTTCGCGAGAGATCTGGACTCAAGCGTCTACCTTCACAACAATCTGACCTACGCATATTCGGCGTACCGGGCCGAGTCTTACCTCACTAGCCTGTATCTCCAGTCTAACGGGAACTTTTCCCTTCCGGACAATGGAGAAGGACTGTACCCCACGGGCGCCTTTCACATGCTCTCGATCGCAAACGATCTCAGATCATGCTCCAGCACCGCTTGGTACAACATCCTCACGTCCTCATCAAAACTACTCAGCTACACGCTAACAGCACAGTATCCCGATGGGACTTTCAGATTCTTCCTCAACATAACCAATCCCGGCAACGCATTAACAACAGTCAATACAGTAAGCGGAATCGTCGACTCGTATTTAGTAATTCATGACACGAACGTACTCTCCCCCGAGACCCCGGTCAACCTTGCCACCTGCCAAACCATATCGTCTCCCTCCCTATTCCAGAATCTCTCCTGGCTCTACATCGACATCCCCCTCGCCGTAGTCGTCGCGGTCGCCATCGCATATGAGAGAAAACACAGGGCTAAGTATCATGGACTGGTGGAAAAGTGAATTGCGGAAGCTCTCGCTCCGGAGACTCGGCGAGACTGCGTTTCTCATCACGTTCCTTCTAATCTGGCTAACCCGAGCGATCCCAATCCAACCAATAATCGCACTTCTCTGGCCCATCTACCACTGGTACGGAGTAGACTACTACATTCCAGTAGTCAAAGCTCCCGGCGTACTCATTGGCTCCATCCTGGCCTGCTTCGTCGCGGGTTTCGTAAGGGAATATGTGGCAGACTCCAAGGCTATCGCCAAGATCCCAACGAGAATACACGTGACCGGAATAAGAGGAAAGACAACTACTGCGAGACTAATCGGAGCCGCCCTAAGATATCACGGCTGGCGGGTAGTAACCAAGACCACGGGAAAGGCCGCGAGACTAATCGACCCGGAAGGAACAGAGCGTGGAATCCGTGGTCACCATGAACAGCCTAACCTCAGAGAACAGCCTAGAATAATCGAGAGCGTAGCCGACGCTGGCGGCGCAGACGCGATAGTGTTCGAATGCATGTCCATCCGGCCAAAGAACATGATCGCAGAGAGCAAGTTCGTTAGATCAACAATCTCAGTGATAACAAACGTTCGTGCCGATCACCTGGACGTCATGGGACCATCATTGGAAGATGTTGCTTGGAACCTTTCCGGAATAGTCCCAAGCAACGGTGTCGTTGTGACTGCGGAGAAGAAGTACCTACCGATCATCAGAAAGAGAGCGGAAGAGAAGAATGCGAAAGTCATAGAGGTCGACCCTGACACAGTCCCGGACGAGAATTTCTCCAAATTCCACTACATGATCTTCAAGGAAAACATCGCTATAGCAATTAGAGTCTGCGAACTACTCAAAGTTCCACCGGATGAAGCACTGAAGGGAATGCTCGACGCCAAACCAGACCCGGGTCTAACACGCATCTTGAACGGTGTGATCGCCAATCACGACGTGAGGCTCATCGCAGCCTTCGGCGTCAACGACGTCGACTCGACGAGACTCGTCTTCCAAGAACTCAGCCGCCGAGGAGACATAGAAGAGCAGAGGATGCTTGTCGGAATGTTCCACGCTCGAGAGGACAGGGTTACGAGAACTTTAGAATTTGCCCAAGCAATGGCGCGAATATCGTTTGAGAAAATTATCGTTGTGGGGGAAATGACGAACCTGTTCGTAAGCCAGGCAACCCGAGAAGGCTACCCGAAGGAGAAGATTGCGAATTTGGGGCCTGTCAACCCTCCAGCAATCATGGATTTCCTCTCGAAGATGACTCTCGAAACAGGTCAAGGCGTAATCCTGTTCGGCTGTGGGAATATGATCGGAATTGAGGATTTCATCGACGCGTTCGAGAAGCCTTCTGAGAAGCAAGACTCACACCCCATGGAGTCTCGGAACTAGATGGTAGTCTACGGAGTTACCCTCGACACCGCCGAGGTCGCTATCGCGTTAGGAATCGCCGTCAGCATGCTGTTCTATGAAAAACAGAACCTCGTCCCTGGAGGAGTTATCGTCCCTGGCTACGTAGCCCTGACTCTCGATAGACCCTACTTGCTACTCTCGACGTTTGCGGTCGCAATAATCACTATGTTCGCGCTCAGAAAAGTTGCCGGATACATTGTCCTCTTTGGAAGAAGAAAATTCTCGTTCATGATGCTGATGAGTTTCGTAATCGGCTGGGGAATCCAGTCCCTTGTAGCACTCGCACTCACCTACGGCCAAGTAGCAAGCGTCGGACCAACCGGAATCTTCCAGGTCATCGGATTCATCATACCCGGGCTGGTCGCGAACAGCATGGAGAGACAGGGCATCACCAAGACGATCTATGCTCTGACAATTGTCTCCGTCATCACGTACGTAATACTCTACGCTGTCACCGGAAAGTGATCATGCTCCTTGTCCGCTCAAGCGAAAAAAAGACCCAGAAGAATCATGCCGATAATTCCCGTAATAATTCTGATCGTAATAGTCTCGACTTTCTCCTTGCCGGTTCATCATTCGCCGGTCAATGCCAGTCAGCTCCCGCCGGCAGGTATCGCATGGGTTACAAAGCCACTGCAGCAGGTCTACAATCTGATACAGAACAGGTTCATCGGGCTCATACCCGGAAACTACACTGAGCCCTCCACTTCAGACTATTCTACGATGAGCACAATTTTCGGATTGATTGACACGGGGGTATCCCAGAACGACGCGGGTTCGATCCTTAGCGCATCCAACGTAGCAACACAGCTAGAGTACCAGCTAATCCCGGTGAACGATTCGGCAACTGGCAACAAGTACTACGTCTTAATGGAGAACACAACCGTAAACCGAGGATGGGGATCATACCTGTTCACAGCAGAAGGGAGTCCCTCGACAACCCCAGTCATAATAGAAGCCCCACATCCGGTCACAGACTTCAACAGCCAACAGATAGCTTACACAATCTTCACCAGCACCTATCCACACGTTAAAGCTCTCTTAGTATCAGGTGTAGAGAGAACGTTCGGTCCAAACGGTCAGACCGACCTAGCTCACAGAACACAGAGCATCTTCGAAACCGCCCATGAAGCCTTCACCAAATTTGGTTCAGTGGCAATACAGATCCACGGCTTTGACGCGTCCCAGCATCCCACAGAACCCCAGGTGGTTCTCAGCGATGGAGACGGGGGTATCAACGGGGCCTTACAAGCGATCGCATCCCACCTCGAATCTGCTAACCTCTCCGTAGGAATCTTTGACGGTTTCACCCATGAAAAACTAGGCGCCCAAAAGAACGTCCAAGGTCGCTATGCAAGAGCATTCGGGGCAGGCTTCGTACATTCCGAGATCTCATCTACCGTAGTCTACAATGCAACCCTGATCACGCTATACGAGAACTCTCTCACCCAATCTATCTTGAACAATTTTGGTTTTCCAGCCTATCAGATCGATATCAAGATTCCAATCATAGCGCTCGGAATCATGAGCTTCTTCTTCGTCGCAAGCTACCGATTTTCAAAAACCAGACCTGACTAGCCAAACGGACTTATTGCCGGAACCAGAAAAAGGTAGCGCATTCCTAGGCCTTGATCAGCCGCACGAGTCTTCTAAGCAGCACTAGTTGAGTGTCTATTGGAACTTGGGCCGGATGATTCATGTCGTAGAATACGTGATCTATGCCCAGCTCGTTGAGTCTCGGCAAATCTTCTGCGGCTTGTTGAGGTGTACCTCCCAATAACGCTCGGGGCTCTGTAGCTTTCTCTTCGTCCAGGGGGTTGTGGACTCTGAGGATCCGCTTCATCTCTTCAGGGTTACGACCTGCTCTCCGCACCATATCGCGAAAGTTATTGATGGTTTGACTCAACTTCTCAATCGTGGTGCTTCTTCCCGCAGCCGGCATAATCCCGTCTCCGATTCTTGCCGCCCGCTCGAGTGATGCGGCGGCGAAAGCGCCGAGTAGCATTGGAATGCCGCCAGACTGTACGGGTTTCGGCCCGATTCTTGATTCCGGGATGTTATAGAAGTCTCCAGTGAAGCTGACAGGGTCCGGGCTCCAGACGGCGCGCATTGCCTTGACAAATTCCTCAAATCCTCTTCCACGCCTTCTTATCGGGACGTTGGCAGTTTCAAACTCGTCTCTAAAGTCGCCCTGGCCGATGCCGGCAATCGCTCTACCGTCACTCAGTCTGTCCAGCGTTGCGAATCGCCGGGCGAGGGTCACGGGATTCTGAAAGAGAGCACTCATCACGCTCGTGCCGAGCTTAACCTTCCTCGTCCTCGCCGCGACGAACGTTAGCATCTCAATTGGATCATAGACGGTCGCAAAAATCTCGGGCCAGGGATCGCCATCGAACGTCTCCTTCGGCTTAGTCGGGAGAAGCAAACGGTCGCTAACCCACAGAGAAGCCAGTCCCATCTTCTCCGCCTCCTCTGCGACATGTAGGATTCTCTCACGGGAAGCAATTGTTCCATTGCGGGAGAGCGATCCCTACAGCAACGTTCGATTCATCTGATCGACTGATGATGCTTGGCACTTGGCTCTGCGGATGCCAAGCTCCAATTTAAAGGCCGGTTTTTCGAATTTTTCAACAACGCCAAGGACAGTCCGTTCAAGATGGGTTTCTTGACGATGGCCCCAAATCTCCCTCTATCTTCGCGTCCGACTCCGATAGGGTCCGCATTAGGTTGTTAGTACGATGAGTTTGACCGTCTCTCGGAGATTGAATGCTGATTCGGTGTGGCCGGTGGCTCAAAGAACGCTAGAGACCATATGCCTGAAGCTGGAACAGTTACGGGTGCAGTGTATGATGTTGCGAGCGGAGCCATCTAGGTCGCTGATGTGTAGTTTCCATATGGTACACAATTGCAGCTCACGAAACCGAGATACTGTGCTTGGTTGAGAAGAGCCACCCTAACGCTGCCACCGCCAGCAGAGACTGTGAGGTTGAGTGAGTACGAGACGCCGCCAGCTGGTGCGTTGAACGAAACAAGCTGTATTCCAGGATGGCCTACACACTGATGTTCCAGTTAATGACCTGTGTCACCTGAGTTGTCAAATTTAGGGGCCCGATTAGGAGGACGTCCTAGGATTCAATGTTTCGACTCTTATCTTCTCCTCTGCAATAACGACAAACTTACTTTTTTAACTCAAATAAGATGGTTCCTTTTACAAGTCGCGACCCCAGATCCCACGAATACTTGCAGGATAACCACCTAACACTAACAGTACGTGACAGAATACTACTCCATCTTCTCGAGTACATCATGAGTAGAAGCAACCATTGGGTTCCATTTCAGGTGACCCAGCCAGGTATATCTGACGCAGTCGGTATCAAGCCCAGACATATCCAACAGTACATTCGCCCGATGATAGTGCAAGGACTTGTAGAGGAACGATCCGCGGTCGCCCATGGAGGAAGACAGCGTCGGAAAACCTATCTCCTCACATCTCAGGGCGAAACCGAGGCCGCGTGGTTGAGCGGGGATATGTCCAAGGGATGAGATTTCAGCTTTGGATTGAAAGAAAAATTGGAGCAACCTAAGCCGAGACCCTGGAGTCCCCGTAAGAGTTAGCTGTGTTCAGAGAGATCAAGCTGTAGGAATCTCTGTCAATCCCGAGAGGGGTACCTTAGGTACTCCTGAGGTTGTATTATTAGCGATCGAAGGACACCATCCTACGAGATTCTTCATGTATAGGATCATGATCATCCCGACCGGTCTAGGGAGTCTGGATTCAACCTTGGCTTGGCGAAACGAATGTTGAAATTTTCATTCAAAACCCCCCGTCTTTCGGCCGCCCTTCTCACTTGCTTAGCAGTTCTAGGTTTTCTTGGATTCGCACTCCCTAGTCTGGTTCATCCCGTTGCGGCGGCAACTGTAACCCTGTACCTGGACTGCAGTTATCTCGGCGGAACCTTTACTTTTAGCGGAAACGTGCCCGACTTCACCCAGTACAGCGGCCTCAACGATGCAGTATCCTCTCTAAGGGTCCCCGCGGGGTACGTCGTAACACTATACCAAGACATCAATTATCAAGGAGCCCCCTCCCAGGCCTTCACCTCGGACAATTCCTGCCTAGTCGGTTCATCGATAGGCAACGACCATGCATCTTCGATGACAATCTATCCAATTGGTTACGGTACTGCAACCCTCTACGCTGACTGCAACTTTGGCGGGAGCACTTGGTACTTTAGCGGCACCGTCCCTGATTTCACGCAGTACTCTGGACTCAATGACGCGGTCTCTTCCCTCCGAATCCCTTCAGGGTATCTCGTAATGCTGTTCAGCGACATCAACTTCAAAGGAACTGCGGAGATCTTTGGCCAGGATCAGTCATGCTTGGTCGGCTCAAAGATAGGCAACGACCAAGCCTCTTCTATGGTAGTGCTGTCAGCACCCAGACCAACAGCGTGGGATCGCAACGAGAGCCCTCTCGGCTGGGGTATTTGCAATCACTACTGGGGCAACTGTCCCACTTCCGCACCTTACTGGGATGGGGGCTTCATGGACGAAGGCAGCTCCTATGCTGATGCCACAAGTGTCCTGATCGCATTCCCTGGTACTGGGAGCTTGGGGAGTTTGATCCCAGCAGGGAACTACTTGGCTCTCGGAATGGTGGTTCAATCGCAGTCAAACGTGGGCGACCTTGACCCGCACGCCGACCAAGACATGGCCAATATCGCCATGGTCTACCTGACTAGCTCCGGTCAACCCATGATAATCGGTGAGGTGTGGGGTTTCCACGATGCCAACCCCGCTGGTACCCCGTTTCTGCTCTGGGGAGCGAGTTGGATATGCGACTGCTTCACTGGTTCCAACTACCAAAACCTGGTAACGCTAACCATGAGCTGGAGTGGCAACACTCTGACATGGAAGGCGACTATTGGGGGAGTCCAGTACTCGCTGTTTAGCTACGCAAAAGATTACTATCAGGAGAACCTGCTTCGTGTAGGCATCAACTCCGACATTTTCTGCTCGTGCAACAACGAGTGGTTCCAGTTCGGCGTAATGGCCAACTTTGTTCCTGGGGCAGGTTGGAACGGATACGTAGGAGCTCCAAGATACGTACAGCACAGCAACGGCCTATGGACAAATGTTGTGCATTCGACTTGGATCGGGAACGAGTTGGCCGGCTCGGCGTTTAGGGCTCAGTTGGACCACTGGTATGGAACTGGTAGCCGCACCCCGGGGGCTAACCAAGGGGACTCGTACATTAGCGGAGGGAGCTTCCCGGGCACCTCTCAATCATTAGTCTCGGGACAACTAGTCGTCCGGTACAACGGAGGCGCAGTTTCGCCTCACGGGCTATGGGACTCCAACTCTCCAACGGACACGTATGCCCCAGGATCTGCGTTTGCGGCGGGCACGCCGTTAGGTGGTACTTGGCAGAGAGGACAATTCAGCGTGTCAAGGAGTGATTCCGACGGCGGACCGGCGATCTCCGGAGTCGCGCTGTGCTTCTGGTCTGTGGACTCCTATAATGGAATCTGGTACAACACCTTGTCCGGGCAACCGGTTGGTTGCAACTCTACGCAACAAGTGACCGTTGGCTCATCAGGGTACTGTCAGAATCAGGGGTCGAATAGTTGCCGAGTAAATGTCTGGTCGGAGGACTACGTCGGAAACATTGGCTTCACGGTCTCTAGATCCTTTTCCGTGGATACTGTACCTCCTTCGGCTCCGTCACCGATAACACCCTCGAACGGGGCGACCGGAGTTTCTAGTACACCGACGCTGACATGGGCCGCCTCGTCCGATAGCACCAGTGGAATCTCCAGTTATACACTGCAACTGAGCACCTCCTCTTCATTCAATCAGCCAACCACCTACGCAGGAATCACGGGTACGTCGTACACAGTGACCTCCCCACTATCATCGGGTACTTGGTACTGGAGAGTTGAGGCGACTGACAACGCAGGAAATATCGGCCCATGGTCTACCACGTTCTCGTTCACAGTTGCTGGGACAGTTTCTGGGAACCTGCTCGTCAACCCTGGCTTTGAGACGGGCGACTTTACAGGTTGGACCCAAACTGGAATGATCATACGAGGCGACGCGGGAAGCATGCATTCAGGGCTCTACGGAGCAGCCCCGGCCTACAATCCCACGACGCAGATCTACTCGGCCTTTACCTTACAACAAAACTTGGCAACTCCAGTGTCTGGAAGCTCGATATCCACTATCTCTCTCTGGTATCGATGGGGGACTTCGGCCGACAGCGTCCGGGTCCTCTACACGGATGGGACATACACACAAACAAACCTGCCCTTCGTGGGAAGCTGGACCCAGGTGAACGCTGGTTTCCTCAGCAGCAAGACAATCAGCGGGATCCAAGTTGTAAGAACCTCAGGCCAGACCACCAACTTGAACCTAGACGACTTTGCCCTCAGCTAGAGGCTCTGGCTTGTAATCATATACGTCTCGGCTGTCACATACTGGATCAGCTATAGGCGCGACAAAACTCTTCGGCTCAACAACTGGGCGTCGCACAATCCACCTTTTCAAGCAACAGCCTCCAACCTCACCCTGGCGGGGGGCGGTTGGAGCCTTAACCACAACTCGCTAAATCCCCAAATGTCTGCGGACGTGAGTTCTGGTTAGAGCGGGAGTAGGGGCACTCTCCAGTGGTCCTAGCTACTCACTACCGAATAGCTTTGCAGCCTTTGGCACACTTCCAGGATCCCTTTCTAAAGAGACTCCTCGTGAACCAGCGCGGCCGCTCTCGATGAAGCCTTGGATGTAGGCGCCCGCCCATCCTCTGCCATAGGTTTCGCGGGCGACATCTTGATTGGACTCGGTCACGGGAATTTGCTATGAGAGGCATCTTGTGCGTTGATGGATTTCGAAGAAAATGTATAGCACGCACCGATGTTACGTCTAACTTATGACAGGACCGTTAGTTTCTGTTATCGGTAACTAACCGTAAATATCCATTCTTCTGAGAACATCTACTTGGGCAAGACCCAAATTTCAGTCCCCTGAAGTCTTCTATGAGCCTCCCGGTGTTAACGAAGCCAGCGGTCGCAAAGCGGACAACACCTCGACCCGACGTAATAACGGTCCTGGGTGGCTCCGCATTTCTAGCAGGAATCCTGCTGATGTTCGCAGGAATAGTATTAGCTGTACCCTCTTACTCTAGGTGGGACTACGGCCCGGGGCTGATCGGGTTCTGGATTATGCTGGGTTTCGGCTACGTCGGCTTTGCGCAGTATTTGCCCACGGTGTACCTCGCCATGATGGTCGTTCTCGGAATTCTATATCTTGCTGCGGGGGTCGGTTTCTTTTCGGGACGAGGATGGGCATGGACCCTCGGCATAACGTTGGCTATAGTTGGAGTAGCGTCCAGCATTCTCCAAACCATCACATGGGATCAATCCGGGGATGGATTTTTTGCTGTGCCCGGGCTTATTGTAGCTGTATGGGTACTTGTCTACCTCAAGAGACCTCTCACCAGAGACTTCTTCTTCAAACGCCCTTGAGCGGTCTGCACAGAGAGAAAGAATCCGTCCCAATGAGACTTCGGCAGCCTCCATCTGACAGGTACATGCCTCTCCGTCAGGCATCATAAACACAAGCGAAAGCGGTAACGCAACTATGGCTCTCTTTTGAGAAAAATTTGCTACCACGGTGGTTTTCCTGGCTGTTGTTGTGTCATCGGTGGCGGTATTTCATGACGAACGATTCTTTCTCGTGCCAGGTAGAATGCTGCCCCGTAGAGCGCGGCTGGTACGGCGGCGAGGAAGCCTGTGAAGAGGTACACTCCGGTGCCGAAGTAGAATGGCCAGAATCCGCCGCTGCCAAATGGGGGGATGAACAGGTTGACTATGTTGAGGAATATCGATATTCCGTAGGCTGTCCAGAGTAGCGTGTGACCATGGCTTCTCTGGAAGGAGTACGTGAGCAGGACTTCCGAGAGCCCGAAGATTGCGCCGCCGATTAGGAATACGATGCCGAACATAGTCACGAAAGAGACACCAAGACCCGACGGGACATTGTAGGCCACGGCGTAGAAGAATCCGAATACTGTGACTGCGATCCCGACGACGAAGAATATGAGAGCTAGTGTCGTGTTGCGGACGTGGTCTGCCCCGAACGGTTCGCGTCCGACCAAGACGAGGATTCCGCCGATGAAGCCTACTATTCCGCCGATGAACCCTGCGAAGGGAATCCAGGCGATCAAGACGCCGATGACGAGTAGGAGTAGCCCTGTGAGAGTGTTGTTGATCTTGTTTGTTCGCGCGACCTCCCAGTAGTTTGCGGGATACTGGTACGGATAGTACTGTTGGGCGGGAAGCGGAGCATAACCCATCGGGGGGACCGCGGGAGCTGGGACGGTTAATAGTGATGTGCCACAGGTACTGCAGAAACGCGCCGGTGGGGTGTTGCTTGCACCGCATCTAGGACATGTTATGACCGACATTGTCTGGGCGACCAGCTCTTTCCTACACAATTGTTGGAATTAACTTTTGAGTTGGTTTGTGTCTGGTCGCGAATATGTCCAAGCGTTTCTCAAGTTCAGAGAGACTGCCGAGCGGACCGTTGTCTATGGTAGCTGGGCATACAGGTTAGAGCAGCTTTCGTACCACCAGATACCAGTCAGTATCGCGACACTCTTTGAAACCAGTCTTGAGATTGACGCTGAAGGGAAACTAAATACATTGAATCGACACAATCGCCCTAACAGGCAGCCATTTGCCAGCGCTCAGCACCTACGTGACTAGTACGGCGCTCAGCAGAATTAGGACGATTCTGTTCTTCACCAATATTCTCCAAACACTGGGCTGTGTCATTTGCATTATTGCATTCATTCTGACAACAACACACCCGAGCTCCCCAACAAACCACAGCCCCTTCCCATTTTCCGTGCAGATCCTAAGTCTCGCCATTTATCTAGCAATACCGATCAGTTCCGTAGCATTATCGTTCAGCCAGGATCCCACTGAGGGTTCTTTGCTACTCTCCCAAGTGTTGTCCGCTGTTGCGATTGGCATAGGTGTCGTTCCAATTATAGCAATTTTCCAAGGGTACACGGATCCAACGTTGGGTCTCCTCTTCACTTCTGGCTATTTGACCAACATTCCCTCTTTCTTGTTCAGAACCGTCCCACAGACCCACATCGGGCAACGAAAGAAGCGAGCCGTTCCGGTCGGAGTAAGAGGCAATCTGGATGGAATCCAGATTGAGATGCAGCTTAACAAGAAAGCCAAATTCACTCTCTACTTGGTTTTCTTCGGAATATTGGCTTCATTCATTCTGCTACGGATCGCAATATCGTCGCCCAGTTTGATCATCTGGTTTCCATTTGTGATCATTGCCTCTGTCTGTATTATCGGGCTGACAGTACACCTACAGGGTAGAAAGAGTGGATGGCAACCAATGGGTCTTGACACTTACGAGAATAAGACAATGTGGTGGTATACTGCTCGAGGTTCTTTGGCGTCCGTTCTTCTGAAGGACCCGCATCTAGAATTGCAGGATAACTTGGTCAAGATAACGCTGGTTAAGGGAGGCCTACCGACTAATCTGCGGTTCCATTCTCAAGCCGATCTCGATCGTTTCCTCACCATTACTGGGATGGGCAAGTCGACTAACAATCATCTGGCGTGACTTGAGTCCGAAGCTCATGTACGGGTCCACGCGGACGAGTTCTTGAGGTCAGGTAGCGCTGTTTCCCATGGTCACGTTCAGGTTTTCGAAATAGTGGTTGATTAGTGTGGTTACTGTGGTAACGAGTACTTGTTTGAATGCTGACAAGGTCCCTGACGGTCCAGCCAATGGATCAGCTGCCAGAGTAACCTGGTAGTTTCCGTTCGTCTGGTTAGATGTGTGAGACAACTGACCCCGCACCAGTCGAAGAGTCTCCAAAGTCCCAAGAGTAGTTTGTGAAGCCGTCTGCCGCATGGAACGTAAACGTGTTGTTGCTGACATCATACGTAAAGCTCAACACGTTGACGTTGTTCGAGGTTTGGGGAGGAGCATTCGAGAATAAGACTGCTCCGACGACCAAAGCAACAACTACAACTATCAAGCCGCGCTAGACCGAGCCGCTTCAAAGCTTCAACGCGGAATGAAGGAGCAGGTCAAGCTTCTACTGTAACTTCGACCCCATAGCAGAGGTAAAGGACGGTCTACACAGGCACAGCTCGGATGCTTTTAGAGACCGATTTCTCGAGTGCGTTCGATCTGGTGGAAGTCGCTTGTGGATGCTGATAGAGATGGAGTGCGCTATTCTGAAGATTGGCTACAGGAAGAAACCCAGAAAATACCTCAACTACGAATGAGAAGTAGAAACATTACTGACAACGCGAACCCAAGCGTGCCGACAATGAGGGCGTATAACTTTCTCCGCTTGGGGAAGATTATGAGATTACGAATCTGGTCTGCGAGTATTGGTAATACGAAGAGAGGGTATACAATCGGTTGCTTGACGATTCCTGAAACGATAAGAAATAGCCCTAGAATTGCTATCGAAAGTGAGCCATAGTAAGTCCAAAGTCTACCTTGCATTGCTGTAGCATCAGTTACAGCCATTAGAAACAGGACAAAAGTCTGACTCTTCGCAAGCGGAGTTGAATGCCTGATAATCCCCTGCGAAACACCTTAGAAATGCCTTAGAATTGGAAACTTGCTCGTGATCATGTTAATCCTCCTAGGTCGTTGAATGATTAGCCGCCCGTTTATGGCCTCATTTCAACGCTAATCGTGCGGACCATTGCTCTCTTAGTCTTAAATAGACCGCAGGGGCCCGGCTGAAAAAATCGAGCATGCGCCACCACCCTAAGCTGACGATCTTCGTAATCGCCTCTGTGGGTCTGCTCATGATCGCGGCCTATCCGCTCTCTCCCGTCGGAATCACGCCCGTCCACGCCGCAACGGTCAACATCGCACTCATAGGAAGCCTCAACGGCTGGAACTACTCCCAACCATCAGGAGTCAACCCAACGATCACAGTCAAGGACACGGACAACGTCTTTTTGACCCTAACTTCTACGGATGTGCAACACCGATTCTATGTGGACGTTAACCATAACGGCATCCCCGACTGCAACACTTTTGATCTATGCTCGGCCAACTTCGACAGTACAAACCCCGCCAACTACGGCTGGGCCGCAGGCGTCCTCCCGCAGGGCACCTACACATACTATTGCACTTACCATCAGGTACCAATGCACGGCACGATCCGAGTAATCTCGGGAGGCCCCGACTTCACAGTCTCCGCCAACCCGTTCAGCCTCACTATCCTTCAAGCAAGCTCGGCGACATCCACTATCACCGTCACAAGCATCAACAACTATACCGGAACAGTCTACCTAACCGCCGACCCACCAAACGGTATCACTACAACCTTCAACCCGACAAATGTTTCTCCACCAAAGAACGGAAACGCCGCCTCAACCCTCAACATGACCGTGGCAGGAAACACAGCGCCCGGTACCTATTCGATCGGAATAACAGCAACCAATGACACAACGGGTCCTATCCGCACCGCGACAGTCGACGTCCAAGTAGTTGCGCCCAGCTTCACCCTGTCAGCTAGCACAAGCTCGATCAGCATAGTTCAAGCAAACTCTGGCACGACGATCATCACCATAACGAGCACGAATGGATTCTCGGGAAGCGTGAGCTTGAGAGACCAAGTCTCGCCCTCGGGTCCCGCAGCGTCCCAATCTCCATCCAGCGTGAGTGTCACCCCGAGCGCCAGCCAGACATCGACCCTGACAGTGACGACCACATCCACATCCAGTACTGGAAACTACACCATTACGATCACTGGCAATGCAACAGGACCCAACGGGCCAATTACAGACTCGCTGACCATAAGCCTCAAGATCAGCTCTGCCCCCGCCGAGGCGTTTCCATTATCACCGGTTCTTCTCGGCGCTGTCGTGGCCGCAATCGTCCTTATCGCATTGATCATCGCACTTGCAAGACGAAGATCTCGCCGGCTCTCGTAGGTCCATCAGCCACAATGCTTGTAGGCTTGGTAATGGGGACCAGCTGAATGGTCAGAATACGAAAGCTGGCTGCAAGAGATTACAAAGCTGTCAAGAGAATGGAGAGAATCATCGTGGACGAATACTTTGGATATCTGAAGGAAACAGGGGAGGAGGACACGATTGAGCCATGGATTACTCCAGAATACTTCAATCACTACGTCAGAGCCCAAGCTAGCTACGTTGTAGAGATAGCTCGCAAGCTTGTAGGCTTCATCCTTGTTCAGCCGACCTCTTTTGTCCATGGTGCGCAAAGAGAAATCTGGCTAGAATACATAGCTGTTCAGCCCGCGAGTAGAAGGAAAGGGATTGGAACCATGCTGATGTCAACTGTAATCGAGTACGCGAACACTCACGACATTCCTCTCCTGTACACTGCACTGAATCCCAACGACAACGAGTCCATTCAATTCCTCAGGAAGCATGGGTTCAGAGTCAAAGATTGGAAGGAAGCAACCAAGAAGCTGAGTCATTGACTTATCAGATCCGTTACCAGTTGAGAAAGGTCAATTTTTGTTGAGTCACGCATCGCAACGTCGTCGTGTTTTGGGGGAACTTCTCTGGAAGCAGAGTTGTAGGTTTCATTCTATGCGCCTTGATTGCAGATAATAGAGTCAGAGACCTGCCAGTCCCCTACAAATCGCCATGGAATCGTCTTAGGATTGGCAACTCTTGCAGGTCTGTTTGAGACCTCCGCTTGACTAGTAGCTAGTGATTCCTAATTCTGTCGTCAAGGGGCCAGAGCTGGCATCTTGATCTTGGAAAGATAGTCCTTCCCATCATCGAATCTGATTCCTCTTCCCTGCGTTACTCTAACAATTACGGTCGCTTGAGGCCGGTATTTCTCCCATATCTCTAGAACATCCTTCGGTAGTTTCGCGACACCTGCGGGGGTCATCTTCTGTTCATTGAGCAAGTTCCATGCGGTTGCTATGTTGTACTTGGACCAGTTGGACCTCCTTCGCCGCGGCGTGTACCTGACCACCCATCGTTCCGTGTCGATGGGCTTGAACCAGCCGTCAATCCAGCCATAGCAGAGTGCCTCCTCGAGGGCTGCCCGTGAGGGGAATTTCTTGTTCTTCGGGGGCCTCTTGTAGATAACTAACAGTGCTTCGTTTTTGGCGGAATGGTTTTTCTCCAGCCACTTTCGCCAACGCTCTCTCGAAGCAAACCGAAGCGCCCCTTCTACATTTTTCACGTCACCTGGGTAGGGCCCACCGAATCTAAATGCATTCGTCAGTCGGGTCTCAGCGGCGCGACATTCTTCTCGATGCAATATCCGGGGAACTGTGGTAGTTGGGTCGCTCTCTTACCCAAGAATCTGGGCCGACCTTTACGTCCCTATGACTCTAATCATAATTCATTGCGACTTTGAAGGGTGTAAGGAGACTAGTTTTCTGTTACGGTGTAAGGGATGCGGCTTTAAGTTCTGTTGGAAGCGTTTGGACGAGCATAGAACGACTTGCTGGCTGAGGTGACAGGGCTACACCACTATTGACTGGATTTCTTTAATTTCGTACAATAATTAGAAATAGTTTCGAAGAAATAAAAACGCTCGGAGATAGTATTGGATAACCCGAGCACGAAGAACGTCGTATTGGTTCACGGCGGATTTGTGGACGGAGCTGGCTGGGAGGGAGTGTACCGGATCCTGAAGAAGGACGGGTACAGTGTCAGTATTGTCCAGAACCCAACGACATCGTTAGAGGACGATGTCGCGTACACAAAGCGCGTTCTGGCAGCGCAGGACGCTCCAGTGATTCTTGTTGGCCACTCCTACGGCGGCGCAGTCATTACCGAGGCAGGTAACGATCCGAAGGTCGCCGGTCTCGTGTACATCACCGCCTTCGCTCCAGACAAAGGCGAGTCCGTGTCAAAGCTCATCGCGAATCCTCCACCCGGTGCGCCCGTACCGCCCATCCTTCCTCCACAGGAGGGCTTTCTATTTCTCGACAAGGCTAAGTTTCCCGCCTCCTTCGCCGGCGATGTGGATGCGGAGAAGGCCGCGTTCATGGCCGACTCGCAGGTCCCATGGGGTGTGGCGTCTCCCAGCGGCGAAATCAGCGAACCCGCGTGGAAGACCAAGCCCAGCTGGTACCTGGTGGTCACCGAGGACAAGATGATCCCGCCTGACGCGCAGCGCGCCATGGCTAAGCGAGCGGGCTCTACAGTCGTCGAGACAAAAGGAAGCCACGCAATCTACGTATCGCAGCCCGGCACTGTCGTTTCACTCATCGAACAGGCTGCCAAGAGTGTGAAACCAACGATTTACGCGTCAGCCTAGAGATCGTAGAAAGCATCTCAACTAAACACTGTTCTTCCTACGAGATAGGGGACCCCACCAACGGAGCCAGGCAGGTAGATCATACCAACATACTCTTACTTCTAGTTGGATAGAAGGGGAAAGACGCGCATGAGCGATTGTCAGACTTCACGAAGCCTCTGAACGCCAACTGGACCCTCACATAGTTGCACGGGGATCATAGGAACGAAGATTTCGCTACCATTTACGGTTACCATAACCGTTACCACACAAGAAATGTCAAAAGCAGTTGAATCTCGCGACACAAACCTCGTGTTCGGGGAGTTCCATGACCCATTGATTGCAGATCGTACGGATCATCGACCGGAATGTCCCTAGAAGACGCCTTGAAAACGGCTGAGGGTCCATGACGATGCTAAGGTCGGCGAGAGATCTGCGATCGGTGATAGGGACAGGTTGGTCAGTCTGTGTTAAAATCGGGTCAGCACAAGACCCTCTGGAAAAATTAGGGTATGCTAGCTAGTCTCGCGACGCAGAACTGGAGGAACCTGTTTCCGGTTCTAGGCTAATCTGACTAGCTTGTCGATGCTTTCGGTTTAGACTCTGCTTTCGATTGTTTGGCTTCTTTTCCAGCCGCGGGTTTCTCTTCCTTGCCAGCCGGAGGCTTCGCATCTTTTGAGGGAGCCGGTTTTGGTTCTCTTGCCGGTGCAGGTTTGGCCTCCTCTTTCTTCTCAGCCGGTTTCGGTTCGGCCTTCTTTTCTGCGGCCGGTTTCGGCGCCTTGGCTGCCGGCGCAGCAGGCTTCTCCTCTTCGCTCTTCTTCTTTGCGACTCTCTGGTCTTTCGGAAGCATCCGGTTCTTCAGATACGCAGGGACAATGTCCGCAGACTTCGCATCCGTATAGATTTCGACCATGCAGGTAGCGGAGGATCCTCCGGTCCGTGTCGCAATACTTCTAACAAAGACTCTATCGACCGGAGCCTTGAAATGTTCAGAAGCGAGCTTCCGCACCGTCAGCCGGTCCGGCGTTCCCGCTCCTTCGTGGTGAACCACTAGCTTTGCTTCGCGGCGTCCCAGCAGGTTGTTAGTATGCTCTTCGACTACTTCAAAACTCAACCTTTCACCGGCTCCGCAACCGCTTCCGCACCACTAACAATCACGCTGTTAATCTGCAATGTCTCTTCCGAGATGACTCGTCCTCTAATGAGCTTTCTCTGCCGCTCGCCCTCATCAGCTGGCCTGTATCCTACTCCGGCTGAGAGGAGAGCCCTCTTCCGAGCAGCACCCTGAATATCAAACCGCATCGGCACACCATCCTTATCCGTCCCACCAGTAATCCGCAACTTCACATTCCCCAGCCCGAGAAGCTTACCATCAACCTCTTCCCCGATGCTCTTCCCAACAAGAGCCTGGGCCTTGGTTCCTTCAAGCGAGGCAGCTTTCGAGGTCTTGCTCTTAGGGTCCGAAACTATGAGCTGAAACTTCGCCAAGTTGTAATCTTGAACGGTGGACCCCGTTTCCACCTAATAAACGTCCTTCGGACAAGGTAAAATCAGATCGAAAGGCCTCGAGCTTAGGAGAGGATCCACTCGACTGGATTGCAAGTCAGAGCATTGGCAGACTCTCATACGGAGAGTACAAAGGTGGGTATGGATACGGACTCTTCTTCACGAACCATCGGCTCATCGGAGTCTCTTACAAGACCATCGTCTCTCGAGTGTTGCGCCCCGCATACATCATCGAGATAGCGTCTTTCGGGATACTAGGTGTCTTGCTCAGCTACTTTTACCTGAACCGACCAGTGGGCAATGAGCAGGCGCCCTTATGGATCCTAATCCTGACTTTCACAATGCTCGGCGGTTGGATAGTCGGTCTCATCATCCTTCTGTACTCGGGCCCTAAACAAATTGCCCTTCAGGTCCAGCTGGAAGCCTCCTCGCAAATCCTGAACCTCTCGAGCCTATCATACCGAGATGTCATTGGACAGGGCAAATATCTCCCAAATCATCATCGAGGGATTCCGATTTAGCATTCTGACGAATTCAGGTGAGTGGTTCCTATTCGGAGTCCAAGACCCTCGCTCTCGTAAACGCTCTCGCAAAGTGCTTTTACAGGTGACGAGCCTGTTTCGAAAGTTCTGCTCGCAAAGCCCTGCGATCACAATGTTCATCAAACAGAAGAAGCAGTGGAACCTAGCTTCCACCTAGCCAAGTTTCGGAACGCTTGAAAGCACAGCGGACATCCTAAGTTTGTCTCCCGCAGATGCAGCTGGTCAGCTACGTCAAAAACCCAATTGGCTATCGTCAGTCTGACGGCAGAGAATACATCACAGTCGACGATGTTGGAAGGCTGAAGGCAGCGTTCAAGGGCAGAGGAATCCTCTATTCTTGGGTCCAAGGACCTGGCAGGTACGCCTTTCTCAACTGCCAGTTCAGTCTGCAGCAGATGACTCAGATCGAATGTTTCACCGACCAACCGGGCAGGATCTCTCTAGAGCTAGAAGCTCAACCCAGAACTCCTTGCTCCGGCATTCGCACTTCTACTGGGGAAGGATACATCATCAGTCCGGCCTTCAGACTAGAACCGACCGAGGGGCCAAACATCTTCTTGATGACTCTTGTACCAAGGACTTCGCCATGCAATGTAGAGGTTGAGAAGAGCGTTCTCGCAATCTCAAAAGATGAGTCAGTAGTGACCGTGACCTCGGATGCTGGCGAGGTCCGCTGCTCTGGGACAATCTCGGGCCAGACAAGAATGGCGGAGATCGTGCTGAACAGAAACTTGGAACTTCCGGAATTCCCGGTATACCGAGCGGGATTCAATCAGACTCTGACTGAGCTAAAAGGCCAAGGCTCGATCAGTGCGCTCTGGAGACCCGTCATTAGGACATTCGAAGAACACGTGTTCGCGTTCTATCCATCCACCATAGGCTCCAATCGCCTTGACCTTGGCCCCGTGAATCTAGACGCGTTAGCAAATTATCTTGGCGCCCCAGGATTCGGGGACCCGGGCGAGTTCGACGATTATGTTATCGGCGACGGTCCCGGAGTGAAACACGCGCTTCGTCTGAAGATTGATCGCGGTCTGGGAAGACATGACACTGATGAAACAAGACTTACACTTACCTAGGACACAATCTTCCGACCGAACTCCTCGCCTGAGCTAACGATAAAGAAGCGGGGCTAAACGTATATCCCGATTCGGATGCATAGAATTACGATTTCTGGTTGCTCCCCAGATCACGCTGGATTGAGCTTCGGCCGCTCCTGAAAGCATCTTCCATACTCGGGTTGATCGCAGGCGGAGCCGGCAGCTGGGAGACACTCCCTTTTGTGGGTCGTTTACTACTCGCTTCATTCTTATTTCCTGTTTATCTCTCAATCATTGTCCTCATCGTAATCCTGCTGCTTTTTGGAGGTCCTCTGGCATTCGTTTCGGCTCTCTGTCTCGTCCTGCTTTCTTTGAATGACGAGCAGAAGAATATTCTAGGCTTCCTCTGTCTAATAGGCGCAGTCACTGCCTTGGCTATCTTCCCTCTCTGGGCCTTCTTCACTTCATAACCGCCAAAACCAAGCTGACCGCAGTGTTCAAGGTGACGAATCGAAGTTCCATTCAGCCGACTGAACTAGATGAGGCTCCCGCTCCGATTGTAGCCATCTCGCTGAGCAACGCAAGCTCTCCTGGGCTCAGGTAGTCCCTGAACTTGGACGACAGCACCCTAGCGTGCTGTACAGGAACTTCGACATAGAGCACGTCGCCTTCGTTGATCTGTCTTCCAACCATCGGCTTGTCAATCGACACCGCGACCTGTTTTCCTGCTCCCGCTTCGCCAACGTCTTTTCCCTGCTCCTGTATCCGGACGACCTGTCCGATCCGCCGTCCACTGCTGTTGATGAGGGGATACTTCGGCTTGATGATCCCATCGAGCACTTCGACCCCGACGATAGCTGGATCACTCCTGCGAAAGACGAATCCCTTCAACAATTTGATCTTGCCTGGTCGTATGAGAAGGTCTATCTCGGCCTTCGCACCCGCCAGTCTCTGAGCATCAACCCAGCGAGAGTACTCTTCCAGAACATGGTAGAGCACATCTCCTTTGAAGACGGGAATCTTCGATAATGCGATCTCCTCCTCCGCATCAGGCAACAACTTCACACCGAAAGCTAGGACAACGCCTAGATACGGGTCCTTGACATGCACCGCCTTCGCTTCAACAACATCCCTCCTCGAAACATCGCCAACATCTGCCAACCGAACTGGAATCTTGGACGCCTCCAGCGATGTCGTCAATGCTTCAAGCGAGCCGAGAGCGTCCGACTTAACAACGACACCGCTGAGGTCTTTCTTGACTCGCACCTCCTCAACTTCACTGAGAATCCTCTCTTTGATCGCCTTCCTACTCGACGCGTCCTTGACCCCGTAAAGGGATGACCCTGCAATCGCATCCTCCAACCCCGCAGCGGCGATCTTTATGCCCGCCGCCGCGTCCACGAATTTCGCGTTTGAGAACTTGTCCCTCGGATCACGGATCTCATCCAAAGGCTTAGGAAGAAGCAACGCCCGGACCCGCGTGCCGATAACCCCATTCCGTCCCGCAATCATGATCTGGTCATCCACTTCCAAACGTCCATTGTAGATCATCGCGTCAATAGTCACACCCAACCCCGGCTCCTCCTTGACCTCGAGAACCGTTCCCTCGGCAGGACCGCTGGTAACGCTCAGCTCTCCCTTCATGTAGACCTGGGTCAGTCCGACGAGAACCGCCATCAACTCGGGGATTCCCTCCCCTGTCTTTGCACTCGCCGGGACCAATGCGACTGTCTTGGCGAATTCTGTTATACGGTCGAACCTGTCTGCTCGGATACCGTATCTTGACAAGGTCCCCATCATCGTATAGAGCCGATTGTCAAGATCGGTCAACACTTCGGGCCGCTGGTTGGCCATGTTTTCCAGAAACGATCCTGCGCCCGAGCTCTTCCATCCAGGAACTGCGTCAATCTTGTTGCAGCAGATCAGAAACGGGGTCTTCCGAGCCTTCAGAATCGTCAGAGACTCGACTGTCTGCGGCTCTATTCCTTTCGTGACGTCAATGACGAGTATGGCGACGTCTGCGGCTGATCCTCCTCTCTTGCGAAGATTGCTGAAAGTCTCGTGACCTGGAGTGTCGATGAACAGGATTCCTGGAACTTCTATTTTCAGCTTGAACCGTTCAAGTAAGGGTCCGATAATCTCTGCCAGTGTTTTGGCCGGGATGAGGCTGGCGCCAATCCACTGCGTTATCTGGCCCGGCTCTCGAGCCGCTACAGAGGTTCCCCTAAGCCGGTCGAGAAGAGTTGTCTTCCCGTGGTCGACGTGACCGAGGACCACTGCTATAGGTTGACGGATCGGCATCCCTGCAGGGCTCCATATGGCAACACTCTCTGGCCATCAGGGAAATATTAAACCCTGAAGTCACGAACTAGACCGCGTCAGAGAAGAAAACAGAGGATTCCGTTTTCGCATTCTCGTGGCTGTCAGAAGCGTGGATCACGTTGGCTGTTATAGAAAGCGACAGATCGCCTCTGATCGTTCCCGGCTCCGCCTTCTGGGGATTCGTGGCTCCAATTATCTTACGAAGAGTCTCGACTGCGTTTGGAGCTTCGAGGATCATGAGAACAACAGGACCTGAGGTAATATGGTCGACCAATTCTTGGAAGAAGGGTTTGCCTCTATGGACACTGTAGAGCGCTTCTGCTTCTTTCTTGGTGATGTGATGCAGTTTCAGTTGCTTGAAGACGAAGCCCTTCCGCTCTAGCCTGGAAAGTACCTCGCCAGCTAAGCGGCTGTGGACTGTGTCGGGTTTGAGAAATGCGAAGGTTCGCTCGGGCCGATCGGTCAGCGTCCCTTCTCTCTCTTCCCGTAGTACGCCGTCCACTTTAGCTTCCTAGAATCACGATCAAAAGACAGGTTGCTGACGCGGCATCTTCTGGAACAGAAGTAGAGGATTGTTCCGTCGTTCTTGATGTGCATTAGTCCTGTGGAGTTTGAAAAGTTCTTCCCACAGAAGGAGCACTTGAATGTCTTTGGCGTGGCAGTCGACTCCCTACCTGATCTTCTTGGCTTCTCGCTCCGTCTCTCGGAGCATCAGAATATCGTTTAGGCGGATCGGTCCTTTAATGTTTCGAGTAATAATTCGGCCCTTGTCCCGTCCT
>WNGR01002936.1_pt1 | contig 26666 bp, 25 predicted proteins | sample 5407581 | NCBI WGS metagenome assembly WNGR01 (sample SAMN13153383, study PRJNA577476) | soil metagenome | isolation source: 80 cm soil or saprolite under Garry oak tree replicate 2 | place: USA:California | collected 2016-06-15
CGGGCCGCGGATACCTTTCGCGCCACATTGTCCACTCTTAGCAATTGACTTCGCCATAGGTCAGCATGACGGGGAGGTGTGGCGACGGTTGCGAGACATGCCGGAATATCGAGGCATCATTCGGCAGGCACAGGCACGGTTGTGGGACCCATTCTTCAATGGACTTGCTCAGAGCGCCATGCGTTCGCGATGGATGGGGCCCACGCTCGTCTAACGCGAGTGTGCTGATCAATTCGGTGAAAGCGTTTGTTACAAAAATCGTAAGAACAGGGCCGATATACCCTGAAGCGTACCCGCGAGAACGAACTTGATGCCCAATTCCCTATCTGGCAAGCCTCTCGCCGCTTTTTTCGATCCCAGCCGGGCACCAAGGAAGTGCAGTTTTATCAAGGGCTTACGCAGTTCACGCGAAGCCCTTTTTTGTTGCGTATGGCATCTGTATGCTCCACTGGACGCAACCTCGACCCGGCACACGCGTCATCCCCGCGTCTAACCTGATAGCAAGCGCCTGCCCACCAACCCCTGCGTCGATGCTTCGATCTCTCGTTACCTTACCGCGCGGCGTCCTTCGCGAGCATCGGCAACGAAACGCTGCGCGCGCAATTGCGCGCGTGGGCGAATGACGACGACGGAACGGTCGAGAACCGGATAATCGCTTGCATTGGGGTCTGGGCGTCGAATATAAATTCGACAAACATGCAAGCGCGACCGGCGAATGGACGACCGGTTCCAGTAATCACGACGGCACGAAACGACGTAATAACAGCTTCACAATTGGTGTGCAATACCATTTCAATTAAGCTGGTTTGATTCGCGTCATATGAGAAAGACGCATTGAATTCATGCTTTCGGCGATGAGGTTGTTGAAAGCGGCGCCTGCCGTTAGAATCCCCCCCGTCACTGGGGAGTAGCCTTCCTTCATTCTTTGAAGGAGAGCGCGTCAACATACTTGGCCCGCGGGTCATGGCGCGTTCGACCGGGTCGGTTTGGCGAGACCATTGACGTACTGCTTCGTTCTGGTCGGACGGGTGGCGGTGCGTCATTGGTTCGTCATCCATGTCCGACCGCGGAGTTGTCCTGTGAAACATCGTTGTGCCCTGCCAGTCTCCCCTCTTGGCCATCCGCCGCGCCGCTTCGCCATGCTCCTCTGTGCGTTTGCAGGGAGCCACGCATGACCGGTCTGCTATGCGAACTTGCCATCATGCTGGTTGTCATTCTGGTGGCGGCCGAGCTCTTCACCAATGCGCTCGAGCATCTCGGCGAACGCCTGAAAATTTCCGAGGGCGTAACGGGTTCGCTGTTCGCCGCGGTCGGCACCGCCTTGCCCGAAACCCTGGTGCCGCTGATCGCGATAGCGAGCGCCACGACCGACAGCGCGGTCAACCAGGAGATCGGCGTCGGCGCGATTCTCGGCGCGCCGCTGATGCTCTCCACCTTGTCCACGTTCCTGATGACGCTCGCAATCTTGCGTTCGCGCGGCGCGAAGGGTTGGGTCGCGCCTGAGCGCACGGGCTTCACGCGCGATCTCAATTATTTCCTGTGCGCCTTCGTGCTGGCCGCTGCAGCAATGTACGTGCCGCACGAGCAGATGATCGTGCGGGCGCTTTTCAGCGTGGCGCTGGTCGGCGTGTACATCACCTATGTGGTGATGACGTTTCGCGCATCGGAGCAACTGGTCGACGCCGGCCACGGCACGGAAGCGCCGGGCAAGATGCTGCTGTCGCGCGTAGGCGTGCCCACCAACCTTGCGACCATCGCGGTGCAACTGGTGCTCGCCGTGGCGTTGCTGGTGTGGGGCGCGGAAGGTTTCATCCATGGCGTGCGGGGCGTGTCGCAGGCGTTCGGGGTGTCGCCGCTGCTGCTCTCGTTGCTGATCATTCCGATCGCCACCGAACTGCCGGAGAAGGTCAACAGCATTCTGTGGATTGGCCGGGGCAAGGACACGCTGGCATTCGGCAACATCACCGGCGCGATGGTGTTTCAGGGCACCTTGCTCCCCGCGATCGGCATTCTGCTGACGCCGTGGACGCCGCGCATCGAAGTGGTGACCGGCATCGTGATCACGATCACCGCCGCCGCGTGGCTGCGCGTCAACGTGCGCGAGCGCGGCGTGCCGGTGTGGGCGCTGCTCGTTTGCGGCGTGCTTTACGTGACTTATCTGGCGATTACGTTGAGCCGCTGAGTGGGGCGCTCAATGGACTGCTAAGTGGGCTGCGAAGTGATCCGCCAACAGCCCCACGCGCCACATGAAAACCCGCAAAGAGGCCGCACAAAAGCGGCCCCTTTGCGGTTCCGTCTTACTTGACCGATGTTCCCGCACTCTCAGCCGCCGCCGTGCGTTCAGTCCTGAACACCGCCTTCCAGTCATCCTTGATATCGACGACGACCCAGCCTTTCGCGCCGGCTTCGTCCAGACCCTTGTCGAGCTTGCCGCTTTTCGACGCGCGGTCATACGCATATTCCCGCTCCGCGTCCGTGTGATGGACGAGCGCGGCCAGACGCGGGCCATCGCCCGCCGAGGTCCATTCGAGCATCGGCACGTCGCCGTCCGCGTTGCCGAATGCGATCACCGGACGCCGGCCGATCACGCGATCGATGGCAAGCGGTTTGGCCGCGCCGTCCATCAGATTGTCGACCTGTGCGAGCCGGGTCAACGAGACAGCGCCGTTCGTTTGGCTGTACTTGTACTTGACGGTGCTGCCGATCACCTGCTCCGGCGGAATGCCATACATGCGCTGCGCGATTTCACGGACGAACTCGACGTCGCTACCGGTCACCAGATAAGTCTTGAAGCCGTTGGCGCGCAGATAGGCGAGCAACTCGAGCATGGGCTGATACGCGAGGTCTGCGTAAGGCCGGTCAAAGCGCGGATCGCTCGCGGTGTCGAACCATTCATGCACGAGCGCGGCAAATTGATCGCTGGTCATGCCTGCGTGCGCGGCCGCCAACACGCGCATCGAGCCGGCGTCGCCGCTCGCCGCGACGCTCTTCAGATTGCCTTTGAGGATCGAGCGGAACGGTTCCTGCCGCTTCCATTCGGGATGCCGCGCCGCCACCGTCTTCACGCGCTGCAGCGCGAATACCAGTTGCACCGACGCGGGTTGCTCCGGCCACAACGTGCCGTCGTTGTCGAACACGGCGATGCGCTCCGCGCGCGGGATGAAATCCTTGGACTCGGGCGTCGTCACCAGCGTGACGAAATCGACAATCGAGCGCCTGGTCCCGGTGTCGTTCCATGACGCCAGCGCGGCGGCCGTCGATGCGCCGGCCGCCGACTCGCTCGCATCGTGGCGCGGCGTGACACTGCAAGCTGAAAGAACCACAACGGTCAAAGCAACGCAGTACCGGTGCATCGTGCGAATCATGAAAGCCTCATCGAAAGCGGTGGGTCGAACTTTAAGCGAGCGCCAGTCTAATCGTGGAAAGCGATTATTGCAGCCCTTGGCGAGATTTTTTTAGCTGAAAGAATGCCAATGGAATAAGGTAGGTGTGCTGCACGCAATTCGGACTGGCTTTCGGTCGTGTTACAAATTTACCTCTTGGTTCACCGAAACGTTTGCTAGTATTTCAACGAGATCCACCGTCGTTGCTGATTCACCTCCCGCATGCTTCGTTTGATGCGGCGTCCAAGGAGAGTCCATGCAAGCACCGTATTCGGCTGTATCGTTTTTGCAGAGGGTTCGAGAGGCATAGCGAGATTTCATCGCGGGCCTCATCTGCGTCATATCATTTGCCAGCTGTGCATCGCTGCCGGGCCGGCGAACATTTGGCCGGAATTAATCCGATTCAAATCGAAAATACGAACGTTATTTGTTGATTTTAATTGCGTCACGTAAAGGAATACGTTCGCCTATAAGAAATGCCCATAGACCACACGCCGAGCGCTATCGCCCCGACCTCTGCACCGGCGAGCGGCAGGCAGGTCCGCCGCCGTCGCCGTGAGCGCGACCCACGCATGGCTCGTCCACTGCATTTCCGCGGAGAGCGAAGGCGGAACCCTTATTTCATGAGGATGATTGTGAGTCACCCTAACCGTCTCTTCGCAAGCCGGCCATTCGTTAGCGGGATGTGCACGAGTGCGCTTCTGGCCACCGTCGGCGTGGGCCTTTCGCAACCAGTGTGGGCGACCGAAGGCGGCATCGGCAGACCGATCACCGGCATGCAGGTCACGCCGTATGGCGGCATCGTCCCGCCCACCAGCGACTGGATTGTCTCGGCTGCGACGATCTATTACGAAGGTTCGCTCGGCGCGAGCAAGTCGATTCCGATCGCGGGCACGATCAGCGCGGGGGTGGACGTGTCGGTGGTGTACACCATCGTCGCCGCGATCAAGACGTGGGGCATTACCGTGGGCGGTTGGAATTTCGCCTCCTCATTCGGCGTGCCGTTTCAGTACACCGACATCTCGTCCTTTAACGGCCGTTTGCCGAACGATCACGGCACGCAGTTCGCCGATTTCTTCTTCGTGCCGGTCATTGCCGGCTATCACCTGACCAAGACCGATCACGTTGCGTTGAGCGTGCAGATCTACGCCCCAACCGGCGCTTACAGCACGAGCCGGCTCGCCAATGCCGGCCAGAACACGTGGACGTTCACGCCGACGATCTCGTACACGAAGCTGCTTCCGAAAGAAAACGTGGAGTTGTCGTTGAACTATGGCGTCGAGTTCTACACGCCCAACAGCGACACCCACTATCACAACGCGCCGGTCAGCGTGCTCGATCTGCTTGCGCTCAAGCGCTTTGCCAGCGGCTGGGGCGCAGGCGTGGTGGGCGGCTATATCCAGCAGCTCGGCCATGACAGCGGCGGTCTTGCCGACGTCACGGGCGGCAACCAGGGCCATTCCGTGGGGATCGGGCCGCTCGTCACGTGGTCGGGCAAGGTTCAGAAAACGCCGGTGTCGGCCTCGCTGCGCTGGGTCAACGAATTCAACGTCAGCAACCGGCCGAAGGGCAATGCGGTGCTGCTGTCGGTGAGCGCGACGTTCCAGTAGTGAGAGGACGCGGACCGTTAGAGATATTTGTCGCCCGGCTGGCGATCCCGGATCTTCTTCGCGGGCGTTCCGTACGCGACCGAGAATGCCTCCACGGCCTTAAGCACGATTGACCCGGCGCCCACCACGCTGTGTTCGCCAATCGTGATTCCATGGCGCAGCACGGCGCCGATGCTCACGGCGGCGTGGCTGCCGATGCGGCAATTGCCGCCGGTAGTCACACCCGGCGCGAGGCTCGAATAATCTTCCATGACGCAATCGTGGTCGAGCGACGCTTTCGTGTTTACGATGCAGAACCGCCCCACCTGGCAACAGGCATTGACAACGGCTCCCGCCATGACGACCGTGCCCGCGCCGATGATCACGCTTTTCCCGACGCTGGCAGCGGGATGGACGGCGGTGACGAACGGCAATTGCGGGCACAGGGTGGCCACTTCGGCGGCGACGCGCGCGCGAACGCTGTTGTCCCCGATCGCCACGATGGCGCCCTTCAGATCATATTGGGCGATGAGAGCGGCGAGATCGGACGTGCCGCCGAGCACCGGATAGCCGAGCGTCTTTTCACCGGTCGCGCGGAAGCCGTCGATCAGGCCGGCGATCCGGTAGCGCCCCTCCTTTTCAACGATGTCGATAATGACCTTGGCGTGGCCGGAAGACCCGACGAGCACGATGTTTTGCATGGGATGCGTCCAGCTATCTACTGACTGCGTTCATCTCGCGCCGGCAATGATGCTGACAATGCGCTCGACCTGCCCCGGGTTCAGATCGGGATAGATCGGCAGGCACAAGATCCGTTTCGAGGCCGCGCTTGCCGCGCTCAGGTTGTCATTGTGCGCCGAGGGCAAGCCTCGATACATCGGAAACTCGGAAATCAGCGGATAGAAATAGCGGCGCGCATAGATATCGTGCTCCCTCAGGCGGTCATACAGTGCGTCGCGGCTGATTGGAAAATTGTCTTCCACCTGAACGGGAAAGTACGCGTAGTTCGCGACCTTTTCGCCCGCATCCGACAGGCATCGGATTCCCGGCACGCCAGCCAGCAACTCGCGGTACTGAGCATCGATCGCCTTGCGCTTCGCCAAAGCCTTGTCGACGTGTTGCAGTTGCAGCAGTCCGAAGGCGGCATTGATTTCGCTCATCTTGCCGTTGATGCCGGCTGCCACCACGGTCACTTCATCCACGAAACCGAAGTTCTTCAGATGATCGATGCGCTGCTTCGTCTTTGCATCCGGACAGATGATCGCGCCGCCTTCGAATGTATTGAAAACCTTGGTGGCGTGGAAGCTGACGATCGACAGATCGCCGTGCCTGAGCACGCTGCCGCTTTCGGTCCGCACGCCGAACGCATGCGCGGCGTCGTAAATGACCTTGAGGTTGTAGTTGTCGGCGATCTTCTGGATCGCCTCGACATCGCAAGGGTGGCCGTAGCAATGCACCGGCATGATGGCCGTCGTTTGAGGCGTGATGGCTGCCTCGATCTTCACCGGGTCGAGGTTGAGCGTATCGGGGTCGACGTCGACGAAGACCGGTTTAATGCCGTTCCACAGAAGCGAATGCGCGGTCGCCGCGAACGAATACGGTGTCGTGATGACTTCGCCATTGATGCGCAGGGCCTGCAGCGCGGTCACGAGGGCCAGCGTACCGTTGGCGAAGAGCGCGAGGTGCTCGACGCCCAGGTAATCGCAGAGCGCCTTTTCGAGTTGCTGGTGAAACGGGCCGCCGTTCGTGAGGATCTTGCTGTCCCAGATCCTTTCGAGGTACGGCAGGAACTCGGCCAGCGGCGGCAGATGCGGCTGGGTGACATAGATGCGTTCGTCGTCCAGTGACGTGATCGCACGAAGAGGCGCGCTTGAGCCCATGGTTTCCTCGCTGCTGATTTGAGTCCGGGTCACGGATGACTACCGCGATGCGGCGTGGACCGGGTTACTGCTTGCGGGTTGAGTGCCGTCGGCGCTGAAGGCTGCGGGAGCGAGACCCTCGCGCCAGCGTTGCCACATCGTGCGGAGTGCGCTCGAAAGGCTCGCAGCCACGGCTTCCGGCCGGAACACGGCCGACTGCCGGCAGCGTTCGCGCAAGCCCATGCGTACGGCGGCGAGCGCGGGGATGTTCGAGGCAAACGCAACCCCTTTGGCGACGAAATCGTCCGCGTCGCTGGCGACGAAGGCCTCGAGGCCGGTATGGCTCAGCCATGCGGCCGCCGCCCGGCCGGCCATGGTTTGGCCGGCGATTGTCAGGGACGGCACGCCCATCCACAACGAATTCAGCACGGTCGTCGAACCCGTGTAGGGGAACGTGTCGAGACAGATGTCGACCTGGAAATGCTGCTGCAGATAGACCGGAAGGGTCGAACGCGGGCGGAAGCTGAGCCGGTCGCGCGAAATGCCCTCTTTTTCGAACCATTCGATCAGCATCGTTTCGCCTTCGGCGCCGGAAATCGAGCCGAGCACCATGCGGGCCGTCGGCAGTTCGCGGAGCAAGCGCGCCCATACCGCGATCACGTCAGCGCGCAGCTTGTTCAGTCGGTTGAAGCTGCCGAACGTGATGTAGCCATTGTGCATGGCGGGCAGGATATTGACCGGCGGCGCCTTCGCTTCCGGCGCGAACGGGCCGATCGCAGCCAGTTGAATCAGCTTCTCGGAGAACTGCTGCTCGATCGGGCCGAACGGCGTGAAGAAGCGGTCGCTCAGGTAATAGTCCATTGCGTCGAGCCCGGTCGTCGCCGGGTAGCCGATCCAGCTTGCCTGAATCGGTGCGGGCTTGCGCGCGAACATCTGCAGACGGTTGCGGCCGGTGTGGCCCGACAGGTCGATCAGGATGTCGATCTTGTCTTCCCGGATCTTGTCGGCGAGCTGGTCGTCCGGCATGCCGGCCACCATGTTCCAGTGCTGCGCGTAGCCGCGGAACCGCAGCGTGTAATCGTCCTCGACCACGTGGTTGTAGTAGACGTGCAGCGTCAGGCTCTCGTCTTTGGCAAGCGGCTCCATGACCGGCATCAGATACGACGCGACAGCATGGCGGAACAAGTCGCCGGAAACGATGCCGACCTGCAGACGGCGCCCCGGTGTGCGGCTGTTGTTGTGCTTCGGCCAGATCGAGCGCATTGGCGCTTCATAAAGCCGCGCGTACTTGCGGTGCTCCGCGTAGGTTTCGTCAGCAGCACCACGCCCAACGTACCGTGCGACTCATGGTAGTCCGGCGACAGTTCCGCCGCACGCCGGCATGCCACGATCCCTTCGCTGTGCCGGCCACTGGCGGCCAGCGCGAGGCCCAGCACGCGATGACCTTCTGCATAGTCAGGATGTAGTTTGAGCAGCGCCCGGGACTCGGCTTCCGACGGGCCAAACTGACCGGTCAGTCGCAGCAGGTCGGCGAGCGCGTTGCGCGCTTCGGCATCGTCGCTGCCTAGCGCGATGGCTGTGCGCAGCGGCTCGATCGCTTCGCTGTAGTGCCCCGCGCGATGCAGCGCGATGCCGAACGACCGCCAGGAAAGTCCGTGCGACGGGAACCGTTCGGTCAGATCGCGCGCCAGCTTGATCGCCGCTTGCATGTGGCCTTTCTTGAACAGCGCGGCGAACCGATTGATTTCCTGCGGCGTCGGGCGGCGTGCGTCGGCTGCGGTGGTTGTCTTGTGCTCGTTCCCACTCGGCGCGGCTTCCGCGATGGTGAAGGTATGCTCGACCTTCGGCGCGACAGCGGCGGTCGGCAGCGCCGCGCCGTCGTGTGCCATGCGCGTGATCAGCCCGTTGACGGCTGCCCCTTTCAGGCCTTGCTGTTGACCCATTTCGAGCGCGAGCCATGCCGCCGGAATCTGATCTGCGTCGATCAGCGCATTGATGTACGCAACCCAGAACTGACCGTTGGCCGGCTGGCTGCCCAATGCCGCTTCCAGATACGGCAGCGCGCCGGCGGGCTGCTCGCGTTGCACGTACAGCACGCCCAGGTTGTATTGCACATCGGTGTGATCGGGTTTCGCTTCGAGAATCGCCTGATACAGCGCTTGCGCGTCGTCCAGTTCTCCCTTGTGATGATGCTCGAGTGCGACCTGCAAAACCAGGGCGATGTCTTGCTCGAATTGCTGTTCTGGCGACAAGGTTTCAGCGGTTGGCTGGTCGTGGAGGAGAGTCATGATCTCGGCGCGGAATGGTCTATACGGAAATTGTGCGGCGGGGAGGGCATTTCCGATGCGCGGAGATGACGGTGAAAACGCCGCCTGTTTAGCGTATGACGGGCGGCGGCGGGAGCGCGAAAACCAGAAAAAAGCCCGCACGAGGCGGGCTGAGGGAACGAGCACGCCTCACTTCGGCGCGTAGTTCTTATTGTCGGGTGCTGCGGTTCGGTGGTACGGCAGCTGCCGCTGCGGTTCAGGCGCCGCGGCGTCTTAAAGCCGTGCGACGCGCTGGTATTCGCCTGCGGCCTTTGTGCGCCCGATCGCCGCTTCGAACTCGATGTGCAGTTCGTTCTGGGTCGTGGCTGCGTCCGCGAGCAGCGCCGCGTCGATGGCCTGGATCCGGCGGATCATCTCGAGCGCGGCCGGTTCCTGCTCCGTGGTCAACGACATCAGCAGCGGCGAGCGCGCTTCGGTCAGGCGGGCCGCTTCCGGCCAGTCGGCCAGCGAGGCGGCCTGTTCGATGTCCCGCGTGATCGACAGCACGCGTTCGACCAACTCCGTCTGGTTCATGTTGTGCGCGTCCATGTGGCTTAGCTCTTGTTGGTGGCCAGTGCACCGGCGCTGTTGGTGCCGCCGAACAGCGCGGTCAGGTAGGCCGAGTTGTTGTTCATGGTCGCCATCAACGTGTTCAGCGCGGTGAACTGCGCCTGATACTGATTCGTCAATTGCGTCGTGTAGTCGGCGAGCGCGCTTTGCTGCGTGGTGATGCTCTTCAGGTCGGCATTCAGCGCGGTGTTGCGCGTATCGATGATGCCGCCGGTCTGCGTGAACGTGGTGATGCTTGCGTTCAACTGCTCGGCAATGCCGTTGGTCGAGTTGAACAGCGAGGCGACCGTGGCCGGGCTGCTCGCGAGGGCGGTGTTCAGCTTGTTGTTGTCGACCACCATCGTGCCGTCCGCCGGGTCGTCCTTCAGCGTGATGCCGATCGCCGCCAGCGTGGCGCCGGTGCTGCCCGAGCCGACCGCGCCGCCGACGATCGTGGCTAGCGTGTTCTTGATCGTCTGCAGTGTCGAGTCGCCCAGCAGCGGGCCTTGCGACGACGATCCGGCGCTGTACGACGTGAGCGTGGCCATCGTTGTGACGACGGTGTTGTAGAGGCTCACGAAGTTGGTGATCGCGGTGTTCTGCGAGGTGGTGTCCTGCGCAATGGTCAGCGTCTGCGTGGTGCCCGCGGACGCCGCAGCCAGGTTTATCGTGACGCCCGAAATGGCGCTGGTCACGGCGTTGCTCGAGCTGCTGGCCGCGATCCCGCCGACCGTGAATTCCGCGTCCTGCGCATAGCCGCTTTGCGTCCAGGCGCTGCTCGAATTCGCCGAAACGATCGACGACTGGCCGCCAGTGGTGCTCGCGGTCGAGGTCACGCCGAGGCTGGACAGGCCGTTGTCGCTCGTGACGTTGCTGGTCGACACGTTGATCACGTTCGCCGCGCCGGTGTTCGCCGCGCGCAGCACGAGGTGGGCGCCGTCCGTGCCGGTCACGATGGTTGCCGTGACGCCTGGGTTGCTGCTGCTGGCGTTGATTGCCGACGCGATGCCCGAGAGCGTGTTGTTGGTGCTGTCGAGGCTGATGTCCATCGACTTGCCGCCGAGCGAGATCGACAGCGTGCCCGTGCCCAGTTGCGTGGTGGCGCCGAAGGCCGCCGAGGACAAAGCCTGCGAACTGGCGATCTGCGTCACCGCGACCGAGTAGGTGCCGGCCACGGCGCCCACGCCGGCTGTCGCCGTCAGGCCCGTGCCGCTCGCGGTGGCCGCGAAGCTGGACAGCGTGGTGCCGTTGGCGAGGTTCGCGATGCCCGACTGCAGCGCGCCCAGCGCGGAGCTCAGGGCGCCGTAGGCGGACAGCGTGGTGTTGTCCTTGGTTTGTTGCGCCGCCAGAGTCGCGGTTTGTCCCGCGGTCTTGGCGTTAACGAGTGCCGTGACGAGCGTCGACACGTCCATCGACGAATTGCCCGTCGAACCGCTGATGATCGATTGAGCGGCCGACTGCAGCGCGGCATTGGCGGCTGCTGTAGAAGACGTGGTTGAGATCGAGGACATGCAGAGGCTCCGGGCGTCTTGGAATCTGTATTAGATGGTGCGCGATGCTACATCACTGGGCCATGCAAATGCAGAGCGGGAGGCATGCCTCCCGTTGCTTGAAAACCGGCGATGCGCCCCGCTTCTCGCGCGGCGCATCGCCGTTACCGCGTCAGCTCTTACTGCAGGAGCTTCAGAACTTGCTGCGGGTTGGAGTTAGCTTGCGCCAACACCGAGATACCCGCTTGCTGCAGCACTTGCGCCTTGCTCAGGTTCGCCGTTTCTTGCGCGAAGTTGGCGTCGGTGATTTGCGATTGTGCCGACGACAGATCGGTCGATTCAGCTTGCTGCGACGTTGCGATTGCCGAGAAGCGGTTTTGTGCGGCACCCAGTGCGGCTTGCAGCGTATTCACGGTCTGCAACGCATTGTCGATAGAGACCATCGCTTCGTTCGCGCCGGTGACCGTGCTGATGTCGAGGCCCGAAACCGCCGGCGGATTGTTGATCGCGTTGATCTGCGCAACTGCCGCCGTTGCGGCTGCACCAGCCGTTGCGCCCATCGACGTTGCGAGTGCGGCCGTCAGCGTCAGGTTCGTGATCGCGGTGCCGGTGCCTGCGCCCGTGCCTGCGCTGAAGATCGCGCCGACTGCCGTCGCGCTCAAGGCCTGGTTGTTCTGATCGGTGAACGTGTAGCCGCCCTTGCCGTCCGACAGAACATTGACCGACGTGATTGCCGCGCCCGTTGCCGTGTACGCGCCGCTTGCGTCCGTCGAAACAGCAACCGTGCCAACGGTCTGACCCGTTTGCACCAGGCCGCCGCCAATCTTCGCTGCCGACATCGACTGGCTCAGATCCAGGCTGATCGTCTGGCCGACGTTCGCACCGACCTGGAACGTCACGCTGCCTGCCGAGCCGTCCAGAATGTTCGTGCCGTTGTACGTCGTTTGCGACGCGATACGGTTCACTTCCGAGATCTGCGCGGCCACTTCCTTCTGCAGCGCGGCCTGGTCGCTCGACGACAGCGAACCGGTCGATGCCTGCACAGCCAGCTGGCGGATACGTTGCAGGCTCGAGGTCAGCGAGGACAGTGCGCTCGATGCGGTTTGAATCATCGACACGCCGTCGTTCGCGTTCGAGACGCCCTGGTTCAGGCCGTTGATCTGCGTTTGCATACGCGTCGAGATCGCGAGACCTGCTGCATCGTCAGCTGCGCTGTTGATGCGCTTGCCCGACGACAGGCGGGTGATGGCTTGCGAAAGGGCGCTTTGCGAGCCATTAAGGTTTTGCTGTGCAACCAGCGAGTTGATGTTGCTATTGATTCCGAGCATGGAAAATCTCCTAAATAAGCCTTGAGCCCAGTACGCCAAGTTTGGCATCGGCGGAAGCACTCGTTCATTGCTGGCCGCCTCAGTGAAGGTTGACGGCCCCACTAAAAAAAACTTGAGGAACTTTCTGTAATGGGGTCCCAATCGTTTTACGGGCAAGGCGCCCCGGCGCGCCGCCAGGCGCGGCTTCCAGCCTTGTCCCACGCATTCGCTGCAGGTATCCGGAAGACGGCGTATTCTCGTTTTCTCTCGTGAAAAAACCAGGAGAAATCATGCAAAGGCGCAGGATTGGACGTTCGGAACTGGAGGTGGCGCCGCTCATGTTCGGCGGCAATGTATTCGGATGGACCGCTGATGAAGCGACCTCGTTTTCGATTCTGGATGCGTTCGTGGATGCCGGTCTCGACTTCATCGATACCGCCGATGTCTATTCGGCGTGGGTGCCCGGCAACCAGGGCGGCGAGTCGGAGACCATCATCGGCAAGTGGTTTCGCAAAAGCGGCCAGCGCGACAGGATCGTGCTTGCCACCAAGGTGTCCAAGCACCCGCAGCGCAAGGGGCTGTCGGCGGCCAACATCCAGGCGGCGGTCGAGGATTCGCTGCGACGCCTGCAAACCGATTACATCGACGTCTACTTTTCCCATGACGACGACGCCGACACGCCGCTCGCGGAAACGCTCGGCGCCTATCAGAAGCTGATCGAGGCGGGCAAGGTGCGGGTGATCGGCGCCTCGAACTACAGCGGCGCGCGTATCGAAGAAGCGCTCGCCGTGTCCCGTCAGCACGGCCTGCCCGAGTATCAATTGCTGCAGCCGGAGTACAACCTGTACGACCGCGCCGAATACGAAAGCGATATCGAACCGGTGGCGCTCGCCCGTCAGCTCGGCGTGGTGGTGTACTACAGCCTTGCAAGCGGCTTTCTGTCCGGCAAGTACCGCTCGCCGGCGGATCTGGCCAATAAGGCGCGCGGCAGCCGGGTCGAGAAGTACCTGAACGAGCGCGGTCTGCGGATTCTGGACGCGCTCGACCGGGTCGCCGAGCGGCATGGCAGCACGCCGGCCACCGTCGCGCTGGCGTGGCTGATCGCACGGCCGAGCGTTACGGCCCCGATTGCCAGCGCGACTTCGGTCGACCAGCTCAAAAGCCTCGCTGCGGCCGTCCACCTGATGCTGACCGGCGCCGACATCCGCGAACTGGACGAGGCGAGCGCCTGATCGCGCAAAGACCTGGCGGAATCGCTAACCCCCTGGTACGATGGACGATTTCCTGATATGATCGGGAGTGAATTGAGATCTTTGCCTGTTTCGTCAATGTTTTTCGTTGGTGAAAGGTTGGCGAAACGGCAGCAGACGCGGCATTTTTCATTACGTCTGTCCGCGTTCCGCGGTGAGTTCCGCACCTCTCTTTTCCGGCCTCCGTGGCCGCTTTGCCTCTCGTTTCATTCATGGTTTGGCCGGGGTTTTCCCGCGTTTGCCTGTTACTGGCCATGAATCGGAGCGACCGGAGGGCCGGCGCGTGAGCGGTCTCCCGCCACGCAATTAACCCATATCAAGTGATTGAGTTAGGAATTACATGACGACGATTCTTCTGAAGGAAAACGAGCCGTTCGAAGTGGCGATCCGCCGCTTTCGTCGCGCAATCGAAAAGAATGGCCTGATCGCTGAACTGCGTGAGCGTCAATCGTACGAAAAGCCGACCACGGCACGTAAGCGCAAGAAGGCAGCTGCTGTGAAGCGTCTGCACAAGCGTCTGCGCAGCCAGATGCTGCCGAAAAAGCTGCACTAAGCACGCTTTCTCCGCACGGCCGAACGGCGGTGTGAGCTTCGAAAGAAGCCACATCGCCGTTTTGCTTTTTGGGCTTGCGGCGCTCCGGGAGTGTTGGCTCCGAGGCGCAGGCCGCGCGGGCGGCCTTCAGCCGCGCTCATAACCGTATAACGACCGAATTTGCCAAAAGCGCAGCAGGGCTTCACCGGATGGTGCCTTGGGTCTGCCAGTCGCGCTGAACCGCAACTGCCTCAGCCCGCTTTGCGATTGCGTCCCTTCTTGCCGAGCGCCGCGCATCGCGCGCGGCACATGCAACTCGCCTCATGGTCGTTCACCATGCCGACCGCCTGCATGAATGCGTAACAGATGGTCGAGCCGACGAACTTGCAGCCGTAACGCTTCAAACCCTTGCTGAGCGCATCCGATACCTCCGTCGACGCAGGCGCTTGCTTATACGACGCCCAATCGTTCTGGATCGGCGTCTGGTCGACGAAGGACCAGATGAAATTGGTCAGCGACCCGTGTTCCGCCTGAATCTGCTGCACGGCGCGAGCGTTGGTGATGGCCGCTTCGATCTTGCCGCGGTGGCGCACGATACCTTCATCCAGCACCAGCGCTTCCACCTGTTTCGGCGTAAAGCGCGCCACCTTGTCGATGTCGAAGTCGGCAAAAGCGCGGCGATAACCAGCCCGCTTGTTGAGAATCGTCGACCAGGACAAACCCGCCTGCGCGCCCTCCAGCACGAGCATCTCGAACAGATGCCGGTCGTCGCGCGAGGGCACGCCCCATTCGGTGTCGTGGTAGTGTGCGAGCGCTTCGCTCGACACCCAATTGCATCGTTCAGTCACTTTCGCGCTCCTGCGTTGTCATGGCGACCGCCAGCATAGCGGAAGCCGGGCGCGCCGCAAGCTGGCCGTTCGGCCGATTGCCGAATTGAAACTGACCTGCCACGCTATGCGTTATTCACCACCTGAACCTATTCGATTCGATGAACAACGACTTCTTTCTGATCGGCATTGACGGCGGCGGCAGCGGTACGCGCGTCGTGCTCGGCGACGCGCGGGGCCGTGAACTGGCGCAGGCGGCGAGCGGACCGTCGGGTTTGGGGCTCGGCGTGGAACGGGCATGGCAGGCCATCGCGGCCGGTTGCGGCGAAGCGTTTGCGCGCGCGGGCGTGGCGCTGGACTGGTCGCGCTGCGTGCTCGGCTGTGGCTTGGCAGGGGTCAACAACCGCGACTGGCTGGCCGCCTTTCGCGCGCAGGCGCCCGCGCTAGCTGGGCTCGCCGTGGAAAGCGATGCCTACACCACCTTGCTGGGTGCGCACGGCGGCGCGCATGGCGTGATCGTCGCGCTTGGCACCGGCAGCGTGGCTGCCGCGCTCGACGATGACGGCGAGTGCCGCGTCGTGAGCGGCTACGGCTTCCCATCGGGTGATGAGGCGAGCGGCGCCTGGCTCGGAGTGCGCGCCATCGTGCACGCGCAGCACGCGCTCGATGGCCGTGGACCCAACGACGATCTGGCGCAAGCGCTGCTCGCCCATACCGGCGCGCACGATCGCGACAGCCTCGTGGTCTGGCTATGCGAAGCCAATCAGACCGCGTATGCGAGGCTCGCGCCGATCGTCATCGCGCATCGTGCGCATCCGTTCGCAGCGCGACTGCTCGGCGAGGCAGGCGCCGAAGTGGGGAAGATGATCGCGGCGCTCGACCCCTCGGCGAGCTTGCCGGTCGCGTTGTGCGGCGGGCTCGGCGCACCGTTGCGCGAATACGTTCCGCGGATTTACCAGGCGCGCTTGCGCGAACCCTTGGCCGATTCCGCACACGGCGGCTTGCAGTTGGCGCAGCGCGAAGCGGCTCGCCTCGCAAGCTGAGAATAAGCGCGTGTTGGTGGTGCATGGCGGGCGCGATCCGGCGAACCCGGCGGGCAACGGTAAAATACCCGCTTTGACGCTGCCCGGCTGCCCACACTATGTATAAAGTCATCGCCACGGATCTCGACGGCACGCTGCTCAACGCCGACCACCAGGTCGACCCGTTCACCGTTGCCACCGTGCGCAAGCTGGAAAACGACGGAGTGCGGTTCGTGATCGCCACGGGCCGCCATTATTGCGACGTCGCGGGCATTCGCGACGTGCTAGGCATCAGCCCGTATCTGATCACGTCGAATGGCGCGCGCATCCATGCGCCCGACAATACGGTCATCCACGCGGACGACTTGCCGCCGGCAATTGTGCAACGGCTCGTACTGCCGGAAATCGCCGGCGCGCATGGCCGCGTGATCGTCAACCTGTTCGCCGACCAGGCGTGGTTGATCGACCGTGATGCGCCGCATCTGCTGAAATTCCATCAGGACTCCGGTTTCACCTACGAGGTGACGGATCTCCCGAATCACAGCGGCGTCGATATCGCGAAGGCCCTCTATATCGGCGAGCCTGCCGATCTCGCGCAGGTCGCGGCGAATCTGGCGCGCGAATTCGGTGACGCGCTATACGTCACCTATTCGCTGCCGGACTGTCTGGAGGTGATGACGTCGAACGTGTCGAAGGGCCGCGCCTTGCAGATCGTGCTCGAGCGCCTCGGCGTGGATACGTCGCTGTGCGTGGCGTTTGGCGACAACATGAACGACATCGACCTGCTGGAGACCGCCGGCCACCCGTTCATGATGAACAACGCCAATCCCGATCTCATCCCGCGCCTGCCGAACGTGCCGCGCATCGGCAACAACTTCGAAGCGGGCGTCGCGCACCATCTGCGCAAGCTGTTCTCGATCGACGACGAACTGATGGCCTGAGGGCCCGGAAATGAAATCGGCCCGCATCCACTTTCATGGACACGGGCCGGTTTTTCGCGCGCGCTCGGTCTGCTACGGTCGGCGCTGCGCCTTGAGGTTTCCGCGAGCAGCCGCAACGAGCTTCAGGGCATCAAGCCGCTTCCGTCGTGACTTGCCGGCGTGACGATCAGCCGTGCCATCCGCCGCGGCGATCGCCGTGGTCGCCCCCCCGATCGTCGCGGCCCCAGTGGCGGTCGTTGTGATTCCAGCCGCGGTCATACCGGCGGTCGCCGCGATAGTAGTCGCCGCGGTCGTAGCGATGATCCCAGCCGCCGTTGCCGTAATACACCGGCCGCGGCGCCGCGTAGACCGGGGCCGGCTGGGCATAAACCGGTGCGCCGAGCGACAGGCCGATGTTTAGATCCGTATGCGCTTGCGCGACACCGCATGCGCCCGCCGCGAGTCCTGCAGCAACCAGCAAGTGAGTGACGATGCGTTTCATGTTGTTCTCCTGTTAGACGGCGTATGTTTGCCGCACAGGTTCAATGTACGCATTCCCATTGGGTGCGACTGCGACGAGATGTTACGGACTGCAAGCATCGTCGCGGAGATCGAGCGCAACTCGATGCGGTATTCGAACCCGCCGTGCGCCACGCGTGGTTCGGTCGAAGCCTTGCAGCATATGGCTTTGCAACTGCTCAAGATCTGCCGCACTGAATCTGGCACGCCGCTTTGCGGAAATCGGCCACCCGCACCCGTAATCGCGGCTTACATCTGTATTACTCGATTAATCCGCGTATTCGCGGAAACGCTCAACGCAGCCGCCGACGGTGCGTCCCGGCGGCGCCGCGCAAGGGCGGCCGGAGGCGCGCCCGCCAGGTCAGAACCGGAGAAATCGCATGCTTGCAGCAGCGGACCTTTGGTAGATCGCCCGAGGATGAGCAAGCAGTCGCACCGCTCGCACCAAACAAAAACGGGCGCCGTAGCGCCCGTTTCGACTGCCTCAGAGATGCACTCGCCGGTTAGTCGATAGCCAGTTTCTGCGACTTGCCGCTGCGGCTTTCCGCGATGAGCGGGTACAGCACGCCTGCGATCACTGCGCCGATGATCGGTGCGACCCAGAACATCCACAACTGATCCATCGCCGCGCCGCCGACAAACAGCGCCGGGCCGGTGGAGCGAGCCGGGTTGACCGACGTGTTGGTGACCGGAATCGAGATCAGGTGAATGAGCGTGAGGCACAGGCCGATGGCGATCGGTGCGAAACCGGCCGGCGCGCGCTTGTCGGTCGCGCCGAGGATGACGAACAGGAAGAAGCCGGTCATCACCACTTCGCAAATGAACGCTGCGGCGAGCGAGTAATGGCCTGGCGAGCGCTCGCCATAGCCGTTGCTGGCGAAACCGCTTGCGACGAGATCGAAGCCCGGCTTGCCGGAAGCGATCAGCGACAGCACCAGCGCGCCCAGCACCGCGCCGATCACTTGCGCGGCGATGTACGGCAGGAGGTCGCGAGCCGGGAAGCGGCCGGCGACGGTCAGGCCGACGCTCACCGCCGGATTCAGGTGGCAGCCGGAAATGTGGCCGATCGCAAAAGCCATTGTGAGGACGGTCAGGCCGAACGCCAGCGACACGCCCACGAAGCCGATGCCCAGACCGTGGACCGGGCCGGCGAAGTTGGCGGCGAGAACCGCGCTGCCGCAGCCCCCGAGCACGAGCCAGAAAGTGCCGAAGAGTTCGGCAGCGAGGCGCTTTGACAACTGCATGATTGGTAATCCTAAAAAGATTGACGCTCCTGGTGGCGTGGACGGCTATGTGCGCCTGCACACCTTGAATGCGCAATTCTAGGGAAAGACGGCCAAAGCGGGTGTCAAGAATTGTCAATGTTGAGGGCGGCTTTACCTCTTATTACGGAATAAAGATGTCGTTTAACAATTCGGCGGCGCTTAATAATTATCAGATGATTTCTTCCTAAATCCGTATTGTTCTCCATTGCGAATTTGCATAATTGCAGTTAATCTTCGAACGAATGAGTTCCAGAAAGGGGAGAAACCACAATGTCTCAATATGCAGACCTCAAGGCGCAGATCGCCAAATTGCAGGCACAGGCAGAAGAAGCCCGCCGTACGGAAATCGACAACGTCGTCGCCGATATCCGCCAAAAGATCGCTGAATACGGTCTAACGGCGCAGGACCTCGGCTTCGCCGTGGCCGCCAAGCGCGGGCGCCCGCCCAAGAAGGCGCCGCTGCCGGCGAAGTACCAGGATCCGAAGTCGGGGAATACGTGGAGCGGGCGCGGCAAGCCGCCCAAGTGGATCGTCGGCAAGAATCGCGAGCGCTTTCTGATTGGTGCGGCTTAAGCCGATTGCCCGCCGGGGCGAAAGCTGAATGAAGGTTTAAAACGGTAGTCGATCTTTATTCGCTTCGTCCTAATCGGATGATGGAAGCGCATCCACACCCGCGTAAAAAAAGCCGCCTTTAACGGGCGGCTTTTTCTCTAAAAGGGTGGGAAAACTCCGAGTTGCCGCCCGCGCAAACGATTCACACTGTGAATTGACGGCGAATTGGCTGGCGAAAAGGAAAGCGGCACAAGCAGCACAAGCGGCAGATGCAACATGCATGCGTTCAGTGCAAAAACGCATCCAACCGCTTGAGCGCGCCTGTCAGCCAACCGCGACCTGGCGCAACACCGGCCGGCGCGTCGCTTCGATCAGTGCGGAATAGCTGTCGACATAGTTCTGCGCCATCGTCTTCGAACTGAAGCGGCGTTCGAACTGCGCGCGGATTTCGGTACGCGACAGTTCGTCCAGACGCTGCAGCGCGGCCACGGCGCCCTGCACATCCTCGACGATGTAGCCGGTCACGCCGTGATCGATCACTTCCGGCACCGAGCCGCGGTTGAACGCGATCACCGGCGTGCCGCACGCCATCGATTCGATCATCACGAGGCCGAACGGCTCCGACCAGTCGATCGGGAACAGCAGCGCCTTGGCGCCCGACAGAAACTCGGGCTTCTGCGCCTCGTTGATCTCGCCGACGAATTCCACATGCGCCTGCGACAGCAGCGGCTCGATCTCGCGCTTGAAGTAGTCCTGGTCGACCTTGTCCACTTTGGCGGCGATCTTCAGCGGCAAACCGCTTTGTGCAGCGATCTTGATAGCTGTATCGACGCGCTTTTCCGGACAGATACGACCGAGGAACGCCAGGTACTCCGGCTTCTTGTGCGCCTGCGGCGTCAGCAACTGGTCCGGCAGACCGTGGTAGATCGTGTTGAGCCAGTTCGCCTGCGACAGCGGCACGCGCTGCGAATCGGAAATCGACACCACCGGCACGTTTGAAAAAGCGTCGAACACCGGTTGTAACTCCGGCAGGTCCAGGCGGCCGTGCAGCGTGGTCACGAACGGGGTGTCCATCGTCGTAAACAGCGGGAACGGCATGTAGTCGAGGTGAAAGTGCAGCACGTCGAACTCATGCGCGACCTTGCGCACTTTTTCCATCATCAGGATGTGGGGAGCGAGCGCGTCGCGGATCGTCGGATCGAGGCGCAGCGCGCGAGGCCAGCAGGCGTCGAGGTTCGCGGAGGTGACTGAGTCGCCGCTCGCAAAGAGAGTCACGTCGTGACCGAGGTCGACCAGCGCCTCGGTCAGATACGACACGACGCGTTCGGTGCCACCATAAAGTTTCGGCGGGACGGCTTCGTACAACGGCGCAATTTGTGCGATTCGCATGCGTATTCTCCTATTCAGAACGGCTTCGCACAGCGGCGCTCGAGTAGAGCGAGGAGCGAATGCCTGACGGACGGTTGGGCGCGGTAAGCCGCCGCCCGGGGGTGCTCCGAACCTGCATCGGGTAATCCCTTAGCTTCATTATCGGGATCGGCCGCGCCAATTCGAGTTATTTTTCAAACGCTTAATGTTGTTACAGCGCGAAACATGGACCGTTACAGGTTGTCCGATAGGCGATCCCAACGACCGGGCCATGCGCGTAGCCCTTGCCCGGACGCTGTCAAACGCCGCGCAGCCAAGTAGCAAGGCGTGCGCCCGGCCACGCCAAACGGCGTTGACAACCGGCATGTTACGCAGAAGTGAAAACGTCTTATAATTCTTCCTCACCGATCCAAGGTGCGGACCGCGAACCGCGCAGGTTCACCATTTGGTTCACATCGCCGGCAAAGAAAAACTCAAACGGCATAGCCGGGCGTAGGCTGCTCGCCGTCCCGTTCATTTCACTTCCTTTCCGACTCGCCTTATGTAGGACAAATTCCTACATGAATGACGGATTAATCCGTCAAGCAGGCTGGGTGTCTGTCCGATTTTCGTCCGCGCCCCCATCCGAGACAATGCGTGCAAGACCAGAAACGAGCCGATTCGTGCGGTTTAGGTGCGCGCGTTCGAGCAAACGTTTCCGTAACGGCCTGACCAGCCAGATACACCCCGGGGGAATCATGAGCGCGACAAGCGATATGCTCAATGAGATCAGAGAAGTGAACCTGTCTTATCTCCTGCTCGCGCAGCGGCTGCTGCGCGAAGACAAGCCGATGGGCATGTTTCGCATGGGGATTTCGGACCAGCTGGCCGACGTACTCGCCAATCTGTCGTTGGCGCAAACCGTCAAGCTGGCGGCGTCCAGTCAGGTGCTGTGCCGTTTCCGTTTCGATGACCATGCCGTGCTGTCCGCTCTCGCGGACAAGGGCAAATCCAGCGCCGTGGCTCAGGCGCATTCCGCGATCCTGATGGCAAGCCAGCCAGTCGAGCAGCTCGGCTGATGGCGGCTCGCACCTCACGCAAGGCGATCAGGACGGGGGAAATGCAAACGGATGGCCTATAAAAGCGTTGTGCTCGAGGTCAGGGAAATCACCCTCGCCATCGAACTGATCGAACTCGGCGCGCGCCTGCAATTGCTGGAGGCGGAAACCAGCCTGTCGCGCGACCGGCTCATCAAGCTGTACAAGGAACTGAAAGGGGTGTCGCCGCCCAAGGGCATGCTGCCGTTCTCAACCGACTGGTTCATGACCTGGCAGCCGAACTTTCACTCGTCGCTGTTTTACAACATCTACCGGTTCATGGCCGGCCACGGCGGCTGCGAGACGATCCAGTCGATCGTGAAGAGCTACCGGCTCTATCAGGAGCACGTCCAGCTTCATGACGACGAGCCCGTGCTCAGCCTCACGCGCGCCTGGACCCTGGTGCGCTTTTTCGACTCCGGGATGCTGCAAATGACGTCCTGCTGCCGCTGCGGCGGACATTTTGTCGCGCATGCGCACGATCCGCAGCATGCGTTCGTCTGCGGGCTCTGCCAGCCGCCTTCGCGCGCCGGTAAGACAAAGAAATTTGCCGACGCCCGGGCCCGCGAGAGCCTCGCCGCGCTCGAGGCCTGAGCCGCGGCGCGGCCGCCGGCCCGCTGGCCGGCATCATCCGTGACCCGCCGCCCGCGCCCGCTGCACGCGAGCGCATCCGTATCCCTATCCGGCAGGCGTGTCCGCCAGGCCACGCGCCGCCCGCCCTCGCCGGGCCGCTTTGACACGCCTCTGGTGAGCACCGGAGCGGCAAGCCGCTTTTCCGTCAAAGTTTTCTGCCCGCTTGCCGTAAACCAGATTAACGACGGTCACCGTCGCTTCTTTGTGAGGGCTCGGCAGTGCTGATTTTCGTGGGAACACTCGTGACGCTTTTGTCCGTTTTCGGCGGTTACGCGCTGGAAGGCGGCCATCTCGGCGCGCTGCTGCAGCCCGTTGAAGTGCTGATGATCGTCGGCGCCGGGGTGGGCGCGTTCATTCTCGGCAACGGAATGAAGACGATCAAGGCGACGCTGCGCGTCATTCCGACCTTGTTCAAGGGCGCGAAGTACAACAAGGACGTCTACATGGAGCTGATGGCGCTCCTCTACGTCCTGCTGGCGAAAGCGCGCAAGGAAGGCACGCTGACGCTCGAAGCCGACATCGACGATCCGTCGAAGAGTCCGATCTTCACCCAGTATCCGAAGATTCTCGCCGACAAGCACATCATCGAGTTCCTGACCGACTACCTGCGTCTGATGGTGGGCGGCAACATGAACGCGTTCGAGATCGAAAGCCTGATGGACGAGGAAATCGAAACGCATCACCAGGAAGGCGAGGCGCCTGCGCACGCGCTGAACAAGGTCGGCGACGCGATGCCGGCGTTCGGCATCGTGGCCGCGGTGATGGGCGTGGTGCACACCATGGCCTCGGCCGACAAGCCGCCCGCGGTGCTCGGCGAGATGATCGCCCAGGCGCTGGTCGGCACCTTCCTCGGCATTCTGCTTTCGTACGGGCTGATCGGGCCGCTCGCGAGCGTCGCCGAACAGCGCGTGACCGAGTCGACCAAGATGTTCCAGTGCATCAAGGTGACGATTCTCGCCAGCCTGAACGGTTATGCCCCGGCGATCGCCGTCGAATTCGGCCGCAAGGTGCTCTTCTCGACCGAACGCCCGTCGTTTGCCGAGCTGGAAGAGCACGTGCGCCGGGTCAAGGCCAAGTAACGGACGCCGGGGACCGAAGCGATGAGCAAGGACAAAGACCGCGCCATTGTCGTCAAGCGCTCCGCGCCGGCCAAGAAAGGCCACCACGGCGGCGCGTGGAAGCTCGCGTATGCGGACTTCATGACCGCGATGATGGCGTTCTTCCTGCTGATGTGGCTGCTGAGTTCGGCTTCCACCGTGCAGTTGAAGGGCATCGCGGAGTACTTCAACCAGCCGTTGAAGATCACGCTGTGGGGCGGCGATCGCAGCGCCGAGGACTCGAGCATTCTGAAGGGCGGCGGCCGCGACATTTCGACCGACGCGCAGGGCGTGACGCGCTCCACCGACGGCACGAACAATCGGGCCGAGCGCACCGTCTCGCATGCCCCGGAAGACTCGCTCAAGCAGTTGCAGGGCGAACTGGAGCGCCGCGAACAGGTTCGTCTGCACGATCTGCAGGTCAAGCTGATGGCCGCGATCGAAGCGAACCCGGTGCTGCGCCAGTTCAAGCAGCAGATCCGGATCGACTCGACGCTGACCGGCCTGCGCATCGAAATCGTCGACTCGCAGAAGCGGCCGATGTTCGCGACGGCGAAAGATCAGGTCGAGCCGTACATGCGCGACATCCTGCGCGAAATCGGCCACACGCTGAACGACGTGCCGAACCGCATCATCGTGCAGGGACACACCGACGCCGCGCAGTACGCGGGCGGCGAGAAGGGCTACAGCAACTGGGAACTGTCCGCGGACCGCGCCAATGCGTCGCGCCGCGAGCTGATCGCCGGCGGCATGGACGAAGCGAAGGTGATGCGCGTGCTTGGCCTCGCGTCGACGCAGAACCTGAACAAGGCGGACCCGATGGATCCGGAAAACCGCCGCATCAGCATCATCGTGTTGAACAGGAAGTCGGAGGAGGCGCTCGACCATGACGACTCCACCACGACCACTCTGTCGGACGACGCAGCCGGCTCCAAGCCGCTGCTGCAAAGACTTGCGCAACCGGTGACGGTTGCACCGAAGGCGCCGGCGGCGACGCGGGCGGCCCAGTAACAAACGGCGATCGCCTGGCCGGTTCACGCGCCCCGCCGGCGCGAACGACCCGGCGATCCACAGCGTAAGCGCAGCGAGGTTTTTCATGATCAGGCACATCCTGGCAATCGACGATTCAGCATCGATGCGGCAGATCCTTGCCGCGACGCTGACGACAGCCGGCTACGAAGTGACGCTCGCGGCGGACGGCAACGAAGGGCTCGAAAACGCCCTCGCCATGCCGTTCGACCTCGTGCTGACCGACCAGTACATGCCGGGCAAGACCGGCCTCGATCTGATCGCCGAACTGCGCGGCAACCCGGCCTACGAGGCGACACCCATCCTCGTCCTCACGACGGAATCGGGCGACTCGTTTAAGGCGGCGGCGCGGGCTGCGGGAGCGACCGGCTGGATTGAAAAGCCGCTCGACCCCGACATGCTGACCGAACTGGTGGCGGCGTTGGCCGAACCGGACCCCGCGTAAGCGCCATTTATAGACAAGTTGTAGAAGCTCTCGACGCGGCGGCACGGCAGCCCAAGCCTAGACAGGAACTCTCGCGGTGACACAGGCATGACACTCGACATCACTCAGTTCTATCAGACGTTCTTCGACGAAGCGGACGAACTGCTCGCGCAGATGGAGCAGTTGCTGCTCAATCTGGACATTGCGCACCCCGATCCCGAAGACCTCGCGGCGATTTTCCGCGCGGCGCATTCGATCAAGGGCGGCGCGGCGACGTTCGGCTTTACCGCGCTGACGGAAACGACCCACATTCTCGAATCGCTGCTCGACCGCGCGCGCAATAACGAACTCGTGCTGCGCAAGGACATGATCGACACGTTCCTCGAAACCAAGGACGTGTTGTCGGGCCAGCTCGCCGATTACCGCGCGAGCGCCGAGCCGGACGCGGCGGTCGCGAAGGCGATCTGCGCGAAGCTCGAACAGCTGCACGCGGAAAGCCGCTTCGGCGGCGCGCCGGCCGAAGCGGCGCCGGCTCCTGCCGCTGCGCCCGCAGCAGCAGTTGCCGTGGCGGCACCAGTAGAAATGCGGGAAGTACAAGGCGGCACCCCGCCGGAGCACGTCGTCGAACAGGCGGTGCAGGCGGCGGGTGAATGGACTGACGGCGAACCGGCGCAGACCGGGCAAGCCGCGGGCGCAGGCGATGCAAACGACAACGCCGGCCCACATCTGAAAATTACGCTACGGGGCGTGGGTGAGAAGGACCAGGAACTGCTGGCTGAGGAGCTCGGCAACCTGGGCAATATCGTCGGGCAGGTCAAGAGCGGCGGCGATCTGACGCTGTGGCTCTCGACCGATGTGACCTCCGACGACATCATCGCCGTGTGCTGTTTCGTGATCGACGAAAGTCAGATCTCGATCGGCCGCGGCGCCGCGCCGGCGGACGAGACGCAGCAAGGCGAACCTGGAACGCCCGACGCTGCCGATTCGACCGCGGCGCAAGCAGCACAGGCGGCAGAGGCAACGCAAGCGGCACCGGCAGCGCCGGCGGCCAACACCGCCGCGCAGGATGTCGCCGGCGCATCGGCCGCCGTGGCCCAACCCGCGGCGGCGAGCAGCGCACCGGCGGCAAGCGCAGCCGCGCCCGCCGACCAGGACCGTAAGGCGGCGCGTCCGGCCGCGGCAGCAGGCGGCGCGGAAGGCAGCTCGATTCGCGTCGGCGTCGAAAAGGTCGATCAGCTGATCAACCTGGTCGGCGAGCTGGTGATTACGCAGGCCATGCTCGCGGAAACCACCAGCACGTTCGATCCGGCCTTGCACGATCGCCTCTTCAACGGCATGGCGCAGCTCGAGCGCAACGCGCGCGATTTGCAGGAAGCGGTGATGTCGATCCGCATGATGCCGATGGACTACGTGTTCAGCCGCTTCCCGCGTCTGGTGCGCGATCTTGCGGCGAAGCTCGGCAAGCAGGTGGAGCTCGTCACCTTCGGTCAGGCGACCGAACTCGACAAGAGCCTCATCGAACGGATCATCGATCCGTTGACTCACCTCGTGCGCAACAGTCTCGACCACGGCATCGAAACCGTGGAAGCGCGACGTGCGGCGGGCAAGGATTCGACCGGCCAGCTAGTGCTGTCGGCCGCGCATCACGGCGGCAATATCGTCATCGAAG
>WNGR01008493.1_pt1 | contig 26651 bp, 29 predicted proteins | sample 5407581 | NCBI WGS metagenome assembly WNGR01 (sample SAMN13153383, study PRJNA577476) | soil metagenome | isolation source: 80 cm soil or saprolite under Garry oak tree replicate 2 | place: USA:California | collected 2016-06-15
TCTACGTGCCCTGCTACAATCTGCCGAAGGTCCATCGCCTGCTCAGCGAGAGCCGGCATGCCAGCCGGATGGAAGTGCAGCCGAACTACGCTGCGGTGCTGCGGCTCGCCACCGCAAAGCCGAACCACGACGACCGGCCGAGGCAATTGGCAAGCAGCGCACGCCGTGCGCGGGCCGGTGCGGATCAAAAGGCTGGCGGTTTCTAACAGGCCAGCGCCGGCGATTTCGGCGCCGGGAGGAAAGCCGTCGCTTCGGGGACGAGCGTGATTGGCTCGACCGTGGCACCGTGGATAACAAAAGCGCCTTTGCCGCGGCGCTTGGCTTCGTACATTGCACGATCGGCGGCACTCAGCAGATCGTCGGCGGTCACGCCGTCGCGCGGCGCCGACGCGAGACCGACGCTGGCTCCGACGCGGACTGCCGGGGCAAACTCGAATGGCTCGGCCACACGCGCGATGATCCGCTGAGCCACTGCGGCAGCCTCGTCGTCCGTGATATCAGGCAGCAGGATCACGAACTCGTCGCCGCCGATGCGGCACACCACATCGGCGGCGCGCACGCTGGCGCAGAGGCGCTTCGCCACCGCGACGAGAACGACGTCGCCCGCTGCGTGTCCAAACCTGTCATTGACGCCCTTGAAGCCGTCTAGATCGACGCAGAACACGGTGAGCTTCGAGGTTGCCGACGCCGCGTCCGGCCATGGGCCGTCGAGCATCTCGGCAAAAAACTTTTGGTTGAGGGCGCGATTGGGAAGGCCGGTGAGCAGGTCGTGATGCGCCATCAGGCGGTTGTTGCGCTCGGAATGATGGAGGTCGAGCAGGATCTTGTGGTTTTCCAGCAGCAGGAAGATCATCCCCGCCGTGTAGACCGGCGTTTGCAGCCCGATGATGAACAGGAACGGGACCGGCGACAGCATCGTCGCCAGCGCGAAGGGCAGCGTCAGGATGCAGATCAGGAGAGTGCCGTAGCGCGGCGTTCCGGCGTTGCGCGAGGCGATGCCGCCGACGAGATTCGCTAGCCCGATGCCGGCCATCAAAATCAGCGGCATGATGCCGGACGCGACGCATTGATAGCAGCCGGCGGAAATCAGGACGACGGATGACAGCCCGGCCCAGATCGGCGCGACGTTCACCGGCGCCCGCCGATCCCGCTTCGCCTTTGCGAGGGCTTTCATCATCAGCGAGATGCGCGTGCTGCCGAGAACGATCTCTGCCAGCACCCAGGCATAGGCCCATGCGGCGCCGGTCAGCGCGGCGGAAAGCGATGCGATCAGCAGCGATGCGGCGACGGCCACCACCAGCGTCCCGGTCTTGTTGGTCCGCTGCTGGAGCAATTCGTTGTGGATGTCGTCGGGCTGTGGACGCGGGCCGGCGAGCAGCCAGTCGACGCAGGCCTGCAAAGGAAGCCACGGCTGCTGCGGTTGCCCGGCAGAAGCGGAAGCGATCGATGTCTGTGTGACCCCATTTGCCATGGCGGCAAGCTAGGTGAGCGGTATTTAAGGCCGCTTAAGCAGGGGAACCTAGTTTCCGACAGTGTAAACGGTTTGCCAGCGAGTGACGCCTGCAAGGCCCGTTTGGTGCAGGGCACTGGACGGCTTTTGGGCCCCCTTTGGAGCATATCGGGAACCAAGGCGCGGGCCGGACGTAGTAGGCTGCCGGTTCTCGAAGACAACTGCTCGAGCGATCCAGGGAGCGCCGATGACGGCAGCATTCACTTTTCCGGGGCAGGGTTCCCAGGCGGTCGGCATGGGCAAGGCCCTGGCCGACGCCTTCCCAGTCGCGCGCGCCGTATTCGACGAGGTCGACGCCGCGCTTGGGGAGAGGTTGACGGCCATCATCTGGGATGGCCCGGCCGAAACCCTTCAGCTCACCGAGAACGCCCAGCCGGCGCTGATGGCGGTGTCTGTGGCCACCCTGCGCGTGCTGGAGAGCGAGGCAGGTTTTTCCGTGGGGCGGGACGCGGCCTTCGTTGCCGGCCACTCGCTTGGTGAATATTCGGCGCTTGCTGCGGCCGGCAGCCTGACGATCGCCGACACCGCGCGGCTGCTCCGCACCCGCGGTCTCGCAATGCAAAAAGCCGTGCCGGTCGGCGCCGGTGCCATGGCCGCGCTGCTCGGTCTCGACTATGAGGCTGCGATGGCGGTTGCCCACGAGGCCGCGCAAGGCCAGGTCTGCCAGGCCGCCAATGACAATGGTGGCGGCCAAGTGGTCGTCTCCGGCGACAAGGCAGCAGTCGATCGCGCCGTCGAGATCGCCAAGGTCAAGGGCGCCAAGCGCGCCATGCTTCTCCCGGTGTCCGCGCCGTTCCATTGCAAGCTGATGCAGCCGGCTGCGGACGCCATGGCCGAGGCGCTGTCCAAGGTCACGATCAAGGCGCCGGCCGCGCCGCTGGTGTCGAACGTGCTGGCGAGCGCCATTACCGATCCCGACGAAATCCGCCGCCGGCTGGTCGAACAGGTCACCGGCACGGTGCGCTGGCGCGAGTCGGTTGCCTATATGGCAGGGCAGGGCGTCACCCGCTTCTTCGAGATCGGCGCGGGCAAGGTGCTGACCGGTCTCGTCAAGCGCATCGCCGACGGCGCCGTCGGAGTTGCGGTCGGCGGGCCGAACGACATTGCTGCCGCCAAGGATGCATTGGCCGCTGCGAAGCAGGCCTAAGTTTGCGCACGATCTTTCCGGAAAACCGCTGCACACTTTTCCGGATCGTGCTTTGAAGGAGTTATCGATGTTCGATCTGACTGGCAGGAAGGCGCTCGTCACCGGCGCGACCGGTGGCATCGGGGGCGCGATCGCGCAGGCCCTGCACGCGCAGGGGGCCACGGTTGCGATTTCGGGAACGCGGAAGGAAGTGCTGGATGAGCTTGCCGGCAAGCTCGGCGAGCGTGCCCTTGTGCTGCCCTGCAATCTCTCCAAGGCCGATGAGGTCGAGGCGCTGGTGCCGGCCGCGGAAAAGGCAATGGGGCAGGTCGACATCCTTATCGCCAATGCGGGCATCACGCGCGACAATCTTTTCGTCCAGCTTCGCGATGAGGATTGGGACGAGGTCATCAACGTCAACCTGACGTCGACCTTCCGTCTCGCGCGCGCCGCCACCAAATTGATGATGCGCAAGCGCTTCGGCCGCATCATCGCCATCACCTCGGTGGTCGGCGTCACCGGCAATCCCGGGCAGGGCAATTACACCGCGTCGAAGGCCGGCCTGATCGGCATGATCAAGACGCTTGGCGCCGAATATGCCAAGCGCGGCGTGACTGCGAACTGCATCGCGCCCGGCTTCATCAAGACGCCGATGACGGATGCGCTCAATGACAAGCAGCGCGAAACGATTCTGACCAAGGTTCCGGCAGCCCGTCTGGGGACGCCCGAGGACATTGCGGCAGCCGCCGTCTACCTCAGTTCGAGCGAAGCAGCCTATGTCACCGGGCAAACCATCCACGTCAACGGCGGCATGGCCATGATCTGACGCCTCGTTCCGCACCGCCCACATGGGCGGTGCGGGATGCGGCAAACGGCCGTTTCCGGAGCGAATTGAGGCTTGTAGTCAAGGCAGTTGAAGTATGATAACCGGACGTTCAACGGATGGGCAAAGAACGCCATTGCAGGTTTTTGAAACCCTGTATATTGGCGATGCGGAGCCTTGGCCGTCGTTCGCCGGGCCTGCATCGGTTAGGATGGGGCCAAATCAAAGTTCGTAAGCGAAGGCAGTCAACGACCAACCTTGGTGTTGAACCCGAGAAGGTTGTCGACGCAGCGAGCTTCATCGACGACCTCGGCGCCGACAGTCTGGACACCGTCGAGCTGGTGATGGCGTTCGAAGAGGAATTCGGTTGCGAGATTCCGGACGACGCCGCGGAGACGATTCTCACCGTCGGCGACGCCACGAAGTTTCTCGAGAAGAACGCGAAGAGCTAAGGCTCTTCATTTTCGCGGGGACAACATTGAAACCGGACGGGCCGCTTCCCAGCGGTCAGCCGGTTTCTTGTTATTGGCCGTGAATCTTTCGATGCGGAGTTTTCGGATATGAGGCGGGTTGTCGTCACGGGTCTCGGCATGGTGTCGCCGCTCGGCTGCGGCGTCGAGCCGACCTGGAAACGCATCCTCAACGGCGAAAGCGGTGCGCGCAGGATCGAGACCTTCGATGTCTCCGATCTCCAAACCAAGATCGCCTGCACCGTAGTGCGCGGTGACGGTTCGAACGACAGCTTCAATCCCGATATCTGGATGGAGCCGAAGGACCAGCGCAAGGTCGACGACTTCATCATCTTCGGCATGGCGGCTGCGGGCCAGGCACTCGACGATGCCAACTGGCATCCCGAGTCTGAAGAAGACAAATGCGCGACCGGCACCATGATCGGTTCCGGCATCGGCGGCCTCAACGGCATCGCCGAGACCGCGATCCTCCTGAAGGAACGTGGGCCGCGCCGGGTGTCGCCGTTCTTCATTCCAGGCCGCCTGATCAATCTCGCCTCCGGCTATGTCTCGATCAAGCATGGGCTGAAGGGGCCGAATCATTCGGTGGTCACGGCCTGCTCGACCGGGGCTCACGCGGTCGGTGATGCCGCCCGCCTGATTGCACTGGGTGATGCCGACGTCATGGTCGCCGGCGGCGCGGAATCGCCGATTGGCCGCATCGGCATTGCCGGCTTCAACGCCGCGCGTGCGCTGTCGACCGGCTTCAACGAGACGCCCGAGAAGGCCTCGCGTCCCTACGACAAGGACCGCGACGGCTTCGTGATGGGCGAGGGCGCCGGCGTCCTGGTCCTGGAAGAACTCGATCACGCCAAGCGCCGCGGCGCCAAGATCTATGCCGAGGTGATCGGCTACGGCCTCTCCGGCGATGCCTATCATATCACATCGCCGTCGCCCGACGGAGATGGCGGCTTCCGCAGCATGGCGGCAGCGCTGAAGCGCGCTGGCCTCACGCCGTCCGATCTCGACTACATCAACGCGCACGGCACCTCGACACCGCTCGGCGACGAGATCGAGCTTGGTGCGGTCGAGCGACTCCTTGGTAATGCCGCCTCGAAGGTCGCGATGTCCTCGACCAAATCCTCGACCGGCCATCTCCTGGGCGCGGCAGGCGCGATCGAGGCGATCTTCGCCATTCTCGCGATTCGCGATAATGTCGTGCCGCCGACCATCAATCTGGACAATCCGTCGGTCGAAACTGCGATCGATCTCGTGCCGCTTAAGGCGAAGAAGCGCGACGTCAACGTTGCGTTGTCGAATTCTTTTGGTTTTGGCGGTACCAATGCGTCGGTGATCGTCCGGCGTCTGGTCCATTAGTTTGTGGTTGCGACGAATCCACCGTTTTGCCGTATTCGGCGATAGTCATACACGTGGGCGCGTGCATTTGGCAGGACAAGCGATTGTCAGGCCGCAATTGAACCGGCAGGATTCAGGTTGCTTCGATGAGTGAAAGGCCGCCCATTTCGCCCCGGAGTCCGCGGGCAGCGCTCGAGCCCGAGCAGGTCCCGCCGCCGCCGAAGCGATCGGAGCGGGCGCGCAACCCCTTCGTGATCGTCGGAAACGCCATCATTACGCTTCTGCTGATCGCCATGATCGGTGCGGGCGGCGTCTATTATTACGGCCGGCAGGTGCTGGAGGCGGCGGGACCGCTCCAGGAAGACAAGATCGTCAACATCCCGCAGCGCGCAGGCAAGCGCGACATTGCCGAGACCCTGAACAGGGAAGGTGTGACCGACGTCAATCCGTGGGTGTTCATTGCAAGCGTCGCTGCGCTGAAGGCGAGTTCGGACCTGAAGCCCGGTGAATACTCGTTCCAGAAGAACGCATCCTTGCGCGACGTCATCGCCACCATCGTCGAGGGCAAGGTGGTGCAGCATGCCGTCACGATACCGGAAGGCCTGACCTCCGAGCAGATCGTGGCGCGGCTGTCCGACAACGACATCTTCACCGGCAGCGTGCGCGAACTGCCGCGCGAAGGCACGCTGTTGCCGGAGACCTACAAGTTCCCGCGCGGGACCCCGCGCGATCAGGTGGTCCAGCGCATGCAGCAGGCGCACAAGCGCGTGCTGGCCGAGATCTGGGAGCGCCGCAGCCAGGACGTTCCGGTCAAGACGCCGGAGCAGCTGGTGACGCTGGCCTCCATCGTAGAGAAGGAAACCGGCAAGCCGGACGAGCGCAGCCGCGTCGCCGCCGTGTTCGTCAACCGCCTCAGGCAGAAGATCAAGCTTCAGTCCGATCCGACGATCATCTACGGCCTGGTCGGCGGCAAGGGCACGCTCGGCCGGCCCATCAAGCGCAGCGAGATCACGCAGCCTTCGCCCTACAACACCTATGTGATCGACGGCCTGCCGCCGGGCCCGATCTCCAATCCCGGCCGCGCTTCGCTGGAAGCCGCCGCCAACCCGGCCCGCACCCGCGACCTCTATTTCGTCGCCGACGGCACCGGCGGGCATGCCTTCACCGAGACCTACGACGCGCACCAGAAAAACGTCGTCAAGCTGCGCGCGATCGAGAAGCAGATCCAGAACGACACGGTCGAGCCGGCCGACGATGCGCAGGCGCCGGCCGCTGCCGCGCCAGCAGCCGCAGATACGGCACCAACCGCGACCACGCCCAAGCCGACCCAGCAGAAAAAGCCGCCGGCTGCTCGCCCCGCCAATCCCGCGCCGGCGCGGCAGGGCGCGGCGCAGCCAGTGCCGCCGGTGATCCAGCGCTAGCGCAGGCCTGCCTACGGGACTTTGCGGATTACACTTTCCTGCAAAATAGTCTTAAGATTCGCGTGCCTTGATGGCCTCGCGAATCTTACCTTTCTGGAGAAACTGACCCGATGGCGCTGTCGTCCATGACCGGCTTTGCCCGAAGCCACGGTGCAAGCGGGCCGTACACGTTCGAATGGGAATTGAAGTCGGTCAACGCCAAGGGCTTTGACCTGCGGGTGCGGCTGCCGCAGGGGTTCGACGAGCTCGAAGCCTATGCCAAGAAACGCGCCGGCGAGCTTTTGTCGCGCGGCACCGTCTACGCCAATCTCACCGTCAAGCGCGCCAATGCCGCAGCCTCCGTCCGCGTCAATGAGGACGTGCTCAACGCCGTCCTGAAGGCCGCCGCGGTGATCGCCGGCAAGGTCGATGCTGTGGCGCCAAGCGTTGACGGCCTCTTGGCGATCAAAGGTGTCATTGAGGTCGCCGAGCCCGAGGGCGACGAGGAGGAGGACAAGGCCGCGCGCGCCGCCGCAGCCGAGGCCTTCGACAAGGCGCTCGCTGAACTCGTCGAGATGCGCAAGCGCGAGGGCACCTCGCTCGGGCAGATCCTGATCCAGCGGGTCGACGAGGTCGAGCAGTTCGCGAAAAAGGCCGAGGCTGCGCCCGGCCGCAAGCCCGAGGCGATCAAGGCCAGGCTCGCCGAGCAGATCGCAACGCTGCTCGACACCTCCGATCGTTTCGACTCCGACCGCCTGATGCAGGAGGCGATCCTGATCGCGACCCGGGCCGACATCCGCGAGGAGCTCGATCGCATCGCCTCGCACGTCGCCCAGGCGCGCGAGCTGATCGGCAAGGGCGGCCCGGTCGGCCGCAAGCTCGATTTCCTGGCGCAGGAGTTTCACCGCGAGGTCAACACCTGCTGCTCGAAGTCGAACGACATCGAGCTGACCAATACCGGGCTTGCCATGAAAAACGTGGTCGAGCAGTTTCGCGAGCAGGTCCAGAATCTGGAGTGATCGATGACGACGGGCGGTCACGGAACTGACGGTGTCGAGCGGCGCGGATTGATGTTCGTGCTGTCCTCGCCATCGGGCGCAGGCAAAACGACGCTGTCGCGTCTGCTGATCGAGCGCATGCCCGGGCTGAAAATGTCGGTCTCCGCCACCACGCGGGCGATGCGGCCCGGCGAGGTCGACGGTCGCGACTATTTGTTCGTCGACAAGCCCAGGTTCGAGGCCATGGTGAAGGGCGACGAGCTTCTGGAGTGGGCGACCGTGTTCGACAACCGCTACGGCACGCCGCGCGCGCCTGTCGAGGCGGCGCTGTCGGCCGGGCAGGACGTGTTGTTCGACATCGACTGGCAGGGCACACAGCAGCTACGCGAGAAGGCGCGCGCCGATGTCGTCAGCGTATTCATCCTGCCGCCCTCGGCCGGCGATCTCGAGAAGCGGCTGCACTCGCGCGCGCAGGATTCCGACGAGGTGATCCGCAATCGCATGAGCCGCGCCAGCCACGAGATGAGCCACTGGGCCGAGTACGACTACATCGTCATCAACCACGATGTCGATGAAGCCTTCGCCGACGTGCAGTCGATCCTGAAGGCCGAACGGCTCAAGCGCGAGCGGCGGACTGGCCTCGTCGGCTTTGTGCGAGGTCTGCAAGGTCAGCTTCAGGGTTAGGCTGCGTCAGCCGAGGCCCTTCGTTCATCAGCCGTTCCAGCATGGTTGTGATGATGTCGATGTAGACGGCATCGTCATTGCGTGCAGCTTCATTGCGAACGGCCGGCGCTTCGTCATCGGCGTCGTTGGCGGCGAGCTGAGGCGCTGAGGCCTCGATCTCGAACTCCCTGTCGAATGTCTCGATCTCGGTCTCGTCAGGTTCTGCTGCCGCGACATCAGTGGAACGGGCCTGCGCTGCGACCCGGCCGATCGCGTCGGCGAATGCGGCGATTTGCGGCGCCTGAAGACGCGCAGCGTCGAAGTCGACCGGACGCGGCCGTTCGGCGCGCGGCGCTCGGGCGGGCGCTGCATCGAGCCACGGCGCGCGGCTGTCGTCGTGTTGCTGCGGCTCCCGATGGTCCCAGTTCACGCGGCGATCGCCCGCGGGGATGCGGACGCGTCCGCCTGCGAAGCGGTAGATGATGCTGGCGAGGAGGCCTGCGAGCGCCAGCGCGCCGCCGATGACGAGCAGGAGCATCTGGAGCGAGCCGGTCGGCTTGTCGGCGGGCGCATCGGCCGCGGCGAGCGTCACCGGGGCAGGGGATGCGGCCGGCTTCGCGCCCGGCCGCGCATCCGATGTTGCCGGAGCAGCCGCAGGCTGCGGCGCGGGCGCGGCGGCCGCCATCGCGGCGTCCGGCCAGCGCGCGGCGACAGCGGGCTGTTGCGCATTGCTGTCAGCGGTGGTGCTTGCAGCTTGCGGCGCTGTGGCGGGCTGCGCGGCGCCACTCTGCGGCGCGATGTATTCGGCGTGCGCATCCTGCACCGATTGCGGCGCGGGTGAATCGGGCTGCTGCGCGCTGTTTGCGGTCTGCGTCGTCGTTGCGGTTTTGCCGCCTTCGGCACGCACGTACCAGCACTGCCGCTTGGTCGAGCGCTCGAGGCGATAGTACCAGTGCTGTCCTTCCGGCGCCGCGCCCTTCGGCGAGGCGAGGCAGTCGCTGGCTGCATTTGCCGTGCTTGTGGCGGCGGGCTGGCTCGGCGCGTCCTGCGAGACGGCTGCCAGCGGTGCGCCGGCGACGATGCTGGCGACAAGTGTGGATATGAATCTCGCGGTTCGGTTGCCCATCCTGGTCTCCCGGTGACGCATGACGCTACTCGTTACCTTCCCTTTCTCATCAAAGACTTGGGTGGCAATGAGCCGCAAATCCGGAAAGGATGTGGCCTGAATTAGGCCTGCCCGGCGATCGTTCCGGGTGGAATTGCGCATTTTTGCGTAACTCTATCGAACAGGCGAGGGACCATGGCTCCGCGCTCTCGCGACCCTGACGGACCGAGCTTTGCGGCTTCGTTCGCGCCCTCTGGAGATCAAAGGGCGCAGGGAAGGCCGGGCGCCGGCGGCACCCGCAGGTCCGTGCGCTACAGAATGCACACGGTTTGGACCACAGGTGTGCCGAAACGCCCGGCCTTCCCTGCGCGGATGGTTTTAACGGTGTCCTTCGTGCTCTCCCCGGGGAGCGATGCACTATTGCCCCCGTCGCCTTGCGGATGGCTGATGCGCGGGCCCGGTCGGGCCACCACATCACCGCAAGACTTGAGGCACAGGCTCCGGGCGTCAGGACCACACGACTTCTCCGTCTGCGGACGGTCCCGCCTGATCGTCCGGGGCTGGCGCGTGCTCACCCCCGATGATCGACAAGACCGCTGCAACCGCGCCGTGTCGTGCCGCGCGTGTGACAAGCTCACGGTGTCCCGCCCTGCATCACACCTCGCGCCGACGCTGCCGCGTCCACCGCAACCCGGCCCGCATCTCGTGACGATCGCGAAACGCCCCTTTGACGGGCCGAGGTGATGCGTCTATGCCATAAATCCGAAATTCGGAAAAGTGAAATGTTTTTGCGGCGAGGGATTGACGGGGTGTTTTGCCCGACGGGGGTCACGGCCAGGCCGCCTCGAACCTCCGTGCGTCATTCCGGGGCGCGCGCAAGCGCGAGCCTGGAATCTATTTCGCGGCAGAGAATGCGGCCCGATGGATTCCGGGCCTGCGTACTGCGCACGCATCCCGGAATGACGGAAGTAGGATGGGTTGAGCCCTTGCGAAACCCATCGCGTTGCGTGTGCCTCACGATGATGGGTATCGCACCGCTCCACCCATCCTACGCGCTATTTCTTAAGGCGCCCTAGGCGAACTATGAGCTTCCGCCGCATCGATCTCGGTTGCAAGAGTATCGGTCGATGAGATGATCCTCTCGCCAGGGCGCTTCACATTCTTAAGGGGACGCGAACCGTATGCCACTTCGTTGAGGAGTAAGACTTCGATGCGCGGAGCAAGAGGGATAACCGGAAATGGTTCGGCGGCAGGAAAGGTCTGCACGAATCCCGTTGTCGCGGTATCGAACACTGCGCCGTCGTATGAACAATAGAGCGGCATGCGAGGTCATATGTTGGATTGAAATAGATCAAGCCGTGCGCTTCGATGCGCGTCAACGCTCTCGGACTCACTTCAAGGAAGGCGCCAACTGTATCCTAGTTCGGCAAGGCGCTTGTTTATCCACTCAGAGGGAGGATATTCTAGGCCGGCAGCTAAGCGAGGGCTAATGCCGTCGTGGCTCAGGATGTATTCTTGTGTAAGTTTTTGGAGGACGGTGGCTTTCTGCTGATCGTCCATTTTCGTCCTGTCGGCGAGATTCTGCTCTGCCGATTGTTGCTCGCTGATGGCGGCTCGATACCAGCCGTAACCCGATCCTATCAGAGCCGTTGCAGACCCTACGACGACTATAAACGCGGTGATGGCCGCGCCCGAGAACCAATATGAAAAAGGCTGGCATGCGGAGCTCCCGTAGACGGCTGATCATCTCGTCCTAAGAGCAAGACGTCACTCACCCGGCGCCGCCCGAGACGGAGAGCTCGCAGCCCGTAGGATGGGTTGAGCCCTTGCGAAACCCATCACTTTTGTTTCGTGATAATGTTTCGCCATGACTGCATATCGTCGTAACTTCGTCGCCGGCGCGAGCTTCTTCTTCACCGTCAATCTGGCTGAGCGAAGATTGTCGTTGCTGACGGATCATATCGAGGTATTGCGGGCAGCATTTCGAGAAACGCGTCTGCGTCACCCATTCACAATCGACGCCGTTGTCGTGTTGCCTGATCACCTTCACACGGTGTGGACGTTGCCTGACGACGATGCCGACTTTGCGACGCGCTGGCGGCTGATCAAGTCGGCATTTTCCCGCGGGATCGCGCGGAGCGAACGGATATCGTCAAGTCGCGCGGCCAAGGGCGAACGCGGCATCTGGCAGCGGCGCTATTGGGAGCACACAATCCGGAATGAATGCGATTTTGCCCGGCATCTTGATTATGTCCATATCAATCCGGTCAAGCACGGTCTCGTTGCGCGGGTGTGCGACTGGGCGCCGTCCTCGTTTCATCGTCATGTGAAACTCGGTAACTATCCGGCGGATTGGGCAGGCGATCAGTCCGAGGATCGTCATGATTATGGAGAGCGCCGTTAGGAAAGTGATGGGTTTCGCAAGGGCTCTACCCATCCTACGGACTACTTCCAGACGCGGGCGAGCATCAGGGCCAAAAGCCCGAGCGCGGCGCTGATGACACCCACGATCGCGTTGGATTGCGCGAACAGGCCGGTTTCAATGAAGACCTGGCCTGCGATGAAGAAGCAGACCGCGGCCAGCAGCAGGCAGGCGCAGCCGACGGCCATCGACAGATAGCGGATCGCGGTTGCGATCGGCCTTGCGGGGGATGCTGGATCGCTCATGTGGAATGACAATCTCTCGGCCGGAGGCGGGCTCCGCCGCGGGGCAGGAGGATGAGCCTCAGTCACGTGCGCAGCAATCGACCAGCGCGCGCCAGATGCGCTGGATCTCGGCGGTCCGCTGAAGTTCGAGGACGTGGTTCTCGCTTGCGTGGGGAGATCTTGCCTCGGAGTGGAGTTCGCGCGGCGCGATCCAGCGTTCGGAGATCGGATCGTACCATTTGCCGAGATTGACCAAGCTCGTTTCTCCTGTCTTCGCCCCCCTGGTTTCTGATCGCCTATGATCGCCTATCCCATGCGCCGGTTGCTGGTGTTCTGGGTGAGGTTGCCGTGCGCGGCCTGCTCACGGATGTTCTGCTTCTCGTCGTCGCGATGGCCTTTGGTGGTGTCGACGGGAACGGTCGGCGCGCTGCCGGCCCCCTTGTGGCTCCGGTTCTCGTCGGGAACAGGCTGCACCGCTTTTGTCAGCGGCTTCGTCATGCGCTGGGACTCCATCGTTGCCTTGACGAGGGGCCAACGCGCTGGATGCTCTGGACGTTCCAGGCTCGGGTCTGATGTGATCGGCGGCGAGGCGGAGCGCTAGCGCTTCGAGGCGTCTTGCCCGTCGGACGACGATCCGTCGGTCGACGCTTGCTTCTCCCGAGCGCGGAGCTGTCCGAGGACCGTCTCGAGGGATCGCTCGTCGCTTGCCGCCTCGGCGTGTTGCCGAGGCTTGCGGTATTTCCCGATCAGCCGCTTGATGTCGTCGACGGCTTCGAGCAAAGGCGGCGTCAGGGAGAACAGCGTGCCGAGCGCAATGGCGATGATCATGTGGCGCATCGAGACCTTCTCGTCGTCATCGAAGGCGTAGGCATTCGGCTCGATGCGCGCAGGCGCCAGGCCGATCGACGATGATACATGATCCGGCTTGCGCGGCGGGATCATGATCACGACGAACAGCACGTTGATCAGCAGCCAGATGCCCAGGATGACGAGAAAGGTCTGCATCTAAAAACCGAAATAATGCCCGCTCCGAGGAGGCATTGAACGGCTGTTCACGCGCCAATGCAAGTTGTGCGTTCGTTTTAGGCGAGTTCTGGGTGAAGGAAGCGCGGCGAAGCCACTATCGGAATCCGGCAAGCCGGAGGTTGCGTGAGCCTCAATCCAAATTCGAAATGGATTGGGACGCTCCGTTCAGGCGTGAAGATAAGGCTCGCTCTACTTCAGCGACGAGTTGATCGAACCGAACTTCAGCTTCAACGTCGAGCCCAAATTGTTGACCACGGCGATGATGGCCAGCGCGATCGCCGGCGGCGATCAGACCGTACTCGATCGCAGTCGCGCCGGACTCGTCGGCCAGGAAGCGGCGAATGGTTTGCATGGTCTCACCAGGAATTTCGAAGGGGAATTGACGAGGACTATAGTCCGCTGATCACGCGTTCCCCTATTTGGAGCCGCGGCTTGCGTCAATTTGGAGTCAATCGCGGATAACACCGCGGCGGCGAGGCACGCGTCTCACCGCCAAGCGAATGCTCGGTTCCTCAGCACTCAGTTCTTCAGCACGATGCGGCCGACCACCTTGCCGGCGCGGAGTTCCTCGATCCATTTCTGGACGTCGCCCATCGGCTCTTCGCGCATCGGCGTCGGCTTGATCTTGCCGGCGCGCGCCAGCGCCATCAGCTCCTTCGCCTCAGTGAGCGTGCCGACCATGAAGCCCTCGATGGTCATGCGCTTGTAGACCCACTGCACCATCGGCAGCGTGAACTGGCCGCCCATCAGGCCGGACACCACGATCTTGCCGCCACGCGCGGCGACCGCGACCGCAAACGCCATCGACTTCTCGTTGCCGGCGAAATCGACGATCTCGTCAAAGCCGCCTTCGGTCTCTTTCAGGATGCGCTTGATCACATCGGGCTCGGCTGGATCATAGGCGCTAGCTGCGCCGTTCTTCAGCGCGGTCTCGCGCGCCGCCGGGCTGAGATCGGCGACCGTGATCGGCTGCTTGAACATGGCTTGCGCGAACGACAGGCCCATCATGCCGACGCCGCCCAGTCCAATCAGCAGGATGTTGCGCTGGCGCGGACGGTCGACCAGGCGCTTGAGCGCGCCGTAGGCGGTGACGCCCGAGCACATCAGGGTCGCGGCCTGATTGACGGGCAGGGGATCGTAGTCGAGCAGATATTTCGCGTCGGGCACCAGCACGTGGGTTGCAAAGCCGCCGTCGATGGAGACGCCGAGGAAGCGCTGCTTACGGCCTTCTTGCTACCTACGAGGCCGACCGGCACGTCCGGGCCGACTTCGTCGACGATTCCTGCGATCTCGTGGCCGAGCGTGAAGGGCAGTGTCATGCCGCGCGTGGTGTCGAGCTTCTTGCCGCCGCCGAGATCGGCATAGCCGTCCTGGATGTGCAGATCGGAATGGCAGAGGCCGCAGCGCTCGATGCGCACCAGCACCTCGGCAGCCTTAGGCTTCGGCGTGTCGACGATGGTCTCGCACAGCGGCGCATCGAACTTGACCAGGGACTGCCGACGCATCAACGCCATATTCCTTCCTCCGAAATTTCCGCTAAAGCGCTATGTCGCGCTTTAGCTCATTGTTTGAGCATGATCTCTTTCGGAAAGCCGCTGCACACTTTGCGCTAACGCGGCCCTTCGGGTCCGGATCATGCTTCAGGCCTCGTTTCGTATATCGGCCAATTCACGCGCCATGGCAACAAAGCCGGAAACGGGAATGGTCTCGGCGCGCCGCGTCGCATCGACGCCGGCGGCTGCCGCAAGCCGCGCCGGATCGACGCCAAGCGATTTGAGGCTCTGGCGCAGCATTTTTCGACGCTGGCCGAAGGCTGCGGCCGCGACCTGCTCGAGCATCTTGCGATCGCAGGGAAGCGGATTTGCGCGCGGCACCAGGCGCACCACGGAAGACGTGACCTTTGGCGGCGGCACGAAGGCGGCTGGCGAAATGTCGAACAGGATTTTCGTCTCGCAGCGCCAGTTGGCGAGCACGCCGAGACGGCCATAGGCCTCCTCGTCCTCGCGCGCGACGATACGCTCGCCGACCTCGCGCTGAAACATCAGCACCATCGTCTGGTACCAGGGCGGCCAGGGCTCGGTGGTGAGCCAGCCGATCAGCAGATGGGTCGCGATGTTGTAGGGCAAATTGGCGACGATCTTTGCCTTGTCGCCTGCGAGCAGCGGGCGAGGATCGAAGGTCATGGCATCGCCATGCACGATCTCGAGCCGGCCGGGATAGCGCGCGGAAATATCCTGCAACGCCGGGATCGCGCGCTCGTCATGCTCGATTGCGATGACGCGTTTGGCGCCAAGCGCGAGCAGCGCGCGCGTCAAGCCGCCCGGGCCCGGGCCGATCTCGATGATGGTGGAATCTTCGAGCGGTGCTGCGGCGCGCGCGATGCGGGCGGTGAGATTGAGGTCGAGCAGGAAATTCTGGCCGAGCGATTTGCGGGCCGACAGAGCGTGCTGGCGAATGACCTCGCGAAGCGGCGGGAGGTCGTCGATCGCGCTCATCAGCTTTTTGCAGCCGCCATGCGGCTGGCAAGCCTCAAGGCCGCGATCAGGCTGGCCGGATTGGCTTTGCCGGTGCCGGCGATGTCGAACGCGGTGCCGTGATCGGGCGAGGTGCGGATGAAGGGCAGGCCGAGCGTGACGTTGACGGCGTCGTCGAAGGCGACCGTCTTGATCGGGATCAGCGCCTGGTCGTGATACATGCAGACCGCGCAGTCATAGGTGTTGCGGGCAGCCTCATGAAACATGGTGTCGGCGGGCAGCGGCCCCTTGGCGTCGATGCCGTCGTTGCGCAACGTCTTGAGCGCCGGCGCGATCACGGTCTGCTCCTCATGGCCGAGCGAGCCGTCTTCGCCGGCATGCGGGTTGAGGCCGGAGATCGCGATCCGCGGCCGGGCGATGCCGAAGCGGGATGTCAGTTCAGTTGCGACAATGCGCACGGTCGAGACGATCAGCTCGCTCGTGAGCTGGCTTAACGCCTCGCGCAAGGACACGTGGATCGTCACCGGCACCACTGCGAGCCGCGGCGACCACAGCATCATCACCGGCTGCGGCACGCGGCCGTCAGCTGCCGCGAGCTCGGCGAGGAATTCGGTATGGCCGGGATGACGGAAGCCGGCGCGATAGAGCACGCTCTTGGCGATCGGATTGGTGACGACCGCGCCGGCGCGCCCCGCGCGCACGTCGGCGACCGCTTGGCGGATCGAGGCAAGCGCTGCCGGTGCGCTTGATCCATCGGGTTTGCCCGGCTCGGCCGTCGCGCGCTCGCCGGTCGCAACCACGGGCAGGGCGTCGGCGAAGGCGGCCTCGGTCTCGCTCGCGCTTACGGAGGCAATTTTGACATCAGCGCCGAGCGCCTTAACACGCTGTGCGAGCAGCGCCTCGTCGCCGAGCAGATAGAAAGCGGGCAGGTTCAACTCGCGGCGCCTGAGCCAGGCTGCGATGGTGATGTCGGGGCCGATCCCGGCGGGCTCTCCCAGGGTCAGGGCGAGGGGCTTTGCGAAAGGGGGGGCCATCAGGGCTTGCGATATTCGATCATCGCCGCCTTGCGGATCTCTTCGAGATAGGTCTTCTGGGTCTTCTCGTATTTCTCGGAGTACATCTTCTCGCGGATCTCGCGCTTCTTCGGCGTGTCGATCGTGGTCGGCTTGCGCGAGCACAGCACCACCATCTCGATGCCCTGCTTGGTCACCTCGGGCGCGGTCAGATGGCCGATCGGGGTGTCGTCGAGCACCTTGCGCAGCGCCTCGGGCAGGTCCGCGGTCGTCTTGGTGACGCTCTCGCGGATGGTGGCGTTCGGGGTCGAGCGGAACAGCGAATTGGCCTCCTCGCAACTCGTCACGCGCGCGCGATAGGTCTCGGCTTCCTTCTGCCGTGTCTCCTGGAAGGCCGGGGGCGAGCCGCGCGGCACGATCAGCACGATCGGCTGCATCTTGTATTCGGTGCCATCGATCTGGAGCTTTTCGTTGCCCTCGGCCTTCACCTTGTCGGCGACGTCCTTCTCGCCGACCTGGAGGCGTTCCTTGTAGCGGCCGCGAACGAGGCTGGTCCAAACCATCTCGGCCTTCATGCGGCCCTTCAGGGTTTCGGGGCGGACACCCTTGACCTCGAGCGACTTGGTGAGCTGCTCCGGCGAGATGCGCATGCGCTGCGCCATGCCTTCGTAGGACTGGTTGATGTCGGAGACGCCGGGATCGACCCCGTACTTCTTGCCTTCCTTGATCTTCACCCTGTCGTCGATCAGCTCGTTGATGACGTCCTGCCGGCCCGGGGTCTTCTGCGTCGTCAGCTGGTCGAGCTTGGAGCGCTGCTCGATGTCGAAATCGGTGATGGGATCGCCGTTGACCATGACGACGATGTTCTGCGCCCGCGCCGGCGCGCCGGTGAGGCTCAGCACCGCGCCGAGGACGAGAAGGAGGAAGCGGAAGACAGGCATTGGGGTCGTCATGATTGTCGCTCGTATGTCAGCCGCGATGAGCCTGCGATCGGAAACACGCGGCCGTCACTTCAAACCGTTCACTGGTAGCCGCCGGCGGAACTGCTGGTCGTCGACGTGGTCGCCAGCGTGCGCAGGCCGATCTGGAACATGAACGCGTGGCTCAGCACGGGCGGCGTGGTGCCCGCGGAGTAGCTATACGAAGTTACATAGTTCGCCGCCAGCACGAAGCAGTCGTCGACATAGCCGGCGCCGAGCACATATTGGTTGATCTTGTTGGCCTCGAGGTCCCAGCGCGCCGAGCCCGTCACCACCCAGTTGGTCGCGACCTTGATCGAGCCTGTCGTCAGGATGCCCTCGCGGCGCGTCAGATAGCCGAGCTCCGGCTGCGGCGCGTAATTGCCGTACATCATGCTGATCGACCAGCGATTGAAATTGGCGCGGCCTTCCGCCTCGAAGCGCTGGATGTTCCAGGTCTGCTCGTCCATGCGGGAGCGGACGCTGAACGTATAGGTGCTGTTCGGCGAGTAGGCGACGCTGGCGACATAATCGGAGCGCGGCTTGTCGAGCCCGGAATCCAGGCCCGTATTGATGGAGTCCTGGACCGCATAGGAGTTCATGCCGAACAGCTGGTAGGACTGCCCGAACAGCACCTTGACGGCGCCGCCCTTGTCGAACTGCGTGGTGGCCTGCACGCCGACATTGGCGCGGCCGCCGCCCTCGACGCGGTCGTAACCGGAGAACTTGTCGACGTTGAACAGGTTCGAGGTGTCGAACACCATGCTCTGCGCATCCTCGTTCGGGAGCTTGCCGGCATAGGTCTCGTTGGGACGGATGATGATCTGCGCGATCGGCTCGATGGTGGTCGAGCCCCAGGGCTGAACGTTGATGAAGGGATAGCGGTATTCGAGGCCGACGGTCGGCATCAGGCGGAACGCCTGGGTGTCGCCGACCGGCAGGTAGTTCGACACGCCCGGCTGGTTGGAGACATCCGAGTTGATCGCGTCGGCGCGAAGGATAGCGAACGGCGTCCAGATCTCGCCGAACGGATCGGTGAAGGACTTGCGCCACTGCGCTTCCGCCGTCAGGCGGGTGTAGGTGCCGGGGAAGCCGCGCAACAGACACTGCGACGGCGTGCGCGCGAGCGGATCGGCCGACGTCGTCGTGCACAGGCTGTTGGTGTTGGCGAGCGTCGTGATCGGATCGAACACCGCATCGTTGCGGGTCAGGTTGACGAAGTTGGTCTTGTAGGAGAATTCGCCGCCGAACACCGGATAGTTGAGCACGTTCGAGTAGTCGATCACGGGATAGACGACCGGGACCTGCTGCTGGTTGCCCGAGAAGCTCAGCCAGTACATCGTGCGCGCGTCGAAGAAGCTGCGATTGCCGACGCCGGTCAGATAGAGCTGCGACAGCGCATCCGTCGGCAGGTTCAGGAACGATCCGAGCGGATCGCGGTATGCCGACAGGCGGTAATCCGACATGAAATAATAGTCGGAGAGCACGACGCCGTCCCAGCCCCAGACCCATTTGTCGTTCAGCGCGAACTGGCCCTTGGTCTCGACGCCGCCGCGGAACTGGCGGTCGCCCGGCTGGCCGGCGAAATTGCTGGGGTTGAGCTGGTCGATGCCGTAGACGCGGACCTGATAAGCGCCGTCCATCAGGCGCTGGCGGAATTCGGTCTGGAACAGCACGCCCTGCTTGGAGGTGATGCGCGGGCTGAAGGTCGCGTCCATGTCGGGCGCGATCGCCCAGTAGAACGGGACTTCGACGCCGTAGCCGAACGCCGTGTAGGAGGTAAAGCCCGGCATCAGGAAGCCGGTCTTGCGCTTCACGGTCGGGTCGGGGGTCGAGAAATACGGCATGTAGGCGAGCGGCACGCCGAAGAATTCGAGCTGCGCCGTCTCGAAATACAGCATCTTCTCCTGCTGGTCGTGGATGATGCGGGCACCCTTGACCTGCCAGAGCGGCGGCTTCTTCGGATCGTCCTTACATGGCGCGCAGGCCGTGTAGACGCCGTTCTCGAACACCGTGTAGTTGCCGCTGGAGCGATCGGCGCGGGTCGCGGCCATGCGGGTCTGGTCGGCGGTGTCCACGCGCAGCGAATCGACGAATCCGTCGCGGTAGTCGTCGGAGAGATCCATGATCTCGGCATAAGTGATCTTGCCGTCGGCATCCGTCATGCGGATGTTGCCTTCGGCATGGAGCCGCTTGGTCTTCTGGTCGTAGATGACCCTGTCGGCCTCGACGCTGGTGCCGTTGTAGAACAGCTGCACGTTGCCGACCGCGGAGACGCGCGAATTGTTGTAGTCGTAATCGACCTCGGTCGCCTGCACGAGCATCTGCCCGTCATTGGCGGCCTTCGGCGGCGTCGGACGTGGCGGCCGCGGATTATAGGTGAAGCTCTGGGCGGCGGCCGGCGTCACCGCGGCAAGATCGATCATGCCGGCGAGCGATGCGACAGCAGCGAGCGCGAGCAGGACCTTACGCGCAGACAAACGAACCCCGTTCGCGCGCACGAGGGTGCGCAACGCCAAAACAGGCACGGGTCCTCGGCGGACGGCCGTCACTATCCGTCCTCCTGATACAGCAAGGCCAAAAAGCCGGTGAGGCCGCCCACCACTGCGGGCAACCACGCCGCAGCGATCGGATGCATCAACTCAGCCTTGCTCAAGTCTTCAGTCACTTTCGACAAAACGTAGAGCAGAAAGCCTGCGCCCACGCCACTCAAAACCATCTTCTGTACGCCGCCCATCCGGAAGAAGCGCAACGACACGGAGGCTGCGAGCATCACCATGGCTGCGAGCAAAAACGGCTGTGCCAGAAGCTTGTGATACTGGAGTCGATATCCGGCTGTCGCGAAGCCCGAGCTCTCGGAGGAGCGGATGTAGCTCGGTAGTTGCCAAAAGGACACAGTTTCGGGTGTGGAAAAGCTGTTGCGGACCTGCGCCTCGGTCAGCGTCGTCGGAATCTCCAGGCTGGCCTGGTCGACCGGCGGTGAATCCAGCGAGAAGCGGCGTACGCCCTTGAACAGCCAATGGCCGGACTCCAGCGTCGCCTCGCGCGCCTCGATCCGCTCCTTGAAGTGCTGCTCTGTGTCAAACCGGAACAGCGTCAGTCCCGTAAGTCGAACGCCCTGCTGCTCGCTGCGCGCAGCATTGATGATGGTCTGGCCGTCGCTGGTCACCTGGTTGAGCCAGAAGCCCGAGGCGTCCTGGATGCCGCCGCCGGGCGCCGAGCCGAACAGCTCCGCTTCCATGCGCTTGGAGAGCTCGCGCAGGTTCGCCGACATCGGATTGTAGGCGACGGTGGCGATCACCCCGATCAGGAGCGCGCTGCCGAGCGCCGGCGAGATGAATTGCCAGGCCGAGATGCCGGCGGCGCGCGCGACCACGAGCTCGAGCCGGCGGGAGAGGGCGAGATAGCAGGTCATGGCGCCGATCAGCATGCAGAACGGCGTCAGTTTCTCCAGCAATTGCGGCACCCGGAACAGCGAGGTCTCGGCCACCATGATCGCGGAGGCGGACGCAAGGCCTGAGGTCTTGCGCACCATCTCGATGTAGTCGACCAGCACCAGCAGCAGGAAAATGCTCGCGAACACGCCGAGCGCGGCGACCACGAAGCGGCCGGCGAAATAGCGCCCGAGCGTGTTGGTGAGCATGCTCATGCGGTGGCCGGTCGTCCGAACAGCCGCGCGATGCGCGCGTTCGATTTGTTGATGGCATCGATCAGGCCGGCAGGCGGTTCGACCACGACGCCGCCGACGATCATCCACATGCCGGCACCGATCGCTGTCGCCAGCATCGCATATTGCACGGCGGCCGCGAACGGCGACTTCACCGCCATCACCGAGCAGGCGAATCCGGCCATGCGCAGGCCGAACACCGCGATCACCGAGCCGCCGATCGAGAAGTTGCGGCTCTGGCGCGTAGTGCGCGGCGCGCCGAGGAAGGCGAAGGTCAGCGCCGCAAACGCAAACGGATAGAGCGGCGCCATGAGGCGATCATGCAGCTCGGACCAGAACTGGCCGGGGACCGCCTTGTAGACCGGGTCGTCGTCGGACGGCGAGAACAGCTCCCAGAGATAGCGTTCGCGGATGCCGAGGGTGACGTCGTGACCCTGGTTGGAGAACTTCGACATGTCGAAGCCGTAGCGGCCGAACGCCACCAGCGCCGGGTCGCGCTTGCCCGCCTCGAAGCGCTCGAGATTGCCGTCCTTGAGAATCAGGAACGATCCGTTGTCGTTCTTCACGACCTCGCCGTGCTCGGCGACGATCGAGACGCGCTCATTCGGATCGCGGCGGTCGTCGATGAAGATGCCGGCAAGGATGCCGCCGGGCTGGCGTTCGCGGATCCGGATCGTCAGGTTCTTGTCGAGCTGGGCGAAGCGGCCGGGCTGGAGGATGTTGGTGAGCACGTCGGCGGTGATCTCGGCGTCCCACTGCTTGATCCGCCGCATGCCGTCGGGGGCGAGGTAGGCCGAGATGAAGGCGACCAGCAGCGCCACCACGCAGGTGGCGTAGAAGAACGGATAGAACAGCCGGAACGGCGAGAAGCCGGCGGCATTCATCACGATGATCTCGGAATCGGTCGCGAGCTTGTTCAGCGTGTGCGAGATCGCGATCATCAGCGCGATCGGCGAGATGATCAGGACCAGCGCCGGGATGACGAGGCTGGTGATGCCGAGGAAGGTGAGGATGGTCTGCCCCTGGCTCGTCATCAGGTCGATGCCGCGCAACGCCTGCGTAATCCAGATCACGCCGGTGAGGCTGACCAGGACGAGCGCAAACGACGCCAGCGTCGTGCGGAAGATATACCTATCGATTGACCCCATGCGCTACCGCACGAATCCCCACCAAGCCCCGATGCAGTCCCCGGAATTTCTGGCTGTCCGACCCATCCCGCAAGGGAGCCCCAGGGTCGTTGCAGCCATCTCGTCCGCCGTTGACTTTCTCACTACCATCCCTTTGATCCGTCAACAAAATGGCTGCCCCGTGGCGTGGTTAATATTTCCCGTGTTGTGGCCTCCCTGCCACGGGCGGCGCTTGGCATCGGCCGTGCCTGTGGCCCATAGTGTGGAAAGTCCAGTGAATCGCCGTTCAGCTCCGACCTTTGGCCGGGATCGCCGACCGGCAAAAAGCCCCATGTTCTTGAGGAGTTACCCATGTCCGATGCCATCAAGGTCGGCTTCGTCCCGTTGGCTACCGCCGCCCGTGGCATCCTGGTCGTGTTCTGTGACGACGGTCTGAAGCTGGGACCGGCGACGGCCAAGGCGCTGGGCGGTGCTAGCGAGCTTGTGAAGCGGGCAGCCGCTGCCGCCTCATTCAAAGGTAAAAGCGGTGCGGCCCTGGACATCCTGGCCCCCGAGGGTCTGAAAGCGGAGCGCCTGATCGTGATCGGGACCGGGAAGGCGTCAGCCTTGAAGGCGAACGATTTCCTCAAATTGGGCGGCATGGCGTCAAGCAAGCTCAAGGCGGGTTCCGCAGCCATGACCATCATGGCTGAACTGCCTGACGGCGCCATGACCAGCGAGCAGGCGGTTGCGATCGCCTCGGGCCTGCGGCTGCGCGTCTACAAGTTCGACCGCTACAAGACCAGGAAGAAGGACGGCGAGGAAGGCACCTTGCGCGCCGACATCTCGCTTGCGGTTGGTGATGCGGCTTCGGCGAAAAAGGCCTTCGCCTCGGCTGTCGCAATCGTCGACGGCGTCATCATCGCGCGCGACCTCGTCAACGAGCCGCCGAACGTGCTCTACCCCGAGGAGTTCGCGCGGCGCGCCAGTCAGCTCCGCAAGCTCGGCGTCAAGATCGAAGTGCTTGACGTCAAGGCGATGCAGAAGCTCGGCATGGGCGCACTGCTTGGCGTCGGCCAGGGTTCGGTGCGGCCGAGCCGTACCGTGATCATGCGCTGGGATGGCGGCAAAAGGGGCGAGGCGCCGGTCGCCTTCGTCGGCAAGGGCGTCTGTTTCGACACCGGCGGCATCTCGATCAAGCCGGCCGGCAGCATGGAGGACATGAAGGGCGACATGGGGGGAGCTGCCTGTGTCGTCGGCCTGATGCATGCGCTCGCGGCGCGCAAAGCCAAGGTCAATGTGGTCGGCGCCATTGGCCTCGTCGAGAACATGCCCGACGGCAACGCGCAGCGGCCGGGCGACATCGTGACCTCGATGTCGGGCCAGACCATCGAGATCATCAACACCGACGCGGAAGGCCGCCTCGTGCTGGCCGACGTGCTCTGGTACGTGGCCAAGAAGACGAAGCCGAAATTCATGGTGGATCTGGCAACGCTGACCGGCGCGATCGTGGTCGCGCTCGGCACCGAGCATGCCGGCATGTTCTCCAACAATGACGAGCTTGCCGAGCGGCTGCTGACCGCCGGCATCGAGAGCGGGGAAAAGGTCTGGCGCCTGCCGCTCGGCCCCGAATACGACAAGCTGATCGATTCCCAGTTCGCGGACATGAAGAACACCGGCGGCCGCCATGGCGGCTCGATTACCGCGGCGCAGTTCCTCCAGCGCTTCGTCGACGGCACGCCCTGGGCGCATCTCGACATCGCCGGCACCGCGATGGGCGCACCGAAAACCGACATCAACCAGAGCTGGGCCTCCGGCTACGGCGTCCGGCTTCTTGACCGATTGGTTGCGGATCACTACGAGCGCAAATGACCGAGGTGCTGTTCTACCATTTGCAAAACATCACGGTTGAGAATGTCTTGCCGCCGCTTCTCGAGAAATCGCTGGAGCGCGGCTGGCGCGTCGTGGTGCAGTCGACCTCGCCGGAGCGTGCCGACGCGCTGGACGCGCATCTGTGGACTTATCGCGACGATTCCTTCCTGCCCCACGCGACATGGCGCGTGACCGATGCCGCCGACCAGCCGATCGTGCTGGCGATCGAGGAGGACAATCCGAACGGTGCCAATGTCCGCTTCCTGGTCGACAACGCCGTACTGCCCCAGGACTGCCAGACATATGAGCGCATGGTCCTGCTGTTCAACGGCGACGACCCGGACGCGCTTGCTTTGGCCCGCAGCACCTGGACGGATTGCAAGACGCGCGGATTTGAGGTCACCTATTGGCAGGCCGACGAACGGGGCCGGTGGCAGCGGCGGAATTAGCGGTCGTTTGCGATTAATGATAATTTGTACTTTCGCGGTCAAGCTGGTTTCGGCCACCTTCGTGCCGCAAAGTGATGTTGGGACAATCGCTTAGGACTGGTCCTTCAGGCGGGGAATTTAGTTTATCGTGCGACATCAAAAGCTTCCAAAGTCGCTCATAGTTGCGTTGGCCGCTGTCGCGCCGCTGATCGCGGGCTGCTCGGGCGGGACCGATCTGCTGTCGAAGGACGCCGAATGGTTCAACAAGCCGAGCCGCCTGTTCATCAAGAACATCTCGATCGAGTCGCCGCCGCTAACCCCCGACAAGCCAGTGGGGGCTGAGGATCTCGTCAGCGCCGATGGCGGCTGTCCTGGCATGGCGCCGCCCCCGGGACCGGCTGATGCCAATGCGTCGACGACAGCGCCGGCGTCCATGGGCGGCACGGTCGCGCTCGGCCACACCGAATGCGACGTGGTGCGCGGCATCGGCGCGCCCTCGAACGTCAATCTCTCCAGTGATGGTGCCGGCCGGCGCGTCGCCGTGGTCACCTGGACGACTGGCCCGCGTGCGGGCATCTACACGTTCACCGCAGGCCGCCTGTCCTCAATCGAGGGTACGCCGGAAGCGCCGGTTGTTCCGAAGGCGACCAAGCCGAAGGCGAAGAAGAAGGCGGCGACGTAATAGGCTCGCGGGAAAGCTATTGCCGCCCGTTCATTGCATCTTCTAATGACAGGATCTGACCGCTCGGACCCCGGAATGTGGTTTTCTGGGGCCAAGTCGTCTCGATCTCGTTGAGGAGATGGCGGGCGAGCGGTTTCCAATCCGAGCCTGGCTTTAGCGAATATATGCTGAGCGTCATGCCTTCATCCGCGCGAGGAGAATGCATGCGCGCGAGCCATGGCTCGTCGTACACGCTGACGCTGACTCCGGTATCGTTGCACAGGTCCACGCCGCGCCACATGATGCGTCCATCTCGAATCTGTTCGTCACGCCGAATCGACAGCGCTTGCGCTTGACCAAAGTCAGCGAATGTTTGCTCGAGTCTTTTCCAGTCTTCGGCCGGCACCTTCAAATTTGCGTAGACTTGTGGTCCGACGGACGTGCGGCCGTCTCTGAAGAGATTGTGGCAGCTTCGGTCCCTCACGACGACCGGCAGGATGAATTCGCCGCACGTCAAAACTGCGGCAGCAGAAATGACGCTCCACGATTGAGTATTTGACCCAGAGCGCCGCATGGCAGCCCAAAAGGTGAGGCCGCCTACAAGGCCCAACAAACCTGCCAGTCCCACGGTGCGGATGTATTGAACCCAGCCGGCTAGTGTGGGCACGCCGTTGACGACCGTTGGTTGACCGTCGCTCGACGCGGTCTGGACGCTGAACATGGACAACAACGCCAGGACACCGAATGGCATTGCCGCGACGACGAAGCCTCCGAGAGCGCAGACAGCAATCCCAACGCGCGGTCGCATACGGCGGACGAGCAGAAAGAGCGGCAGACCAAGCAGCACGGCGTGCGCAATTGCGACCGTGAATGTCGTCATCGTCAGGTTCAGAACTTCCGTAACGAGGACGATGTTGATCGGCTCCTCGACCTGGACGAGAAATGGGATGACGAATGCAAGGGTCGCGGCGAACGCTGCGAACACGGCGGCCGCCAGGAGGAGCATCAGTTGCTGAGATCGCATTTGGAGGGGCTCGCATTGCGGCCGATGCTGCACGGCCCGGCGATCGCGCGCGGCGGCGGCCGGGAGGACAGCATCGGCCGTCGTTAGACGGCCTTGCGTCCCTTGATCGCGGTCGCGCTGGAATGAACGGTGATCTCACCGGTCGCGCTTGCTGGCAGTCGCGCCTGTAATCGGCGCTTCAGCTCCGCGCTCTCTGCGTCCGACAGCTTTCCCAACACGCCGCTCGGGCTGCTGACGACCATGGATAGCCAGTAGTCGTCGAAATTCACAAATGTCCGTTCGACAACCAGCTCGCGGGTTTCGACATCGCGGATACCCAGCTCCGCCCAAAGCGCCTTCAACGCC
>WNGR01003369.1_pt1 | contig 26650 bp, 17 predicted proteins | sample 5407581 | NCBI WGS metagenome assembly WNGR01 (sample SAMN13153383, study PRJNA577476) | soil metagenome | isolation source: 80 cm soil or saprolite under Garry oak tree replicate 2 | place: USA:California | collected 2016-06-15
GTTCCCGCAGTCGGTGCAGCGTCGTCTCGATCGCGTGCTGCCCTGCGTCGCCCTCCGAGTCGTCGGAGGGTGATGGGTGCGACTACCCTGCTCGAGAACGATCCGCGCTTCCTCGCGCGCGTCGAGAAAGCACGAGCTAGACTAAGGGCCGGACGCGGCGTGCGCCTGGAGGACGCGAAGTCGGTGGCGCCGGTGTCGCTGCGCCCAGCGCCATTCTGGCCCCATTTCGTGGCCGGATTCGGCCGGAAGAGCCTGGAAACGGCTGGAGCCTGGCGGAAAGGGCAGAGGGTGCAACGGGGCGCCAATGTTGGGAGGCGAGCGCGGCGAGGGCCTCGCGAGCGTCGGGCAGGAGGTGGCCGTCTTGCGTCAGGGTCCCATTGAAGTCGCAGACGAGGTCGACCAGCCTGAGGTCACCGAAGCCGGGGATCGCGATCGAGATCATGAAACGTGTATAGAGCCGTTCGCCATCATCACCCGCGCGGCTGCGCCGCCGCCGTGTGCTCCGCCACTACCAGGCCGACGTTCATCAGCGAGCTCATCGCGTAAAGCGCTCGCCCGCGGCAGCTGCTCGCGTCGATTTCGGCGTTAGAGACGCCGACCGAATCGGCTGACGGCACGGAGGCTGCGCCGGGTCGCGTCAGCCCCGGCTGTCTCGACCCAGGGTCGTGTCGACCGGAGCCGCGGCGTGTGGGCCAGACGGTGCGTCCGAGGATCCCGAACCCGCACGCGGAGTTCGCGGTCCCCCGAATCGAGCACGCAACGCGGAACGAGAATTGCGTCTCTGGTTGCGTGCGCGCGGGAACGCTGGCCAGGGCAGGCGCGCTGGGAGAGGCGCATGCAACGCAGGGGAGAGCACCCGGTCGTGAACTCGGGCCGGCGGGAATCACTAGATTCAATGGATCAGATTCGGCGATCGGCCGTCATCGCCGCGCTCGCCGTGCTGGTGGTCGGTTGCGGGAGCCCCGCGTCGCAAGGCAGCACCGAGCCATCCGAAGTCGGGCGGCAATCGACCGCGCTCTCGGCGGGCGGCACGATGTTCACGAATGGCGATTTCGAAGCCGACGCCATCGGCACGACCCCACCCGCCGGCTGGACGGTCCAGAACTACCTCGACACCATCGGGGTGAGCGGAACCGCCTCGGCCCCGCCGTCCTCCTTCGCTGCCCTCAACCTTTCGGGGCTGGGGACGGCGGTCAACGAAACGTTTGTCGTGGGCGGCTCGGCGCCGCTGAGCCAGGTCGATCCCGATCTCGGCGCTGGTCAGGCCTTCCGGTTCCCGGCCTATGGCCTTCGGTCAGCGCGGGTAAACTACAAGGACCTCTCCGCCACCGGAAAGAACAAGAACGCCAACCTCATCCGCCAGTCGATGACCGTGGGGATCACGGACGTCGACCCGACGGACGGCCTGGTCCACGTACGGTTCGCCGTGGCCCCGGTGCTCGAGAACCCGGCGCACTCCTTCAACCAGCAGCCCTACTTCTTCATCGAGCTGATCAGCCTGACCCGCGGGACGACCCTCTACTCCGGCTTCAACGTGGCCGGACAGGCGGGCGTTCCCTGGCACACGACCACCAGCTTGAACACGGGGAATGCCACCCAGTGGCTGGACTGGCAGCTCATCGACATCGCGCCGGGCAACTCGGCCCTCACCACGGGCGACCAGGTGCAGCTCACGGTCGTGGCCTCGGGCTGCGCACTCGGCGGCCACTTCGGTCGAATCTACGTCGATGGGATCGGAGCCATCATTCCCGGTCCCTTCGTCACTGCCACGGCGCCGCAGTCCGTCAACGCCGGGAGCACCCTCACCTACACCATCAACTACTCGAACGGCGGGACTGGCGCCGCCATCGGCGCGCACGTGGACATGGTGACGCCGCCGAACACCACCTACGCGTCAGTCGCCGGCGCGCCGGCCACCTGTACCGCACCGGCGCCCGGGTCAGCCGGGACCGTCTCTTGCCCGCTCGGTACGCTGAACCCCGGCGCGACCGGATCGTTCACCGTCACGGTCAACGTGGGCGCCGGCGCGACCGGGAGCATCGTCAACGGGAATTACTCGGTCGGCGCGATCAACGCCACCACGCTCCTCGGCGCCAAGGTCACGACCTCGGTCATCTCCTCGAGCACGGCGACCGCGGACATCGCCGTGGTGAAGACGGCCGGCTTCGCCGCAGTGCAGGCCGGCCAGGTGATCCCATCCTCGGGCACGGCGCTCTACACGATCACCATCACCAACAACAGCTCCACACGCTCCGTCTCCACCTTCGCCACGCCGGCCGCGACGTTCAGCTTCTCGGACGCGATCCCGTCGCAGGTCACGGGGGTCACCTGGACCTGCACGGCCACGGTCAATGGGACGGGGAGCACTTCCAAGTGCAAGGACAAGAATGGAGCCAGTGGCACCAACATGAGCGGCTCCGGCAACGCCATCTCCCTGAAGCCCCGCCTCGGTGCCAACGGCGGTCAGGTCACCATCAACGTCTACGGCACCATCTCGGCCAGCGCGTCCGGGACCCTGGTGAACACCGCCTCGGGTTCGCTGTCCGGCCTCACCGACCCCAATCTGGCCAACAACAGCTCGACGGTGACCACGCCCGTCGGTTCGACACAGACGCTCACATGACGGGAACAGGCGTCGTCAACTCGGTGCCCGCGGGGATCAGCTGCGGCAGCACCTGTAGCGCGAGCCTGGTCACCAACTCGCAGGTCACGCTGACCGCCTCCCCGAGCGGAAGCGCCTCCTTCTCTGGCTGGAGCGGGACGGGTGCGCCGGCCGCGTGCACGACCGGTACGCCGCGGACCTGCACCGTGACCATGAGCGCCGCCAAGTCGGTGAGCGCCACGTTCACCGTGGCGCCGGCCGTGGGGTCGCCGGCGGCGCTCTACGTGTACAAGGGCAGCGGTCAGCTCGCGGCCACCTCCACAGCCTTCGCCAACCCGCTCCAGGTGCTGGTCACCGACGCGAACGGGTCACCCGTTCCCGGAGCCACGGTCTCCTTGGCCGCTGTACCGATCGGTGGCGCCTCGGCCACGCTCTCGGCTGGCACGGCGACGACCAACGCGTCCGGCATCGCCAGCGTGACTGCCACGGCGAATGCGACGCCGGGTACTTACACCGTGTCGGCGATCCTGGCGGCGCTGACCCCGGCGGTCTTCACCCTGACCAACGTCGGGCCGCCGGCCTCCATCACCTACGTCAACGGCGGCAACGGCACCGATCCACAGCTCGCCCCCATCTCCACCGCCTTCGCCGCCTCGCTCGTCGCCCTGGTCAAGGACGCCTCCGGCAACGTGGTCCCCGGGGCCACGGTGACATACACCTCCGTCCCCGTGGCGGGTGCCTCGGCCACCATCTCCGGTGTCACCGTGACCGACGCCGCGGGCATGTCCAGCGCGACGGCCACCGCGAACGCCACGATCGGCGCCTACACCGTGACCGCCTCCCTTGCCGGGGTCGCCACACCGGCAGTGTTCTCGCTGCAGAACATCTCCACGGGCCCGGCCGCGGTCTTCGTCGTGAGCGGCTCGCCGCAGATCGCGCCCCTGAGTACTCTCTACGGGAGCCCCCTGGTGGTGGCTGTCGGCGATGCCGCCGGCAATGCTCTCTCCGGCGTCACGGTGACCTTCGCAGCCCCGATCACCGGCGCGAGCGCCACGCTCTCGGCAGCCACCGCGGTCACCGACGCCTCCGGCCTCGCCAGCATCACCGCGACGGCCAACGCGACCGGCGGCCCGGTTGCCGTCGCTGCCAGCGTGGCCGGCGTGGCCACGCCGGCCACCTTCAACCTGACGAACGACGGTGGCTACTCCATTGCCGTGAACGGTGGCGGCATCCAGACCACCACCATCAACGCCGCCTTCGGGTCGGCCCTGTCCGCCCTCGTGTGGGATACGGTCAACGACGTGGCTGTCGCTGGCGCGACGGTCACGTTCCTCGCGCCCAGCAGTGGCCCTAGCGCCACGCTGACCGGTGGCTCGGCCTGCTCCCCGGCCTCCAGCGGATGCCGGACGGCGAGCACGGACGCGTCGGGCTTGGCCTCCATCAATGCCATCGCCAACGGGCTCTCGGGCACGTACGCCGTCACCGCCTCGACCCCCAACGCCCCGAGCACCGCGGCCTTCACGCTGACCAACCAGTGCACAGAGAGCACCCAGTGCGGGGGCACCACCCCGGTCTGCGGTGGCTCCGCCGCTTGCGTGGCGTGCAGCTCCGACGCCGATTGCGGCACCAAGGACGCGAGCAAGCCCTACTGCGACGTCACGGGCGCGTGCTTCGCCTGCACTACCGACGCGCAGTGCGGGGGCACCACCCCCATCTGCAGCCAGGGCACCAATGCCTGCGGCGGGTGCACCACCGACGCGCAGTGCGCCAACAAGAACCCGGGCGCGCCCACCTGTGTGGTGGCCACCGGCGCCTGCAGCGCCTCCTACTCGTTGACCGCCTCCGCCGGCGCCAATGGCACCATCTCGCCGTCGGGAGCTCAGACGGTCGCTTCCGGCGGAACGCAGGGGTTCACCATCGCGCCGGCCGCCGGCTACCACGTCGCCGACGTCCTCGTGGACGGGAGCTCCGTCGGCGCGGTGACGAGCTACACCTTCAGCAACGTCACGGCGAGCCACACCATCGCCGCATCCTTCGGGATCGACACCCACACCATCACAGCGTCCTCTGGGCTGGACGGCCTCATCTCGCCGGTTGGCCCGATCAGCGTGAATCAGGGCGCCAGCCAGTCCTTCACCATCACGGCGCTCGCCCATCACCACGTTGCCGACGTCATCGTGGACGGGAGCTCCGTCGGCGCAGTGACGAGCTACACCTTCAGCAACGTCACGGCGAGCCACACCGTCGTCGCATCCTTCGCGATCGACACGGACATCATCACCGCCACGGCGGGCGCCCACGGGACCATTTCTCCCACCGGTGGGGTGAGCGTCGACTACGGCGCCGACCAGAGCTTCACCGTCGTGGCCGACGCCAGCTACATGGTCGCCGACGTCCTCGTGGACGGGAGCTCCGTTGGCGCGGTGACGAGCTACGCCTTCTCCGGCGTGACGGCCCCGCACACCATCGACGCCTCCTTCGTGGTCTCGCAGCTGCCGGCGACCGTCATCATCGACCCGGCCAGCCTGAGCACCACCTACGACGGCACGCCGAAGGCGGTGACCGTCACGACCATCCCCGCGGGCCGAGCGGTCGCCGTGACCTGCGCCGGCTCAGCCACCGCTCCGACCAACGCCGGCACGTACGCTGTCGTGGCCACCGTCACCGACCCGAACTACGTGGGCTCCGCGACGGCCTCGCTCGTCATCGCCAAGGCCATCCCGACCATCACCTGGGGAAACCCGGCGGCGATCACCTACGGCGCTCCGCTCGGAGCCACCCAGCTCAATGCGACCGCATCGGTGCCCGGAACGCTCGTCTACACGGCGCCGGCTGGCACGGTCCTCAATGCAGGAAGCGGCCAAATCCTCTCCGTCGCCTTCACCCCGACCGACGGGACCAACTACTCCACCGCCTCGGCCTCGGTGACGATCACCGTCAACAAGGCGGCCCCGACCATCACCTGGGCGAATCCCGCGGCGATCACCTACGGCGCTGCGCTCGGAGCCACCCAGCTCAACGCGACCACCTCGGTCCCGGGGACGCTCGTATACACGCCGCCGGCCGGGACCGTCCTCAACGCCGGCGCTGGCCAGTCACTCTCCGTCGCCTTCACCCCGACCGACGCGACCAACTACTCCACCGCCTCCGCCTCGGTGATGATCACCGTCAACAAGGCCACACCGACCATCACCTGGGGAAATCCGGCTGCGATTAACTACGGCGCGGTGCTTTCGGCCACGCAGCTCAACGCGACAGCCTCGGTGCCCGGAACTCTCGTCTACACGCCGCCGGCTGGCACGGTCCTCAACGCCGGGAGCGGCCAGACACTCTCCGTCGCCTTCACCCCGACCGACGGGACCAACTACTCCACCGCATCGGCCTCGGTGACGATCACCGTCAACAAGGCCACGCCGACCATCACATGGGCGAATCCCGCGACTATTACGTACGACGCGGCGCTCTCGGCGACGCAGCTCAACGCGACGGCCTCGGTGCCCGGTACGCTCGTCTACACGCCGCCGGCCGGCACGGTCCTAGGTGCGGGCAGCGGCCAGTCGCTCTCCGTTGCCTTCACCCCGACCGACTCAACCAACTACTCGACCGCCTCGGCCTCGGTGACGATCACCGTCAATAGGGCCACCCCGACCATCACGGTGACCTCCTCGCGCAATCCGTCGCGCCGTGGGTGGCCCGTAGTCTTCACCGTGTCGGTCAGCTCCCCTTCGGCGACGCCCAGCGGCACTGTCACGTTCAAGGACGGCGAAATCGTGCTGGGGACGGGTACGCTCGCGAACGGCACGGCCCAGCTCACGGTTCGCAGCCTGGTGAAGGGCACGCACACCATTTCCGTCGCATACGACGGCACCGCCGACCTCGCGGCCGCCAGTGCCGCGGTCCCGGGCGGCGAGGTGATCGAAAATACGCCGCCGGTGGCTGGTAGCGGCACCGCGCTCACCTTCGACGGAGTGACCCGCGCCAGCATAGACGCCTCCGGGGGGACGCTCGACGTGGTCACCGGCACGGTGGAGCTGTGGACCCGCGCCGGCTGGACTGCACCCGAGGCCGTTCAGGGGACTCCGTCCCTCATCACCCTCGGTGACGGCGACTCCCTCCGCTTTGGACTCTCCGTCGCCCCCGATCGCCAGCACCTGATCGTTCGGCTCGGGACCACCGACACGATCGTTTCTGCCGCGCTCGACGACGGCGCGTGGCACCACCTTGCACTGGTGTCCGACGGCGGCCACCTCGGGGTTTTCCTCGACGCCGCTCTGCTGGTATCGGTTGACGGCGGCTTCGCAGGCGTCGCGGGCAAGACCCTCACGATCGGTGACGGGTTGGTGGGCGAGATGGACGAGGTCCGCGTCTGGTCGAATGCCCGCGACGTCGCCGCGCTGGCGGCGGACCTGCGGCGCCCGCTGAAAGGGGACGAGCCGGGCCTGCTGGCCTACTGGCGCATGGATGAGGGGCAGGGGCGCGAGTTCTTCGACGCGGGCCCGAACCACCTCGACGGCCAGGTGACCATGGCGAGTGCCACCCCGGCGGACGCCACGCCGTTCATCGCCTCGGGAGCGTGGCGGTACCGCCGCGTCGTCGAGGATGGCGACCTCTCCGCCATCGCAGCGGGCTACGACGCCGACGGTGACCCGCTCACGCTGACGGTCACCACTGCCGCGCAGCACGGGCAGGCCACCGCCGATCAGCCCGACCTTCAGGTCGAATATCACCGTACAGCGAAGTTCCTGGGCAACGACGAGTTCGCCTTCACGCTCGCGGACGGCGACGGGTCGAGCTCGTACACCGTGGACGTCATGGCGGACCGTATCCTTGCCTGCCGCGCCGACGCGGACTGCGGCGGTGGTGAGGTCTGCCTCCAGGGCACCTGCACCGCGCCCTCCCAGATCCGAGCCCGAGCCAGCGGTGTCGGCTGCAGCTCCGGCGGCGGCGGCATGACCCTGGTCGGGTGGCTGCTCGCCCTGGCGCTCCTCGCCCGGCGCCGGGCGCGACACTCCCGTTCCGGCGGATCTGTGAAGGCCCTGAGGGTCGCGCTCGTCCTCCCCCTTGCTTTTCTCGCCCGTGAGGCGTCCGCCCAGACGCTCCAGGGCTTCGCTCTCCAGACGTATGAGCCCGCTCCGGCCGGCGACCGCTTCTTCGTCGTTCCGGATGCGACAGTGGAGGGGCACCTGCGCCCGGCCGCTGCCGTGACGTTCTCCTGGGCTGCCGCTCCCCTGGTGCTCGACCGTGGCGGGTCGGTCGTCCCCGGCGATCGGCTCGTCCACCGTCAGTCATGGGGCTTCGCGGGTGGCTCTCTCGCCATCGCCGACAAGGTGCTGGTGGACCTGGTCGCGCCCGTCGCGCTGTACCAGAGCGGCTCCAAGCCCTTCAGCGACCTGGCGCAGGTGAGCGCCTCCGCTTTCGGCGATCTCCGTCTGGGCGCGCGAGTCCCAGTCGCGGTGAGCGGACCGGTGACGCTGGCGGCGGCCTTCGACCTGTGGGTGCCGACCGGCACACGCGACGCTTTCACCTCCGACGGGAGCGTCCGCCTGATGCCGAAGGTGATCGCCGGAGCCGAGTTGCGGCGCTTGAGCGTCGGCGCCGAGCTGGGCTTCCTGTACCGCCAGAGCCGAGACCTGGTCTACACGCAGACGGGCAGTGCCATCGCCTACGCCGCAGCCGCGTCCTACCGCTGGGGCGAGTTCCGCGTCGGCCCCGAGCTCTACGGCCGCTACCAGTTCGAGGGGAGCGCCACCTCGCCCTGCTCCTGCGCCCGAGCCCGTGGTCCAGCCGGCTCCGGCGGTCGAGCCGGCGCCGCCGCCCGCGCCCGCCCTGGCCGTGATCACGAAGGAGAAGATCGAGATCCTCCAGTCCATCCAGTTCGAGAACGACCTTGCCGTCATTCGCCCGGGGAGCGCGCCAGTCCTGCGCGAGGTGGCGGCCCTGCTGGCAGCTCACCCCGAGATTCACGAGGTCGTCATCGAGGGACACACCGACGCGAATGGCGACGCAACTCACAACACGCAGCTCTCGGAGCGGCGCGCCAGGGCCGTGCAGAAGTGGCTCGTCGAGGAGGGGGGCGTCGCACCGACACGCCTCGACGCCAAGGGCTTCGGTCCAGCTCGTCCGGTCGCCCCTAACATCACCCGGGAGGGGCGCGCCAGGAACCGCCGGGTCGAGTTCAGGATCGTCGGAGTCCCCTAACACCGTCTAGGACACGTCGCGCCTGGGCCGCACGGGGAGGGCGCGAACGCCGGCTGCGCCTCCACGCCGCCTCCACGGGATCAGGCGACGCGCGCGGACGGCTGCGGACGGGTGCGGAGAAGGAGGGGCGCTGAACCCACTGTGGCTCAGGGCTGTTGTGGGGTTTCGCGTGTCCCGTCGCCCTGTTAGCTAGACCCGCCTCAGCAGGTTCAAATCCCTTTTCCCGCTCCAGTTGCAGTGCTAAACCCCCGATCCGTCGGGGGTTTTTCTTTTGTTCTGCGAGGGGGGCCGCATCCCTTTCCCCGCAGGCTCTAGCCCTTGGCTATCAAGGGTTTCCCGCTCGCCTCGAAATCCGCCTCCACGCCGCCTCCACGGCTCGCGCCGTCCGCCCAGGAGAAGGCCCCGGACGCCTGGCGTGAGAGTGGGTTGCCGATGGGGAGCTCGCGCGTCAGCGCGTGACGGCAGAGGGCGGTCGCGGCCTTTCGTCGCCGCGGTCGGCTTACGGGATCAGGAAAGCCTTCCTGGCGTTCTCCTCGCCGCTCACCCGACGGTGTTCGGGTTGAGCAGTCGTCCCGCTTGTTCATCCAGGCCGGCGCCATCGCGGCCCGTGCGGATGGGAGTGTGGCTCGGCGACCTGGTCAGCGTGCTCGTGGCGGTGGTGGTCGCCGGGACTGGTTGCACTTCGGCTCGAGAACGACCAGCGTTTCTTGGCGCGCATCGAAAGGGCGCGGGCCAGCCTGCGGAGTGAGGCCAGCACATCACATCCCGAGACGCTCCCGCAGCTCCCGCGCCGTGAGAAGCTGCGTGTAGACGGGCGATCCGACGTCGAAGAGCTTCGCGCGGGAGAGTGGCCCGACCACCACCGGCTCGAAGCCAGCGTCTCTCACGAGGCGCGTCGCGACGCTCAGCGCCCGGTCGTCATCCCCCGCGATCGGGATGGCCACGGGTTCTCCCGCCCGGTGCGCCTCGCCTTTCAGGTGCAGATAGCTGATGGCATTGAAGGCGCGCACCAGGCGGACCCCCGGCAGGAACTCGGCCGATGCGACCCCGGTGCCCTTGCGACGCGTCTCGAGCGCCATCTCGCCGTCGCGCTCTGGATAGGGATTCCCGGTGTCGAGCACCACCTTCCCGGCGAGCTCCTTGACCAGGTCGCGACCGATCTGTGGCAGCGCCCCGTAGGGCACGGAAATCAGGACCACGTCGCCGAAGACCGCCGCCTCTCGCGGCGCGCCCACGCGGGCCCTGGGCCCGAGCGATCGGGCCAGGCCCTGGAGCTCGGCGGGATGGCGCGACGAGAGGAGCACCTCGTGCCCCGCCTGGACCCAGAGCGCGGCGAGCGTGCCGCCGATCTTGCCTGCGCCGATGATGCCGATCTTGAGCGGACGAACATCTGCCGCCTGGGCTTCGCTCGAGGCCGCGGCGAGCCCGGCTGCGGCGAGGGAAACACAGAGCCATGCTGCACAGGCGAAGGACCTTGGGCGCGCTCGGGGCTTTCGCTTCGACATGGCCTCGGCCTCCGGAACGGGTCAGGACGGCGCTCGCGTCGCGTCCGCCGCTCCGATATAGCCGGGTTACGACCGTGCCGCGCTCGAGATGGAGATGCGCTCGGCGAAAGCCCGCGGCCGTTGCCGACGCCTACCTCAGAGTCCTCAGCACCTCGTCGAGCGGCACGGCCATGTTCGCGAACCGCTCGACGTAACGCTGTTCGTCCGCTCGGTACTTGCCGGCGTCCCAGTCCCTCCGGAACTGGACCGTGTCGGCGACCCACGTCCCGCCGAGGAACCGTGTCGTCTCTTCGTACACGGGCGCCGTGGCTGCCTGCCAGGCGCGGAGCTCGGACGCGGTGGGGAGGTGGACCTGCATCCCCTTCGCCTCGAGCCTCCGGATGAACTCACCGTCCGCCTCCCGGTTCAGTTTCCGCTCGAAGTCGCGCACCTCCGCTGCGGTATCGTCGAGGACCCGCTGGATGCGGTCCGGGAGACTTCGCCATAGCTTCCCGTTCACCTTGAAGATGAAGACGTTGTAGGTGTGCTGGTCGCGGATCATGAACGGCTGCGACTCGTAGAGCCGAGCGGAGTAGATGTTCACGGCCGGGTTCTCCTGCCCGTCGATGACGCCGCCTGACAGCGCGCGCGGAAGCTCGGAGTAGGCCATCGGGGTCGGGGTCGCGGCGAGCGCGCGGATGAGGCCCATGTAGACGGGGCTCTCCATGACGCGGATCTTCTGCCCCTTCAGATCCTGTGGGACGCGCAGCGGATGCCTCGAGCTCGTGAAGCTCCGCCAGCCGTTCTCGAAGAACGCGAGCCCGTGCACGCCGCGGCGATCGAGGAGCGCGAGGAGCTTCTTGCCCGGGTCGCCGTCGAGATAGGTGTAGGCCGCCTCGTAGCTCGGGAAGAGGTACGGCAGGTCGAGGACGTGGAACTCGGGCGCGAAGCCACCGATCGGGCCGGTGGTGGTGAGGGACATGTCGATCGTACCGAGCTGGACGCCCTCGATCATGGCTCGCTCGTCGCCGAGGCGGCCGCCCGGGTACACCACGATCTCCACCTCACCTTCCGTGCGCTGTCGCACGAGGTCGGCGAGGCGCCGCGCCGCCACGTCGATCGGCGTGCCGGCGCCGATGACGAACCCGAGCTTCAGCCGGTACCTCGGCGCACCGAGCGCGGCGCGCGGGACGAGGAGCGCGAGCGCCGCCAGGGCGGCGAGGTGCGCTGAGCGGTGCCTCATCGCGTGCGGCCCCCGCCCTCGAGCACCGCCTGGACGAGCTCTGCGATCGAGCGCACCTCCATCTTGTCCATGACGCGCGACCTGTGCGCCTCGACGGTCTTGATGCTGATGCCGAGCGCCTCGGCGACCTCCTTGTTGAGCTTCCCCGCGACGACGAGCTCCATCACCTCGCGCTCGCGGTCGGTGAGCGCTCCGAGCCGGCGCCGCACCTCCTCCTCGCGGTGGCGCGCCGCGCGCCGCGTCTGGTCGAGGTCAAGGCACCCCGCGACGAGCCGCAGCAGGTCCCGGTCGTTGAAGGGCTTCTCGATGAAGTCCACAGCGCCCTTCTTCAGAGCCGACACCGCCATCGGGACGTCCCCGTGGCCCGTCACGAAGACGATCGGCAGCACTGCGGAGCGCGCGCTGAGCCGCTCGTGGAGCTCCAGGCCGCTCATGCCCGGCATGCGGACGTCCAGGACGAGGCAGCCGCGCATGTCCCCGTGCCACCTCTCGAGGAAGGCCTCGGCCGAAGGAAACGCCTCCACCGCGAACCCGTTCGACTCGAGCAGCCACACGAGCGAGTCGCGCATCGCCTCGTCGTCGTCGACGACGTACACGCGCTGGGAAGGATCTTCCACGATCGCCTCGCCTATCTCTCGACGGGGAGCGTGAAGACGAACACGCTTCCGCCGCCGTCGTTCGGACGCGCCCAGAGTCGCCCGTCGTGGAACTCCACGATCGACCGGCAGATGTTGAGCCCCATCCCCATCCCGTCGAGCTTCGTGGTGTAGAAGGGCGCGAACAGCCTTCCGCTCTGCTCCGGCGTGATGCCGTGGCCGCGGTCGGCGACCGCCACCTCGACCGCGCGTCCTTCGTCCACGCGCGCCGAGACGGTGAGCTCGCGCCGGCCAGGTGCCGATCCGTGCATGGCCTCGATGCCGTTCTTGACGAGGTTCAGGACCACCTGCTCGATCATGATCTTGTCCGCGAAGACCGGCGGCAGCTCCTGCGGGACCTCGAGGCGGATGTTGACGCCCGCCTTTCGGGCGTCGATCTCGGCGAAGCCGATCGCCTCGTCCACGATGACGGCCACCGGCACCGGCGCGCGGTTGGGCTCGCGCTTCTTCACGAAGTCCCGGATGCGCCGGATGATCTTGCCGGCGCGCTCGGCCTGGTCGCTCGCCTTGCGCATCGCGGAGGCGAGATCGTCGGGACTGAACGCGCCCGACTCGAGCCGGGTGACGCATCCCATGCAGTAGTTGGCGATCGCTGCGAGCGGCTGGTTCAGCTCGTGCGCGATGGAGGAGGCCATCTCACCCATCGTCACGAGCCGAGACGTCTGCTGCAGCCGCTCCTGCGCCGTGACGACCTTCTGGTGCGACGCCTCCAGCTCGGCGCGCGCGCGCTTCTGCTCGGTGATGTCCACCATGGAGGCCATCCAGCCCGCCTGGCGGCCGTCGGCACCGACGAGCGGCGAGATGTACATGCGCCCAAAGAAGCGCTCGCCCGTCTTGCGCCGGATGCGCACCTCGAACCCGCTGGGTGGCGACTGGCCACCCATCCACGTCGCCGTGACGCGTTCCAGCGTCGCGAGCTCCTCTTCCGGCCAGTAAGGGAACGGCGGCACGAGGCCGATCAGCTCGTCGGCGCTCCAGCCCACCATCCCACAGAACGCCGGGTTGACGTACGTGATGCGCCCTTGCATGTCGACCGCGCGCAGGCCAGTGATGACGGACTCCTCCATGGCCTGCCGGAACGCAGATTCGCGCCGGAGGCCCTCCTCGGCGGCGAGGCGCCGGCGCATGTGCGCGGAGAGCGTCCACAGGCTCCAGCCCATGAGCAGCACGAGGCCGATGATGAGGAGGAGCAGCATGTCGCGCGGCAGGTTGGACTCGTCCGCGAACGCAGAGACGCGCAGGCGCAGCCCCTGGCCGGGCGGATCGAGGCGCACGAGCTCGGTCAGATCGGTCCGGAGCACGACGGAGGAGTTCGCGGCGACGACGCGATCGTCCGTCTCCATCACGACGCGGTACTTGTTCCAGAACCACGACGAGGAGAGGTAGCGCAGCACCGCATCCGCGGCGTAGATGCCGACGACCACGCCACGGAAGAGCCGGTCACGGAACACCGGGACGTGGATCTCGATGGAGGCGCTCTCGTCCGCGGCGGGCGCCGGCATGCTGTAGGCGGGCGTACCCGTCCGCTGCGCCCGCTGGAACGCGAGCGCCTGCTCCGGGATCGAGAGGCGCTCGCCACGGTTCCAGGCGGTGGTCTCGCGCGGCGCCACCCAGCGAACCACCTGATCCGCGTCGATCCACGCGACCTGGGTCAGCTCGGGATTCGCCGCGACGTGCTCCGCGGCGCGGCGGCTGGACGAGTCTGCGTCCTGCCGCTCCTCGGCCACCTCCTTCGCGAGGAGCTGCAGGAAATCCTCGTTCGCCGCGAGGCGCGTCCGGATGGTCTGCTCCGCCCACTGGACGTCGCGCGCGAGCGCGTTTCGCCGGGTCTCCGTCTCGTGGCGCCCCAGGACGGCCAGCAGCGCGAAGAGCGCGATCGCGAACAGCCCGAGGACGAGGTTCGGCAGGACCCAGACGCGCGCACCGGGTGAGGCGGCGCGGCGAAGGGCTGCGAGGATGCGGGAGGGCAAGGGCATGGAGCGTTCGGCTCGGCCGGCGCGATGGGCAACATGTCCCGGGCCGGTCCCCCAGGATATTGGGGTTCACCCTGACAGGGAAAGACCTGATACCGCCCAGCGCCGTCCTCGGTCACAGTGCGCCCACACTCGCCTTTCGTCCGAGGAGGACGGGAATGACCTGGACGCAGACCTACACCCCGCTCGGCAACCTCTACCTCTCGGCGCTCGTGGCAGCGATCCCGGTGGTCGTGCTGCTCGCCTCGCTCGCGTTCTTCCACGTGAAGGCGCACGTGGCCGCGGGCCTCGGGCTCGCCCTCGCCCTCGGCGTGGCCGTGTTCGTCTACGGGATGCCGGCGCAGATGGCCGCTGCGTCCGCGCTGTATGGCGCGGCGTTCGGCCTCTTGCCCATCGGCTGGATCATCTTGAACGCCATCTTCATCTACGATCTCACCGTCAAGACCGGCAAGTTCGAGGTCGTGAAGGAGACGATCGCCGGACTGGCGGGTGACCGCCGCATCCAGGTGCTGCTCATCGCCTTCGCCTTCGGCGCGTTCATCGAGGGCGCTGCTGGATTCGGCACCCCGGTCGCCATCTCGGCGGCCATGCTCATCGGCCTCGGGTTCAAGCCGCTCGCGGCCGCGGGCCTGGCGCTCATCGGCAATACCGCCCCGGTTGCCTACGGCGCCCTCGGCACGCCCATCATCACGCTCGCCAAGGTGACTGGCCTGAACGAGAGCCTGCTGTCGGCCATGGTCGGGCGGCAGCTCCCGCTCTTCTCGGTCATGGTGCCATTCTGGCTCGTGTGGGCGATGTCGGGCTTCCGCGGCATGCTCGGCGTCTGGCCGGCGTGCCTCGTCGCAGGGCTCTCCTTCGCCATCCCGCAGTTCGTCGTCTCGAACTTCTTCGGCCCCTCGCTCGTCGACATCATCGCGGCCGCGTGCTCGATCCTCGCCACGTACCTGTTGTTGAAGGTGTGGCAGCCCAAGACCGAGTGGCGCTTCCCCGGCGAGCGCGAGTCCGACGCGAGGTCGGCGGGCGCGCCCGGGTTCCGCTCCGTCGGCGCCGCCGTGAATCGCCCGACGCCGGGCGAGGCGTGGCTCGCGTGGATGCCGTGGATCGTCCTCTCCGTCTTCGTCTTCGTCTGGGGCATGCCGAGCGCCAAGGCGTGGCTGAACGCCATCTTCAACCCGACCTTCGACGTCCCGCTCCTCCACAATCTCGTGAAGAAGGCTCCGCCCGTGGCGAAGGCCCTGTCGCCCGAGGCCGCCAAGTTCAGCCTGAACCTCTTGTCCGCAACGGGGACGGGCCTCCTCCTGGCCGGCCTCGTGGCGGGCCTGTGGTTGAAGGAGAAGCCGGCGGAGCTGCTGACCACCTACTTCCGGACGCTGAAGCGCGTGCGCTACTCGCTCCTCACCATCGCCGCGATGCTGGCGCTCGGGTTCACCACCCGCTACTCGGGGTCCGACTCGACGATGGGCCTCGCCTTCGCGTCGACCGGGGTGCTCTTCCCGTTCTTCTCGCCGCTCCTCGGCTGGCTTGGCGTGGCGCTGACGGGCTCCGACACCTCATCCAACGTGCTGTTCGGCAACCTGCAGGTGGTGAGCGCGCAACACATCGGTATGAACCCCATCCTTGCCGCCGCGTCGAACAGCTCGGGCGGCGTCATGGGCAAGATGATCGACGCCCAGAGCATCGTCGTCGCGGGCGTCGCCACGGGGCAGCACGGCCAGGAGGGCACGATCCTGCGCTACGTGTTCTGGCACTCGCTCGCCCTTGCCTGTCTCGTCGGCATCGTGACGTTCCTCCAGGCGTACGTCTTCACCTGGATGGTGCCGCACTAGCCTGGTCCCGTAGTCCCCGAGGGAGGAGGTCGCAATGTCGATCACGACGAAGATCCTCGCGCTCGTGGCGGTCCTCGTGCTCTTCACCGGCGCGACGGCCACCGGCTACCACGTGCTCGTCGGCCAGGTTCGCGACATGGCCACTCGGCAAACCACCGAGATGATGCTGCAGGACTATCGCAACGAGCTGAAGGACCTCGTGGATGCGATGGCGTCGACGCTGGGCGCCGCTGCGGCAGGGGTGAAGGACGAGCGGGAGACGCACCGGATCTTCACGTCGCTCGTGAAGAGCGCCCGCTTCTTTCCGGACAGCTCCGGGTATTACTTCATCTACAAGGTGGGCGGGACGGTCTTCGTGCTCCCGACGCTTCCCGATCTCGAGGGGCAGAACCTCCTCGACAAGCAGGACCCGAGGGGAACGCCCTTCATCCGGCAACTCGATCAGGTGTCGCAGGCCGGCGGCGGCTTCGTAGAGTACTGGTTCAACAAGCCTGGCAAGGGCGTGCTGCCCAAGCTCTCCTATGCGAGGATGATCCCGGGGACGGGCTACTGGGTCGGAACCGGCGTCTACATCGACGACGTCGAGGAGAAGAAGGCCCGCGTCCTCGGCGAGATCCACAGCGCGACGCGATCCTTCCTGTGGAAGCTCTATGCCGCGGTCGGGAACGGGTTCCTCGTCGTCGTCGTCCCGTTCGTCGCGTTCCTGGTGATCTCCGTCATCCGGCCGCTTCGCGAGCTCACCGCGGTCGCGGAGAGCTACAGCATGGGGCACCTCGCTCTCCCGGTTCCCGGCCTCAAGCGCCGCGACGAGATCGGCAGCCTGGCGCGAGCGCTCGGGCGGCTGGGAACCAGCATGAAGAAGGCAATGCAGATGCTGCACGTCGGCTGAGGGTTGCGGCCCTGGTCATCGCTGCGGCCGGGGCGATGTCAACCGCAGGTGAAGCGCGGATGGCACCCCGACTCGGCGAACGCGTGAGCCCACCCCGCTCATTTCTTCGTGAGTGCCGAGGAGATCTGGCCGACAAGTACCGCGAAAGGCATGTCGAGCGCGGCGTACACTTCGGCGGCCAGCGGGTCGGCGTTGTCGGCGAGGATCTCGATCATCGCGCTCGAGTAGTCGATCGGGATGACACCGGCCTGTTGCATGCGCAGCAGGCCCGCCTCGCGCTTCGCCTGCCAGAACGTGCCGGACGCGTCGATGGCAGCGTAGGCATCGTACCCGTCGGCCGTGGCGCTGATGGCAGGGAAGGCCAGGCACACCTCCGTGGAGATGCCCGCGATGATCAGTTTCTTGCGGCCGGTCGCCCGGATCGCTGCTCTCACCCGAGGGTCGTCCCATGCGTTCACCGTTGAACGGTCGATGATCTCGAGATCGGGGGGGAGTACCTTGACCAACTCGGGAATGACCGGTCCCCACATGCTGTGAGCAGCGGTGGTGGTTATCACCAGCGGCAGCCGCAACACCTGGGCGGCCCTGGCTAGGGCCACCACGTTGTGCTTCAGCTCGCCAACGGGGATGTCACGCACCCCGCTGTACAGGCTGACCTGGTGGTCGACGAGCACCACGGCGGCGTTGTCGCGGGTGAGATGCTCAGTGAACTTGTTCGCGGACATGTCGGTCTCCTCCATTCGTGAGGCGAACCTAGCGGCCAGACCGATCTGCGAGAAGTCGGCGAACGCAAACGCACCGTCCATCAGCGTGGACGATTCACAGCACGACCGCCTTTGGAAATTCAGCCGCCAGGTGAGCGATGAAGACGCGAACGCATGGCAAGAGACCCTGCCGATAGGGCATCAGCGCGGTCAGCACGGAGTCGCCGGCAAGCCACGCGGGCAAGATGCGTCGTAGCGCACCTGATCGCACTTCATCGCGGCAGACATAGGCGGGCAAAGCGACGATGCCAACACCGGCGATCGCCGCCTGCTTCAGGCCGACCATGTCATCGCTCAGGAGGCGAGGCGTGAGATGCACAACGATCTCGTCCCTGGGTTCGCTGGAATGACGAAGTCGCCAGGCGGGAGCGACGCCTGTGCGCATCACGAAGAGTGAGGGATGCTTCGCGAGATCCTGTGGGGTCTCCGGCGAGCCATGCGCATCGACATAGGCCGGCCCTGCGAACAGGAACCACGGCGCCGGCGCAAGCGGTCTCTGCACCAATGTCGAGTCTGGCAACGGGAGCGAATGCGCACGAATGGCGACGTCGAAGTTCTCGCCGATGATGTCGATGGCCTGGTCCGTAGCATGCGCGATGACGTTGATCTTCGGAAAGCGGACGAGGAAATCCGCAACCATGTCGCGCATCGCGAACTGCGCCGTGGCGACAGCCGCGGTGAACCGCACCGTTCCCACAGGTTCCGCGAGGCGCTGGCGCATCGCGGTCTCGGCGTGTTCGGCCTGCTGCAGCATCGAGACGGCGTGCCGGTAAAACTCACTGCCCGCTTCGGTCATCCCGAAGCGTCGCGACGTCCGATTGAGGAGCCGTACGCCAAGATTCGTCTCCAGCTCCTGCATGCGATGGCTCAACGTTGACTTTGGAACGCGCAGCTTGCGACTTGCTGCGCTGAAACCAGCACGGTCTACGACCTGCACGAAATAGAAGAAGTCATTCAGGTCGAGCATGCACGGTCCCTTCGTTCAGTCCGTTGGAGGCGCGTTCAGCTCTTGAGACTGCTGACCCGCAGTCGACGCGCTACCGCGCGAAACGCCGCCGTCGTGCTGGTCGACGCCGAAGACCTTCTGCACGCAGGCGCACATCGGGCATGGTGGGGGACGCGCGAGATGAGCATCAGCTGAGTAACGGGCACCCGGCGGGCAGCTTCATGGACAGTCGCCGCGAGAGGAGCTCGAAGCGGAAGCGCGTGCCGGTCAGCGGCTCACCGTCGAGGTTGATCTGGAGGCTCTCCTCGGTCTCGATCTCGAGCCAGGGCACGCGGGCGCCGACGAGCGTGCGGCGGACTCCTTCGATTCCGTCACGCAGCAGGATCCGCAGGGCCTCCGGGATCTCCTCCTTCGGAAGCTGTGGCAGGAGGCGGACGTCGAGCAGGCCGTCATCGAGCATGGCCTCCGGACACAGCTGGTGACCCCCGCCCGCCTGGCGTCCGTTCCCGACGGCGAGGACGAGGAACGCCCCTTCCCACGCGAAGCCGGGCCCGGACAAGCGTCCGCGCTCGGGCCTGATGCTGCTGAAATGCGTCAGGCCTGTGAGCAGGTAGGCGGCGCCTCCCAGGATCCGCTTCAGCTCGTTCGGCGTCGCGACCGTCACCTGCGTGCCAAAACCACCCGTGGCGACGTTGACGAAGTGCCTTCCGTTGGCCTGCCCGACGTCGACGATGGAGGTCGGTCCAGAGACCGCGAGACGCATGGCCGCGAAAGGGTCGAGCGGGATCCCGCACGCCCGCGCCAGGTCGTTGGCCGTGCCGAGCGGAAGGACGGCAAGGCTCGGCGAGGCTCTCGACGCCCCGGACCCTTCGATCAGTCCCGCGACCACTGCGTTGACGGTTCCGTCGCCGCCGCCGGCCACCACGATCTCGTAACCGGCCTGCGCCGCCTCGAGCGCGAAGCGCGAAGCGTCATCGCCTTCCCAGGTCACGCGCACATCGACGGGGGATCCGTCCTCGCGAGCTGCGCGCACTGCCCCGCGCACGTCCTCGCGCATCGCTGCCTTTCCGTGCAGCACGAGGCAGGCCTTTCGGGGAGGGACCGTCACGGACAAGAAGGATAATCGAGGGGAACCTGGACTCCAGGCGGGAACCCGGGAGAGGCGGTGAATTCTCGGCCAGCTCCACCTCGGGCGTGCGAGCGGCCTTCTGCTCGGACGAGGAGCACGAAGACTTCACGCGCGAACGTGGGCAGGAGGCGCGACGCTCGAATACACAGCGGCCAGGAGACGCGTGCTCGACCCGGGCCGTCTCGGGCGCGGAGTCGAGCCAAGGAGCGCCGACGCCCCGCGCTCGTCCGCGTCGCAGGCGGCCGTCGAGCGACAGCGAGCCGGGGCCGACGAGGGCGACGTAGAGTCGATGTAACACTCGGCGGGGCGATGTGGGTTCGACTGATCGGCTCAATCTGCGCGCGCAGCCGCCGCGATGGACTCCACTTCCTCGGGCTCGAGGTGAATGGTCCGGGCCGCCCAGTTCTCCTCGAGGTGCTCCGGCCGGCTGGTGCCGGGGATCGGCAGCATGATCGGCGAGCGGGCGAGCAGCCACGCCAGGCCGATCTGCGCGGGGGTGGCGCGGTGGCGCTGGGCCGCTGCCGCGAGGACGGCGCTCGGCTTCGCGTGAGCGCCGACGCCGAGAGGGAAGAACGGCATGAACGCGATTCCGCGCTGGGTGCACATCGCGAGCACCGTCTCGGGGGCGTCGACCTCGGAGTGCGTCGTCCGGGCGAGGACGCCGCTTCCCCCGGAGACGCTGTACAGGTTCTGCACCGAGACGATCGGCGTGCGCGCGAGCGCGAACTCGAGCTCCGCGGGGCCCACGTTGGAGAGGGCGAGGTGACGGATCTTCCCCTCCTTCTTCAGGGCGATCATCGCGTCGAGCATCTCGGCAAACGGCACCGGTGAGCCCTTGCCCCAGTATCGCAGGTGCACGACGTCGAGCGCCTCGCGGCGCAGCTCGCGCAGGTCGGTCTCGCATCCTTCGCGCAGCTCCTCGGGGCGGCAGGCGATCGCCCAGCCCTTGTCGGGTAGACGCTTTCCCCCGAGCTTCGAGGCGATGACGAGGTCTTTCGGGTACGGGTAGAGAGTCTCCGCGATGAGGCGGTTCGCGACGTGAGGGCCGTAGTACCAGGCCGAGTCGATGAGGTTCATGCCGAGGGCGACGACGCGGCGGAGGACTTCGCGAGCGCGGGCCGGATCTTCGGGCTCGCCCCAGACGTCCGGGCCGGGAAGGCGCATGGCGCCGTAGCCGAGGCGCACGACTTCGAGGTCGCCGAGCCGGATCAGGGCGGGGCTGTGGGCGAATGCGGGGGGCTGGGTCGTCATGGGCTTTGGCTCCTTCGAAGTTCCTACGCCAGCGTCGGTGCCAGCGCCTGCACGAGGGCGTCGCGAAGCAGCCTCACGGCGGCAGGCTCGAACCCCCGGCTCGGCCACACGATATGCACCGGAGCGCCGCGCAATGCGTAACGCGGCAGCACGCGCTCGAGCTCGCCGCTCTCCACGAGCGACGCGACCATCCCGATGGGGGTAAACGCGATCCCGACGCCCTCGCGCGCGGAAGCTCGCACGAACGCAAACTCGTCCGTCTCGACGCGTCCCCGGACCGAAACCTCCTCCTCGCCCCGCGGGCCGGAGAGGCGCCAGACCGCGGTGGCGCCGGCGGCCCGGTAGAGGATGCAATCGTGACGTGCCAGATCCGAGAGTCGCCGCGGACGTCCAGCGCGGTCGAGGTAGGCGGGCGAGGCGAACAGTCCGATCTCGGTCTCGCCCAGCTTCCGGGCGAGCAGCGATGAGTCCAGGAGCGGTCCCGCCCGCACGGCGAGATCGAAGCCCTCCTTCACGAGATCGACGAATCGCGCGGTGAGGGACACCTCGACCCGTACCGCCGGGTGCGCGCGGACGAACGCACTCGTCACCGTCGCGAGGTCGCCGGCGAGATCCACCGGCGCGGTGAGGCGTACGACCCCGCGCGCCTCCGCCCCCACCGACGCGGCGGCTCTTTGCGCCTCCTCGATGCCCGCGAGCGCATCACGCGCGCGAGCGTAGTACGCGGCACCCGCGTCGGTGAGCGACAGCCTGCGGGTGGTGCGCTGCAAGAGCCGGATCCCGAGGGTCTCCTCGAGCGCCGCCACGCTCCGGCTCACCGACGACTTCCGAACCCCCAGCGCTGCAGCAGCGGCTGTGAAGCTCCCCGCCTCCACGACACGCGCGAACACGGCGATGCGGTTCAGATCCAACGTTGCCTCCCACGCATCAGTCAGTTGCGTTCTCGAGGTCTAGCGCGCGAAGTCGCAACAGTCTACTCCTAGCCTTGCCGGCGCAGGAGCAGCTCGCACGGCAGGGAGAGTCGACAAATGGACAAGAACTCGGGTGTGACGCTTCTCGTGGCACGGCTCGGCGTCGGGGCGATCTTTCTCATCAGCGGCGTCGGAAAGCTGGCGGCATGGAGTGGGACTGCCGCCTTCGCAGGGAGCAAGGGCGTGCCCGCCGTCCTCCTGGCCGCCGCGACGGTCCTCGAGCTCCTCGGCGCGATTTCGGTCCTCACCGGGTGGAAGGCGCGCTGGGGCGCAGCGGCCCTCGTCGCGTTTCTCGTCCCGGTGACGATGGTGTTCCACAACTTCTGGGCGTACCAGGGCGCGGAAGCGCAGCTCCAGATGATTGAGTTCCTGAAGAACGTCGGCATCGGGGGTGGGCTGCTCGCGATCTTCGCCGCCGGCCCGGGCGCGCTGAGCGTGGACGCGCGCCGTTCCCGTGTCGACACGGTGCACAGCACGCCGGCGCGCGTTCCGGCGTAGGCGCACTCCTACCGTGGCGGAGAAAGACCATGCTGAAGATCGGGATCGTCGTGGGAAGCACGCGGCCGGGGCGCAAGGCGGACGCGGTCGCGCGGTGGGTGCATGAGATCGCGGCGCGCCGGAACGACGCGCTGTACGAGATCGTCGACATCCAGGACTTCCACCTGCCGCTGCTCGACGAGGCGATGCCGCCGTCGTTGGGCCACTACACGCAATCCCACACGAAGGCGTGGGCTCAACGCATCGCGGGATTCGACGGCTACGTCTTCGTGACCCCCGAGTACAACCACGGCACCTCGGGCGCGCTCAAGAATGCCATCGATTACCTCTATGCCGAGTGGAACAACAAGGCGGCGGGGTTCGTCGGATACGGCGGCGCGGGCGGGACGCGCGCTGTCGAGAGTCTGCGCCTCGTCATGGGGGAGCTGCAGGTCGCCGATGTTCGCGGACAAGTCGCCCTCTCGCTCTTCAGCGACTTCGAGAACTTCACGGTGTTCCGGCCTGGGCCGCAGCACGAGAGATCGGTGAACGCCATGCTGGATCAGGTCGTTGCCTGGAGCGGGGCGCTGGCAGCGCTGAGGTCGAAGCGGTCATCGTAGGCGCGCTGCGAGCGTCGCCCGGCGCGGTTTGGCGAGCGCGCCTGAAGGAGTGCGTGACGTCTCAGAGACGGCGCGCTCGAGGACGACCGGCAGGACACAGCACCCCGAACTCGACCAGAGCGCCACGCGAACTGGAGTCGGCGCTGCAGCTGGTACGCGGACTCATGGTGAAGGAAGCCCAGCCCCTGGTCAGGAGCGCGTGCGCGATCTGCGCGTGCGAGGAGACCTCTTCGCCACCCGGGCTGCCAAGAGATGGCGTGGACCATCGCGTAGTTGTCCGAAACGGGTCAGCTCCACGGCAAGGCCGCGCGCGATTGCCAGTAGCTCGCCGGGTCCTCGCGCAAAGCGGCGAGCGCCTCGAGGGCTCCGTCGGCGAGGCGGGCACACAACGCGAGCAGGTTGGAGCGGAGCTGCTCGACGGTGGCGGCGCCGAGGAGCACGACGTCAGCCCAGGGTTGCGCGAGTGCGGCAGCGAGCGCGATCGCGTCGGCCGGGCACGCCATGGCGCGGGCGAGGTCGGGGAGGAGACCCGTGGCCCCGATGTCGCCCCGAGGCGTGAGGCGGCCATTGGCGAGGGGCTCCTTCACGAGGACCGCCCGGCCCGCCGCGTGCGCTTCGCGCAGCGCCGGCTCACAGGATCGCTCGAGCAGGTTCCATGTGGCTTGAATCGTGTCGAAGAGCGGCGCGCCTCCACGCTCGATCTCGAGCGCGCGCCGGGCCATGTCGGCCTGCCGGGCGCCGCTCACGGTGACTCCAATTCGCACGCCGCGGTCGCGCAGGCGAGCGAGATCGTCCAGCACGGAGGCGTCGCGCAGGACCGGGCTCTCGGGGGTGGCGGAGTGGATCTGATAGAGCGCCAGGTATGGCCCGAGGATGTCCAGAGTCTCGGCGGCCTGCGAGCGGAACGCGAAGAGCGAATGGTCCTTCACTTCGTGGCGCTCCGCCTCGAGTCGCCAGGCCCCCGTGTAGCGGTAGCCCCATTTCGATCCCACCACCACGTCCGATGGCGCGAGTTGCCGCCCCTCGGCCCAGGAACGCACGAACTCCTCCGCGCGGCCGTACGAGCGCGCCGCGTCCACGTAGCGAATCCCGGCGTGGAAGGCTGCGTCGAGGACCGCGTGTGTCCGGCGCCGCAGCTGCTCCGGCGAGCGGCCTTCGGGGAAGTCGGTCGCGTGGCCGATCGTGTGGTACGCGGGACGGCCGAGTGCAGCCAAGCCGATGCCGAGGCGGCTCACCATCGGGCCGCCTTGTCCGAGGAGTCGGGTCTCCATGAATGAAGTGACCATACCGGGAACGCTGGCCAAAGCGCGGACGGGTTCTGGCGAGCCACAGGTGGAGGCAGCTCACCCAGGCCAGCCCAGCGCGGCGCGCTTGCCATCGAGGTGCGCCTTCCCGAGCTCGGCGGCGAGCGCCGGCTCGGACTCGGTGTAGACCTTCGCCCCGACGAGCTTCGCGAGCCCCTCCGCCCCGGAGAGGAAGTCGAGCACGTCATTACCCTCCTGGGGAATGGGACCGGGGAAGCCGATGAGGGTCGAGACCCCGTGCAAGAGGAACGCGAGCCCCTGCCCAACCGCCTTCTCGTTTCCCGGCTCGGGGCAGACGAAGAGGAGCGGCAAATCCTTCAGGGGGACGCCCGCCACGCGGGAGAGCTCGGTGAACAGGCGCAAGGAACGGGTGTTGTCCATGCAGCCGCCCATGGCAAGCGCGGGCGGGATCGCGAGCTCGCCACAGATCGCCGACAGCCCCGGCCCGGCAGAGCACGCCGCCGCCGGGGCGCACAGTCCGGCGTTGAGGAGCGCGTGCGCGGCGCAGCCGGTCGTGAGCACGAGCACGTCCGCCTCGGCGAGCTTGCGGGCGATGGTCACGTGACCGTGCTCGTAGGGGACCTTGGGCGTGTTGCAGCCCACCACGGCGGCGATGCCCTTCAGGCGGCCGCTCCTGAGGAGCTCCACGATGCGTCCCGCGCCGCCGAACCGCTCGAGCACGCCCTCGGTGCTCCACCCCGCCATGGCCGACGTCCAGACCTGCGGGATGCTCATCTTCGACCGGTCGCGGCGGGCGAAGGCCTCGACGGCGGCGCGGGCGACGGTGAGGGCGTCGGCCTCGATGGTCTCCGGCCTCTCCACGTCGAAAGGCACGTGCAGCGCGCCTGGGATTCGATTGGAGTGACAGGTGGTGATCAGCTGCGTTCCGAAGCAGTCGGCGAGGATCTTGGTCCCGGGGATGACGCACTGCATGTCCACCACCATGGCGTCCACCGCACCGGTGCCGAGCACCAGCTCCTGGCCGCCGGCGTTCGTGACCGAGGGGACCCCGTGGCGCGCCAGCAGCTCCTCGCCGGTGCAGCACAGGCCGCCGATGACGATGCCCTTCGCACCGGCGCCGCGGGCGAGCGCTTCGATCTCCGGGCTGCGCAGCTTCGCGAGGAGGCTCGCCACCATCACCGGCGAGTGGCCGTGAATGAGCACGTTCACGTGATCGGGCCGGAGGACGCCGTAGTTGACGGTGGTGGTGCGAGGCTTCGGCACCCCGAAGAGCATCTCGGTGGCGAGCGAAGAGCCGAAGAGCGGGCCGTAGCAGTAGGCGAGCGCCGCGCGCAGCTGCTGGGAGGCGAGCGCCGTCCAGTCGCTGCACCCGCCCAGGGTCGTCATGTGCAGCGCTTCCATCATCTCGTACGTGGCCGACCGCGGGAGCACCCCGAGCGCGCGCCAGGTCTCCACCCGCTCCGGCGGCGCGAACGCCTCGAGCGTGCGGTGCGGCCGGACGGCCATGCGTCCCAGGTCCTCGAGAAGCACTGCCACCACCTCTTGCGCCACCTCCGCCACGGGCCGGTTGGCGATCGGGATGGCGAAGCGGCTGGCGAGGTCGAGGATTCGATCCTCGCCAATGAGTGAAAGGCCCGGCTTCCCCTCCGCGGCAGCTTCCACCGCCAGGAGCACCTCGTGCCCGTGGCGGGCGTAGGCGGCGAGGCCGGCGGCGAGCGCGCGCAGGAGGTTGCCTACCACCATCGCGTTCTCGTCCTTGCCGCAGATCCCGCGCGGAGACTTGGGCCCGATCCGGCACGGCCCCCAGAGGCACATCCGGCAGCAACGTCCGGTCAGGCCGAAGCCGCACTGAGGGTGCTGCTGGTCGAAGCGATCGAAGAGCGTCTCCACGCCCAGGCCGTCCAGGCGCTCGAGCATCTGGCGCGAGGCCGGGTTGGGCGTGAGCGCGAGGTGCTCGGCCTTGTCGGGGACGTGGACGTTGAGAACACGGAGAAAGTGCTTCACGCGGCTCCTGCGACTTCCCCCCTGTCGACTCGTCCATCATATCCGATCGCCGCCGTCTGCGGCGGCCGGCTGGTGCTCATCGCCCTCGTCGCCGACCCCAGCGTCACCCGCCGCATCCTCATGCCGACCGGCCCCTCGCGTCTGGCGGCCTTGCGGAAGCGCGTCTTCATCATCGCGGCGCGCAACGCGCAGACCGGTTGGCAGGCATCGTGTGCTCGGCAACTTCCCAACACGGAGCTGCAACCGGGGAGGGGGCATGGCCTGCTCGCATGGAGAGAGACCAACTCCCGCGAGGTTGAGCGCTTCGTGGGACCAGTGCATTGTGCGGCACACGCCATGCATTTTGCATGGC
>WNGR01001441.1_pt1 | contig 26626 bp, 26 predicted proteins | sample 5407581 | NCBI WGS metagenome assembly WNGR01 (sample SAMN13153383, study PRJNA577476) | soil metagenome | isolation source: 80 cm soil or saprolite under Garry oak tree replicate 2 | place: USA:California | collected 2016-06-15
CGGTTCCCCGCGCTGGGGGAGCGGTTCCCCGCGCTGGGGGAGCGGTTCCCCGCGCTGGGGGAGCGGTTCCCCGCGCTGGGGGAGCGGTTCCCCGCGCTGGGGGAGCGGTTCCCCGCGCTGGGGGAGCGGTTCCCCACGCTTCGGCAGCGGCTCGCGCCCCGGATGCGACTCTCCACGGCGCGGCAACGGCTCTCCGCGGCGCGGCAGCGGCTCCTCGCGCGGCAGTGCGTTCGCTCGCTGCGGCAGGGGCCCTCCGCGCTGCGGCAGCGGTTCCCGCCGGGGCAGCGGTTCCGGTGCCTGGCTCGGGTCAGTCACGCTGCCGTATGGTATTCGGGATTCATCAGGCATGATCGTTGTTCTCGGATGTTCAGTCCGGAAACAGCCGTCGTGGGCTGTTTGCACGGGTCCGGTAGCGGCATGCTGGGATACACGCGATCAGGTTAGTCGCTCTGTGTGCCCAGCGCGCCGCGTCGGCTGCGAGGCGCGAGCGCAAGAGGCGGCCCAGCCCTGCACCGCGCCCAGGATGGGGGGCGGTCATGTACGGCTGGTTTGAAGCGCAGATCGTGCATACGGGGCGGCTCCCGCTGTTCTGCTTCTTTGTGGCATTCGTGGTCAGTTTCGGCTTCATCCGCTTGTCCGCCCGGCTCATCCGGGCGCGGGTCCGGTGGTGGCCTGGCAACGTCATCGCCGGCGCGGTGCACGTTCATCACATGGTCTTTGGCGTGGTGTTCATGTGCATCGGCGGCGTCGCCGAGCTCGCCGCGCCGCTCGGCTCGGTGGCCTGGCGAGCGGGAGCGGGCGCCTTGTTCGGTCTCGGCACTGCGCTCGTGCTCGATGAGTTCGCGCTCATATTGCACCTGCGCGATGTGTACTGGAGCAACGAGGGGCGGCTGTCGATTGACGCGGTGTTCGTCGCTGCCGGAGTTACCGCGCTGCTGTTAATCGGGGTCAGCCCGGTCGGGGTGGGCAACGTCGCTGGCTACCGGTCGCTGCCAGGAAGTCCCGGCGCGGTCGCCACGCTAATCCTGGCGGTCATGTCCCTGTTCGTGCTCACCGTGATCACGCTGCTGAAAGGTAAGATCTGGACCGGGCTTTTCGGCCTGTTCGTGCCGCCGCTGTTCATCGTCGGCGCCGCCCGGCTGGCCCGGCCGGGCTCACCATGGGCCCGCTGGCGCTACCGGGACCGGCCAGGAAAGCTCGCCCGGGCCAGCCGCCGCGAGGAGCGCCTGCGGCTTCCTGTGATCAATGCGAAGATCAGGGTTCAGGATCTGCTCACGGGCCCGCACGACCAGCCGTCGGCGGCCTTCTTCGAGCGCCCGCTGCCGCCCGCATCCAGACCCGCGGCGACAGCCAGCCGGGCGGGGGCGGCAGACGACACGATGGACGACGTCCCCTGACTACGGGGCATATGCTCAGTGGCAGGGGAGCTGACCTGTGGGGGGACCACCGTGGCCGATGCCGCCGCCGTGATCACGGATGCTGCCACCGCGCCGAAGGTCAGGCTCGCCGAGCTGGTCGCAGCGCTGTCGCTGGGCGTGGACCTGGGTTTCGGGCAGCCGATGGAGCACGTGCTGCGCCAGTGCATGATCGCGCTGCGCCTGGCCGAGCGGATCGGGCTGGACGACGACGCGAGGTCCGTCGTGTACTACACGGCGCTGCTGGTGAACGTGGGCTGTCACTCCGACGCGCATGAGCAGGCGAAGTGGTTCGGCGACGATATCAGCATGAAGTCGCGTAAATACGACCACGAGCCGCGCAGCATCATCGGGGCCGCGGCGGCGATGCGCCTGGTCGGCAGCGGCAACCCGCCGCTGCACCGGTTCCGCGTGGGGCTCGAGTTCCTGGTGTCGGGCTACCGCGATCTCGACGGCATGATCGCGCGGCATGCGGAACTGGCCCGCGCGCTGGCCCGCGAGCTCGGTCTCCCCGGCGCCGTGCAGGAGGGCGTGGGCGCCTCCTATGAGCAGTGCGACGGGCGAGGCTGGCCAGGGAACCTGCGCGGCGAGGCGGTGCCGATCGCGTCGCGGCTCGCGCAGCTGGCTGAGTACCTGGAGGTCGCGCACCGGGTGGGCGGTGTCGAGGCCGCGATCCTGCTGGCCCGCAAGCGCGGCGGCTCGCAGTTCGACCCGGCCCTGACGGAGATGCTCTGCGGTGAAGCGGACGAGATCCTGGCCGGCCTGGGGTCGGCACAGACGTGGGACGCGGTCATCGCGGCGGAGCCGTCGCTCGGCGTGACGCTGACGGCGGACCGGCTCGAAGCGGCGCTGCTCGGCGTGGCCAACTTTGTCGACCTCAAGTCGCCGTACACGCTCGGGCACGCCCGCGCGGTCTCCGAGCTCGCCGCGGCCGCGGGGGTTCAGCTCGGGCTGGGCCCGGACGGGGTGGCGACGCTGCGGCGCGCAGGCCTCGTGCACGGCTTCGGCAGGCTCGGCATCTCCAACGCGATCCTGGACAAGCGCGGGCCGCTCGGCGCGGGGGAATGGGAGCGGGTGCGGATGCATCCGTACCTGACCGAGCGGATGCTGCACCAGTCGAGCTGGCTCGCCCCGCTCGGCGCGATCGCGGTGCAGCTCCGCGAGCGGCCGATGCCTACCAGTCGATGTGCGAGCCCCGGCCGTACCGTGACGCGCTGCCGCCCGCCATGGCCGCGAGCGAACTGCGCGGTGAGGTCAAGGCCGGGCGCATGGATGCCGACGCGGTGGACGCGGTGCTGACCGCGGCCGGGCACGGGGTCGCGCGGGGCCGGGGGCGCCACACCGGGCTCACCGCGCGCGAGGTCGACGTGCTCCGCCTCCTCGCCCAGGGGCGGTCGAGCAGGCAGATCGCCGACCGGCTGGTCATCTCACCCAAGACGGCGCGCAACCATATCGAGCACATCTACGTCAAGATCGGCGCGTCGAGCCGCGCGACGGCCAGCCTGTACGCGATGCAGAACGGCCTGCTGCCCGAGTGGGAGTACGCCACCTCAGAAAGATGAGGCAGTTGCCCCATGCGGCCGGTGCAGGCCGGTCGTTACCGTCGCTGGGAGATGACAGTCCGCGGCGGGTTGGAGGGGGATGAGCATCGGCGGCACTCATTTCGCCTGACAGCCGTACCAGCCTCATACCCGGCCAATACGACCGATTTCATCCGACAGCACCATCGAAGGGAGAAAGCCATGCCCAAGATCTCTAAGGAGACCGCGCCGAACGTCGAGGATTTCGGCCCGGCCATCGACCGCGGCGGCCATCTCGACGACTACACCGTTGACTTCATCACGGTCCGGCAGGGCCATTCCCTGGCCCCGCTGCTCAAGGGACTGCCCGGCGACAGCTGCCAGTGCCCGCACTGGGGCTACATGGTCGCTGGCAAGATCACCGTCAGCTACCCGGATCGCGAGGAGGTCTACGAGACCGGCGATGCCTACTACATGGCCCCGGGCATGTGCCTGCCGCCGAGACGGGCAGCGAGTTCATACAGTTCAGCCCCAAGGAACAGCTGGACGAAACCATGGCTGCGATCAAGGTCAATATGAGCGCGGCCGCTGGATGAGGTCCTGATCCGGACGCTCCGGGGGTGCCGTCGGGAACCAGTCGGCATCCCCGCGAGGGGCCGGGAGGAAAATGGAACGGTGCGCGTGCTGATTCCGCTGCCCGACCGGGACTTCGACGTCACCGAGGTCGCCGTGCCGTGGCAGATCCTGCGGGATGCCGGGCACCAGGCCGTCTTCGCCACCGAGCAACCGGGCACAACCCCGGCCGCTGACCCCCGGCTGCTGACCGGCGTGCTGTTCGGCCAGCTGGGAGCGGCACCGCAGGCGAAGCAGGCCTACACCGAACTCACCGCGGCTACGGAGTTCGTGTGCACAGTCGGGTGGGCCGAGCTGGATATGGCCAGCTTCGACGGCCTGCTCCTGCCCGGCGGGCACGCCCCCGGGATGCGGCAGTACCTCGGCTCGGCGATCCTGCGCGGCCAGGTCGCCCGGTTCTGGGCCCTGGGCCGGCCGGTCGGCGCGATCTGCCACGGTGTGCTCGTGCTCGCGCGCACCCGCGACCCGGCCACCGGCCACAGCGTCCTGGCCGACCGCCAGACCACCTGCCTGCCCAGGTACATGGAGCGCCTGGCTTACCTGACCACCGCCTGGCGGCTCGGCCGCTACTACCGCACCTATCCCGCCTACGTCGAGGATGAGGTCACGGCGGCTCTGCGCGACCCGGCCAGCCAGTTCCAGCGCGGGCCGCTGACGCTCACGGTGCGCGGCACCGCCACCGACGACCGGCCGGCCTTCGCCGTGCAGGACCGCAACTACCTGTCCGCGCGCTGGCCCGGCGACGCCTACCTGTTCGCCCGCCGTTTCTGCGAGCTGCTGCAGTCAGCGGACCAGCCGGGCGGAACCCGCGCGGGATGACCGGCCCGGATCACGATCGGAGTGGCGCATGCGCGGTGCTTAGGCCGCCCAAGGCTGCACAGCCTCCCACCCCTTAGCATGAGAGCTGCCATGACGCCGGGCGCGGCGACTTCGGCGATGAGCCGGGGCCAGGGGAGGGCAAAAGTGACAGATGCTGTGGATCAGATCACTCAACTGATGCACGAGGCGGGCGAGACCCACCATCGCGTTTTCAGGATCGTGGACGGGGCTGACGATGACTGGGCCTCCTGGTATGCGGACTGGCTCATCAACCTGTCGGAGCTGCCATCGCTGCTGGGCGCGAAGCCGGTTCGCAGCGAGCTGGTCTACCTGCTGGTCAGCCTCGACAAGCAATACAAAGCCGAGAATCCCAGCGAAGAATGGGAATCTTACTACGCGCGCCAAATTATCGAGCACTTCAGGTAACTCGACTTTCGTGGTTACGCGGCGAGGTTTTCCCAGGCCAGGCGGAGGATGCTGATTTCTTCGGGTGTTGGCAGGTCAGGGCGAGATGCCTTAAATCCGGCGGCGATGAGGACGCGGCGGAGCTTGGCGGCCATGTCGGCGGTCGATGGCGCTGCCTTGGTGGTGTACCCGGGGGCGCGGGCCCGGTGATCTGCGACGTCGGCGAGATCGTGGCCGGCGGTGGCATACCAGTGCTCACCACGAATGACGCGCAACACCTGCGAGGCCGCGTGACGGCAGCGAGGCGGGAACAGGTAGCGTCACATCCGCCGAGTCCGAGTCTCCCCGAGCGCTCAGTCCGGGTACTCGTCCTTGCGCCAGGAGCGGGGCTGGGCGGGTTGGGCTTTCGGCGTTCGGTCGAGCAGGGAGCTGAAGTATGGCGCGACGAACGGGTCGGGGGCCGCCACCGTGTAGGTGTGGTAGACGATTCCGTCCTCGAGCGCGAAGGCGATCCAGCTCGGGTTCTCGCGCATGCCGTCCTTGAGCTCGGCGCCGATCTGGTGTGACCACTCCTCGAGCCAGTCGGGCGGGTTGTCGATCATCTCCTTGACCTCGGGGATCTGCTGTGCCTGCTCCTCGGTCATCGCAAGGCCGAAGTCGAAGGCGAAATCGGTGCCGTAGGTGGAGACGTAGGGGAACTGCCAGCCCATGCGCTGCTTGTAGGCGGTCAGTCGCTCGATCGGCGCCCGCGAGAAGCAGATCAGCGTTACGTCGCGATGGTTCAGGTGGACGAGCGTGCCGTCGAGCCCGTCGGCGAGGCCGGTGCAGCCGGGGCAGGCACCGAGGGTGTAATCGGGGCCGAACATGATGTTGTAGGCGAGCAGTTGGGAGCGGCCGTCGAACAACTCGGCGAGGGTCTTCTTGCCGTTCCCGGTGTCGAGCTCGTACTCCTTGTCGACGGGGACCCAGGGGAGATCGAGACGCTTCGTCTTGATCTCCTCGTTTCGCTTCGCCTGCTCAGCCTCGAGCCGCGCAAGCTCCTCCCGGGCCGCCTGCCATTCCTCGCGGCTTCCGATCTTGTGCTTGGGCATGGTGCCTCCTCTGGTCAGACCACACCAATGAGACTCCCGGTGAAGGCGAATCTCATCGCCGAGCGAAGAGCCCCGAGTGCGACGGCGCTTCGACGACCAGGCGGCTCGCCAGCCGGGCTATGCGGTTGCCCCTTCATCAACGCCGCAGCCGGGTACCCCGACCGGGCCTCCGACATTTTAGTCCTCGAGGACGGCCTCCTGGTCGGCGACCTCGACGACCCGGGAGGCCTGCCCGCTGTCATCCACGACGCCGTGACCCAGGTCGTCGACGCCGTCGACACGGCATGCTGACCAGCAAACCGCCTGGTGACCGCGTCATGCCAACTGAGCTTGCCGATACGTCTATCGGCTAGGTACGGTAGACGATATGGATGAGGAGCTGCTTGCCGCGGTCAGGCAAGCGCAGGGACAGCTCATCGAGGCAGACCATGCCGCCGAGGTCGCCAAAGCCGAGTTTCACCGTGCCGTCCGCCGCCTGCATCTGAGCGGCGCGTCGCTGCGCGAACTCGCCGCGGTCCTGCACCTCAGCCACCAGCGGGTCCACCAGATCGTCGGGACCGCCGGCGGGGGACGGCGATGGGGAAGGCGCGGCGGGCTTCCCCCGGATCTGCCCTGTTCCTTCTGCGGGCGGCCGCAGCGGAAGACCCGAAAGCTCATAGCCGGGCCGGGCGTCTACATCTGCGAGAAGTGCGTCGAGATGGCCGAGGCGGTCATCCGCTCCGGCCAGGCCGCCGAAACCGCGCTCGGCCCGCTGCAGGCCGTTCCCGCCACCATGACCCGGCAGCGATGCAGCTTCTGCGGCAAGCACCGCCCCCAGGTCACAGGACTTGCCACCAGCGTCGGCAACCGGGTCGTCGGCAAGGGCGCCGGGGACGCGTCCATATGCAACGAGTGCCTCACCCTCTGCCGGGAGATCCACTCCGAGCAGCTAGCCTGACCGGCCCGCCTGCGCCATCACGGGAAGAAACCCGCAACTCCACCGAATCCCTGCACCCGCAGTGTCACCAGCGGAACGCCAATCATGCGCACCGAAGACGTGAATGTTTTTACGTTCACGGTGGCGCGGTGATGTTCATCCCGGCGGCGCTCGCCGCCGCCCGGGAAGGGCGGCCAGGCCTAGTGCTGGACGTATCCGCCTGGCCAGCCCCAGGACTGGTAGTGGATGTGCTCCTGCTGCCAGTGGCGGCGCAGCCGTCGCCGGAACCGGGCCGCGGCGAATATCGCGGCCGCGCCCACCGCCACCCAGAACACCAGAAGGACCTGGAAGAACGCGAGGAGCAGCCACCCGCCGCCCGGCAGCAGCAGCGCCCCGAGCAGAACCAGCGCCGCCAGCGGCAGTAGCGGAGGGCCGCGCCGTATCAGCACCGGGCGCGGCAGCGTCCGGGCCTGCTGTAGTCCCAGCGCGGGCTCCGGCAGATCGGCCATGACGCGGCGCAGGTCACCGACGGTCCTCGCGTTCAGCGCCGCCGCGACCCGCTCGTCCAGTTCCTCGCGAGTGAGCCGGCCCTCAGCGAAGTGGTCGCGCAACCGGGCGGTGACACCCTCCCGGTCGGCGTCGGAGATCCGGATGCGGTCATCCATTGCCCTGCTCGCCTCCTTGTGTTTCGTCCTGCTCGCCGGCGTCGTCGGCCAGGATCTGATACAGCCCGCGCCGGGTCTGCTCCAGCAGCCGTTCCGCGGCGCGGATCTGCGCCGGCGTGCCGGCGTGCGCTATCTGCACGATGCCGCCGCCGAGCCGGGCGGCCGCCGTGAACAGGCCAGGCGGCTGCCAGGCCTCCTGCTGGGCCATCGACTCCCATGCGCCGCGGGCCATCTCGGGGTTCTGCTCGACATAGTCGCGCCCGGCCTCGGTCAGGCTGAACGTGCGCCGGCCGCCGGACTCCGCACCGGCGATCAGGCCTTCATCGGCGAGCTGGGCCAGCGTCGGGTAGACCGCGCCGGGGCTGGGCCGCCAGGCGCCGCCACTGCGCTCTTCGATCTCGGACATAATCTGGTACCCAGTGCGCGGGGCTTCCCGCAGCAGCGCCAGGATCGCGGCCCGCACGTCGCCGCGCCCGGCCTTCGCACTGCGCGATGCCCCGGGCGGGCCTGGGGGTCCGGGCCACCAGCTAGCCCACGTCCCCCCGGAACCGCCCCAGTACCCAGGGCCCTTGGGCCCGGCACAGCTTCGCTCCCACGGCGCACCCTGGCCGCGATGGGCCGCTGCCATCAGCCAGGCGGCCCGCCGGGCGAGGCCGAGCACGCCGCCGGCGCAACTGAGCACATCGAACAGGCCAGGATCGAAGTCCCCGGCCCGCCACCTTGGCGTTGGCATCCCGCGCCCCCGTTCCGCTCTCGCGATACGATCACGATATATCGGCAGCATACGGCGGGATCGCCCCGATGACAAGATATGACTCGAACCTGGCAGGAGCTTCTTCGCCAGGGCGGTAGCGGGCTGGGACGGATCGGGCCGGAGCCATGATGAGAGCATGAGGTATCGAAGCGGCCGGCATTTTCTGCAGATCCCCGGCCCGACGAATGTCCCGGACCGGGTGCTGCGCGCGATGGCGGCCCCCACCATCGATCACCGTGGCCCCGAATTCGCGGCGCTGGCCCGGCAGCTGCTCACCGACGTGCGCCAGTTGTGCGGGACGGCCAGGCCGGTAGCGCTCTACCCGTCCTCAGGTACCGGTGCCTGGGAAGCAGCGCTGGTCAACGCGCTCTCACCCGGCGACAAGATCCTCGCCTTCGAAACCGGGCATTTCGCCACGCTGTGGAGCCAGATGGCGCAGCGGCTCGGTCTCGAAGCAGACCTCGTGCCCGGTGACTGGCGGCGGGGCGTTTCCCCGGACCAGGTATCTGCGAAGCTGGCCGCAGATCCGGGACACCGCATCAAGGCGGTCACCGTGGTGCACAACGAGACCTCTACCGGGGTCACCAGCCGGATCCCGGCGATCCGGGCGGCCATCGACAGCGCCGGCCATCCGGCGCTGCTGATCGTCGACACTGTTTCCTCGCTGGGCTGTATTGACTACCGTCACGACGAGTGGGGCGTGGATATCACGGTCTGGTGTTCGCAGAAGGGCATGATGCTGCCCCCGGGCCTCGGGCTGAACGCGGTCAGTGACAAGGCCCTCGAGGCGTCGCGGCACGCCCGCCTCGCGCGCAGTTACTGGGACTGGCAGCCGATGCTCGCCGCCGCCGAGACCGGCGTGTTCCCGTACACCCCGCCGACCAACTTGCTCTACGGGCTGCGTGAAGCACTGGCCATGCTGACCGAGGAGGGCCTGCCCGCCGTGTTCTCGCGCCATGCCCGGCATGCGGAGGCTGCCCGCCGCGCCGTGCGCGGCTGGGGCCTGGAGATTGTCTGCCAGGATCCCGGCGGGTACTCAGACACCCTCACCGCGGTCATCGTGCCGGGCGGTCATGATGCCGACGAGGTTCGCGCGGTCATTCTCGATCGCTTCAACATGTCGCTCGGGGCCGGGCTGGGCCGCCTCGCCGGGCGGGTCTTCCGCATCGGGCACCTGGGCGACCTCGGCGACCTGTCGCTGGCAGGCGTGCTGTGTGGCGTCGAGATGGGGCTGACGCTGACCGGGGTGCCCATTGCCGGCGACGGCGTCCGCGCCGCACTGGAGTACCTGACCGCGACGGCCAGCTGAGGCGGCAGATCAGTGGCCGGCACGGAGACTGACGAGGCTGATTGGCGAGGCCGCGGCGGGCGCAGCCCTGGTCAGTTGGCGATGGATATATGCCTGTGCACGGTCGCCGGGTCGTTGAGGAGCGTGAGCATGCAGGCGGCCAGGTCGGCGCGGGAGACGTTGAATCCGTGGGGCAGGTTGCGGTCGATCGCGGTGCGGTAGGTTCCCGTAGCGGGTTTGCCGGTCAGCGCGGGCGGGCGGAAAATCGTCCACTCCAGGTTGCTTTCCCTGATCTCGTCCTCGCCGCGGCGCATGTCTGCGCAGACGTGGCGGAGGAACGTGCGCCGTGCCACCGGCTTTATCAGGTAGCGCAGGTAGAAGCTCTCGCCCTCGTCGGCGACGACGGAGCCGCTGACTTCCAGGAGCCGGCTGGTCCCGGTTTTCTCCATGGCCAGGATGATGCTGTGCACGCTGTCCTGGATGACGGTAGTGGGGCCGGTGCCGCGCGGGCCTACCGCGGAGATTACGGCGTCCGCGCCCGCCACGGCCGGGGCGATCGAGGCTGGGTCCATGACGTCGGCGGTAACGATGCGCAGCCGCTGGTGGGCCGGGACGGCCAGGCGGGCTGGGTCGCGGACGACCGCCGTGACGTCATGACCTGCCGCCAGCGCCTGGCCGGTGAGGCATGTTCCGGTAGCGCCGGTCGCGCCCAGAATGGTGAGTCTCATTGAGTTAGCCTTCCGGTACATTGATTCCGTAGTTCATACGATACGGAGACCATATCATATGGAAACGATATCACATGACAGCCCAGGCACGGCGCAGCACCGCAGACGGCTGAACCGCGCGATCAAGGAGTCACTGCGCGATCTGGGCGCCCAGCTGTCCCTGCTCAGCCACAGCGTCGGCGCGCGTCTCGACCTCAAGGCCACCGACCTGGAGTGCCTTGATCTCATTGCCCGGTACGGCCCCCTCAGCCCGAGGGCCCTGTCCCGGCGCGCTGGGCTGCACCCAGCCACCATGACCGGCGTCCTCGATCGGCTCGAACGCGGCGGCTGGATCGACCGAGACCGCGACCCCTCCGACCGCCGCGGTGTTATCGTCCGGGCGGCGCGCGGGCGGGTCGCGGAGGTCCTCCGTCTCTACCTCGTTGACTCGGGGATGAACACGGCGATGGACCAGATCTGCGCGGAGTACAGAGACGAAGATCTCGAGCTATTCGACGGCTTCCTGCGCCGCACAGCCGACGCCGGGCGGGCTGCCGCCGAGAAGCTGGCCGGAAGCGCGGATGAGGATGGTCAGGCCGGCGCGCAAGGCCGCTGACCGGAGGACCGCAGGATCCGGCGCGCTTTACGCCAGTTCCCCGGAGAAGCGATCCTTAACTTGCCACCCCCTGCAAGGTGCGCGTTGCCGAAGGCGCGGGCGCCTCCCGGAGCTGGCTGGGTGACGGCGGCCTGGGGGACCACCCCGGTGACAACGGCGGCGTGGATGGCTGGTTCGGTGACAGTGGCCTGGACGGCCGGCGCGGGGCCGGCGACCGCGCGGCGGGCCGGGCTCTTCCACCGGCCGGAGGACCGGGACAGCCAGGCGGCCGGAACCGCGTAGAGGGCGATGGTCGCGTCCACGATCCGCATGAACGGGAAGAAGAAACCGAGCAGCAGCAGCCGCGGCCGCCGCTCGAGCACCACCACGGCGCAGGTGAGCAGGTAGTCGGGCAGCACCACGCCGAACAGCACGGTGGACAGCTTCACGTGCGCGGACACCGCCGTGTAGATGTCATAGAACCAGGGCCAGCTCAGCGCGCCCCCGGCCAGTTCCGGCACGGCGAGCACCAGCAGCGTGAGCGGCAGCAGGAGGAACAGCACGCTGGAGGTGATTAGCTCGATCAGCAGCAGGGCAAGCATGGCGGTGAACAGGTTCGCCTTCGGCGGGTGCCGCCGGACGGTCTGCCACAGCCCGACCGCCCACCGCTTGGTCTGCCGGACGTAGTCGCGGAAGTTGTCCGGGTCCTGGGTCACCGCGACCGCGCCGAGGGTGAAGCCGACCTTGCCGAGCCGCTTCTGGTAGACCTCGAAGGTCATGTTGAAGTCCTCGATGACCAGCCCGGGCGGGTTCAGGTCGATCTGCGGCAGCACCCGGGTCCGGTACATGCTGGCGAAGCCGGGGACGATGGGCGTGGCGTTGGACCGCAGCCAGGTCTGGCCGAACTTGAGCGCCCGCTGGGCTACGGCGTAGATCCGGGTGCGGTGGCCCACCAGCACGTTCCCGCCGAAGGTCAGCTTCCGGCCCGGGGCGGTGCGCACGCACCCGGCCACCGCGACCACCCTGGGGTCGTCGAACATCGGCAGCGCCGCGCCGAAATAGCCGGGCTCTACCCGGGTGTCGGCGTCGAGCAGCAGCACCACGGCGAACCGCCCGGTCAGGCCGAACCGCTGGATGGCGTCCTCCAGTGCGCCGGCCTTGCCGACGTTCTCGCGGGTCTCGATCACGTGCACGCCGGCGCCCCGGGCGATCCGAACGGTCGCGTCGGTGGAGCCATCCGACACCACGTGCACGTTCTGCCGCGGCACCAGGGCCATGATCGAGCGCAAGCTCTCCCCGATCACCAGGGCCTCGTTGTGCGCCGGGATGAGCACGGCCACGTCCGCCACGGTCAGCGGGGACCCGGAGCCCGCCCCCGCCGCCGCGTCACCCGGCGCGCTGTCATGGCCCGCCTCCCCGTCCCCTGCGGCGGCCATCGCCACCTGCCAGCGCGCTGCCGCGGACGGCCCCCGCCGCCACCGCTGCGTCCCCGCCTCAGCCAGCCTGACCAGCCCGATTGCCCCCCAGAGCGCGAAGTTCGCGCCGAGCGCCAGGACCGTGAGCGCCCACCACGGCATCATGGCACTGCCTTCGACGTGGACAGGGCGTGCGGCCCGGAGGTGGGCAGCACGTGCCGCAGCGCGGACCAGGTGCCGGTGTCCTCATAGCCGTACATCCACAGGTACGCCCCGGCAATCCCGGCGCCCTGGGCGACCGCGAACTTGGCCCGGGAACTGGCCGCGCTCTCGAACCACACGGTGTGCTTGCGGCCGGCCGCGTCGGTATAGCTGAACCAGGGCGCCTGGGCCTGGATGTCGTAGTGCGGCTTCACGTGGTACTGCCGGGACAGCCGGAGCGCCTGCAGCCAGCTCAGCCCGGAGCCGTGGCCGCCGGACCAGTCGTAGCCGTAGAGCGGCACCCCGAGCACGATCTTGCCCGCGGGCAGCTGCGTCTTGGCGTAGCGCAGCACGTCGCGCAGCCAGCCGACGGGGGCGATGGGGCCGGGCGGGGAACTCGCCCAGTGGTAGTCGTAGCCCATCAGCCGCACCTGGTCGGCTACCCGGCCGATGGCCGCGTAGTCCTGCGCGACGTTGCGCGGCGCGCTGCCCGCGTTGCTGGTCTTGGCGAACAGCGCGACCGAGAGCACCTTCCCCTTGGCGTGCAGCGCATGGGCGAGCCGGCCGCAGAACGTGGTGAAGTCCTGCCGGTCGCCAGCCCGCAGTTCCTCGTAGTCGATGTCGATCCCCGCGTAATGGTGCGCCTCGACCAGCCGGACGATCGTGCCGATCTGCTGGGTCATCAGCGCGGGGCTGTGCAGCATCCGGGCCACCGGCTGGTAGGACCAGCTGCCGTCGGTGATGTTGGCCAGGCTGGGCACGATCCGCTGGCCCGCGGCGCGCAGCTTCGCGATGTCGGCGTTGACGGAGGCCGCCTGGCCCGCCCCGTACTGGGTGACGATCTGGCCCGAGCGGTCGAGCCCGTAGATCCACGGCGACACCTCGGTGACGGCGTGCCGGTTGTGCAGCACCGCGGCGGTGCCGTGCGGGATGTTCCAGTACGGCATCGAGGCCACCACCAGCGTGTGCCGCGGTGCGCCGCCGCGCAGCGAAACCACCGTCAGGCCGGCGATGAGGGCCCCGGCCAGAACGACAGCCAGCCACACGGCGCCCGCGAACGGGTGGCGCCGGGTGGCGGCTGGCGTGCCTACGGTGTCCTGCTGGCCTGGCTCGGCGGTCCGTGTTCGCATCGGGTCCGGCCAGCCTCAGCTCGCGGCGGCCGCCACCGCGGCACCGGCGGCCTGATCGCTCATGACAGCCTGGATGATCTCGTCCAGGCTGCGCCGGGCCCGGAAGCCGACCAGGTCGCTGGCCAGCGTGCAGTCCGGGACGCGGCGCTGCATGTCCTCGTACCCCGCGCCGTAGGCGTCCAGGTAGGAGATGCGCTTGATCTCGCTGGCGGACCCGGTGGCCGCGATGACCCGCCGGGCCAGCCCTTCGATCGACACCTGCTCGGTGCTGCCGAGGTTGACCGCCCTGCCGCACGCGCTGTCGGCGGCGACCAGCCCGATCAGGGCCGGCACCACGTCGAGCACGTGGCAGAAGCAGCGCACCTGCTCTCCGGTGCCGAACACGGTCAGCGGATCACCGCGCAGCGCCTGCTGGACGAACCGCGGGATGACCATCCCGTACCGGCCGGTCTGCCGTGGCCCCACGGTGTTGAACAGCCGGACGATCGTGGCGCGCAGGCCGCGTTCGCGGACGTACGCCTCGACCAGGCTCTCGTCGATCGCCTTCGCCTCGGCGTAGCTCCATCGCGACTTGAGCGGCGACCCGATCACCCGGTCGTCGTCCTCGCGCAGCCCGATCTTGGTGTTCTTCCCGTAGATCTCGCTGGTGGAGGCCACCAGGAGCCGGGCGCCGTGCCGGTGCGACGCGGCCACCACGTTCTCGGTGCCGTGCAGGTTGGTGCGCATGCTGTCCAGCGTCCGGTCCCTGATGACGAACGCGCCGACCGCGGCGGCCAGGTGGAACACCCAGCCGGCGCCGTCGGTGAGCTCGTCCACCGCCGTTTCGTCCAGGACCGAGCCCTCGATCAGCCGGAACCGCGGATGGCCGGTCACGTCGCTGAGATTGCCCAGCCGGCCGGTGCTCAGGTCGTCGAGCCCGGCCACCTCATGGCCGGCGGACAGCAGCGCCTGGCACAGGTGCGAGCCGATGAACCCGGCAGCGCCGGTGACGAAAGCCCTCATTACTTCCCCCCTGCGATGGCCGGCCCGGCTGCCTGCCGGGTGCGGCGGGCCCGCAGGATGGTGCGCCACGGTCGCCGGGCCGCCAGTTGCTCGTACAGGTTGTCGATCCGGGCGGTGACGGCCTGGATGCCGTATTCCTTCTCCACCACTGGCTCGGCGATCCGGTCCCGCCGGCCCGCGGCGAGTTCCGCTGCCATGGCGTCGCGCAGGCCGCCGGCGCTGGATGGAACCCGGGTCGCCCGGCTCACGTCGAGGCCGTCCAGCGCCGGGCAGGTGGTGTAGAGCACCGGGGCGCCGTTGGCCAGCGCCTCGAGCACCGACAGGCCGAATGTCTCCTGCTTGGAGGACGCGACGAACAGGTCCATCGCGGACAGCATCGCGGCGACGTCGTGCCGCTCACCGGCGAAGATCACCCGGTCGGTCACGCCGCTGCGCCGCGCCACCTCCTCCAGGTGCGCGCGCTCGGCACCCTTCCCGACGATCATCAGCCTCGCGCCGTCGCCGGCGCCGAGCAGCGGCGCGGCCGCCTCGATGACCATGTCGAACTGCTTGTTCGGGTCCAGGCGGCCGAGCACGCCGATCACGTAGTCGGATGGGGCGAGCCCGAACTCGCCGCGGACCTTGTCGCGTGCCGCCGGGTCGAACTCGACCCTGGTGAGGTCCACCCCGTTGGGGATGACCGTCAGCTTCCGCGGCCGCAGACCCCACTTGACGAGCCGGTCGCGCACGGTCGCGGACACCGCGATCGTCATGTCCGACATCAGCTCGGTCGCCAGGTACAGGGCGCGCATGCCCGCCGTCATCTTCCGGCGTTCCAGGTGCGTCTCGCCGATCGAGTGCTCGGTGCTCACGATGACCGGCACCCCGGCCAGCCAGGCACCGGGCCGGCCGTAGATCTGCGACCGGTACAGGTGCGCGTGCACCACGTCGTACCTGCCGTCGGCGATCAGCCGGCGCAGGTCGAGCAGGGCCGAGACCTGCGTGTTGCTGGTCATATCCAGGCTGCGCACCCGCCCTCCGTCGGCGCGGATCATGTCCGCGACCGGTCCGGGGTTGTACAGCGTGACAACCTCGTAGTCGTGCCGGGTGTGCTGAAGGATCGAGCGGAGCTGGAGCTCGGCACCGCCGACCCCGAGGCCCGTGATCATGTGCAGGACTTTCATCCTCATCCCTCTCGTGCGGAACTATGGGCAGGCGTCCGGGAAGCGCGGCTCACACCACAGCCCGGTGCGGCGCGGCATCGAACTGGTAGGTGGCGTCCAGCACCCGCGGGCAGTCACCGGCCCACGAGTAGTCCGCGCCCGGCTGGTGGGTGTGCACGATCGCCAGGTCCCACTCGGCGCCGCGGGGAGCGGCCACGGTCTCCATCAGCCGCCCGCCGGGCAGCCGCAGGGCCGGGATCAGCGGGTCGCAGTAGGAGACGTCCGCCCCGGCCTGGGTCAGCCCGGCAATGATCGCCAGCGCCGGGGATTCCCGCAGGTCACGAACCCCTGCCTTGTAGCTGACGCCGATGACGATGACCCGTGACCCGGCCAGTGCGCGGCCATCGGCCGCGAGGACCTCGGCCGCGCGCTGCATGACCCGCTCCGGGCGGAGCGTGATCGACCGCATGGCCTGCTCGATCAGCGGGGACCTGCGGCCGTCCCTGGCCAGCTGCCACAGCAGGTAGTGCGGGTCACAGGGGATGCAGTGGCCGCCCACGCCAGGCCCGGGGAACACGCCGAGGAAACCGTAGGGCTTGGTGCCAGCGGCCAGCGTGACCTCAATCGGGTCGAGCCCTAGCGCGCCGCACGCGTCGGCGAACTCGTTGGCCAGGGCCAGCGAGACGGCGCGGAAGGTGTTCTCGTAGAGCTTGGTCGCCTCGGCCGCGTCCGGGGAGCTGACCAGGTACACCGCGTCGGTGAGCCGGCCGATGACCTCGGCGGCCATGGTGGTGCACACTGCGGTGGCACCGCCGATCACGCGAGGGGTCTCCCGCTGCAGGTGATCCGGGTTGCCCGGGTCGATCCGCTCCGGGCTGAACGCGACGTGCACGTTGGTCCCGGCCACCAGGCCGCGCCGGGCCAGCGGCCTGGTGAGCAGTTCGTTGGTGGTGCCGACGTATGTGGTGGAGGTCAGGACGATCAACTGGCCGATCCGCGCCTGGCTGACCACCGTGGCGCACGCGCCGCGCAGCGCGGCCAGGTCGGGCATCTGCTTGGCGTCCACCGGCGTGGGCACGCAGATGATGACCGCGTCGGCCGCGATGGCGGCCGCGGGGTCCGTGGTCAGCTCCAGGGTGCCTTCGGCCAGCGCTTCCTTCAGGCGCAGCCGGTCCGGCTCGCCCAGGTCCGCTTCCAGCGCGGCGATCTCGGCCAGCCGCTGCTCGCTGATGTCGATCCCGATGATCCGCTCGCACTCGCCGTGCAGCGCCGCCGCGGTAGGGAGCCCGACATAGCCCAGGCCCACGATCGCGACCGAGGGCAGCGCGCTGCGGTCAGTGTGGCCTTTGCCGTTGCCCGCGGCGGGCACAGGCGCCCGGAACGCGGTCAGCTTGCTGTGCAGCTGCCGCTCCCGCCCGTTGATCGCAAGCGAAAGTCCCAGTTCGGCCACTGGCCTACCCCCCTGGCTGCTGGCGGGTGGACACCCGCGCGCCCCCCGTGTTTGCACTGCCCCGACACAGACTGTGACATCCCAGCTCCTCCACCGCGTCACGTAACAGGGGTAGTCGGCCTACGCAGAGTGACGTAAAGCAGGGTGAGGTAAAGCAGGCGGCGAGCCGGCCGCCGTGCCGGCCCGGTGGCGGCGAGCAGGCAGGCGGCCAGGTGCGTGCGGCGTTATGCCGGTATGCCAGCCTTGGATACGGTGCCAGCGTGGACGAGGGAGGACCCGCATGCCCGGTTACCGGTACCTGACGTACGAGCTGCTGGATGACGGGACGATCGCGAAGATCATGCTGAACCGCCCTGCGTCCCGGAATGCGCAGAACCGCGGCCTCCTGGTCGAGCTCGGCGACGCGATGCTGGCGGCCGAGGCCGACGACGACGTTCGCGTGGTCATCCTCGGCGGAGCCGGGCCGCTCTTCTCGGCCGGGCACGATCTGGGCTCGGCGGACGCGGTGGCCGAGCGGGCCGCCGGGCCGGGCCAGCACGCCAGCTACCGCCGGCACGGGGGCACCAGGAAGGGTGCCGAGCAGCGGACGCTGCAGGAGTGGCACTTCTACTTCGAGAACACCCGCCGCTGGCGCAATCTCAGGAAGATAACCGTGGCCGAGGTCCAGGGCGCTGTCTACGCGGCCGGGCTCATGCTGATGTGGGCCTGCGACCTGATCGTCGCGGCGGACAACGTCATCTTCGCCGACGTGGTCGGGACCCGGCTTGGGATGTGCGGCGTCGAGTACTTCGCGCACCCCTGGGAGTTCGGCCCGCGCAAGGCCAAAGAGCTGCTGCTGACCGGGGACTCCATCGACGCCGAGGAGGCCTACCGCCTCGGCATGGTGTCGAAGATCTTCCCGGCGGGCCAGCTCGCCGAGCGGACGCTGCAGTTCGCCCGGCGGATCGCGGCGCTGCCGACGATGACCGCGCTGCTGATCAAGGAGTCGGTGAACCAGACGGTGGACAACATGGGCTTCTACAACGCCCTGAACGCCTGCTTCACGCTGCACGAGCTGAACCACTCGCACTGGGCCGAGATCCACGCGGACGCCACGCCGCGAGGCCTGCCCGAGGACGGCACGGCGGACTGGCGCTCCGCACCCCCGGTGCTCCCCGCCCGCCGGGACCTGGCCCGGGCCGCGGAGGAGTAGGCGGCGCCTACGCCGGGGGATCGGAGACCGCGGCGGCCTGCGGAGTTCCCCCCGACTCGGCGAGGTCGCGGGCGCGGGCGCGCAGCACGTGCTTCTGGATCTTCCCGGTTGACGTCTTGGGCAGGGTCTCGAAGTACACCCGGTCGGGCGCCTTGAAGTGGGCCAGCCGGCCGCGCACGAAGTCGGTAAGTTCACGCTCGGAAATATCGTTACGGCCGGTGGTGACGAAGGCCACGGGCCGCTCGCCCCAGCGCGGGTCCGGCACCGCCACCACGGCCGCCTCGAGAACATCGGGGTGCGCGGCGAGCGCCTTCTCCACCTCGACCGACGCGATGTTCTCCCCGCCGCTGATGATGATGTCCTTGCTCCGGTCCTTCAGCTCGACGTAGCCGTCCGGGTGCATGACGCCAAGGTCACCGGTGTGGAACCAGCCGCCGCGGAACGCTTCCTCGGTGGCCTTCTCATCATCGAGGTAACCGGCCGCAACGGTGTTGGACCGGATCACGATCTCGCCGGTGGTCTGCCCGTCCGCCGCCACCGGCTGCAGCTGCTCGTCGGTCACCTGCACCGCGGCAACCGAGACCGTGGGCACCCCCTGCCGGCTGAGGTTCTCGGCGAGCTCGGCCGCGGGCAGGTCCGGCCAGCCTTGCTGGTACTCGCAGATCAGCGACGGCCCGTAGGTCTCGGTCAGCCCGTACAGGTGAGTGACCCGGATCCCCATCTGCTGCACCGCGGCGATTGTCTCCTTGGTCGGCGGGGCGCCGCCGACCGCGGCCCGGACCAGGCGGCTGGCCACGAAGCCGCGCTGGGCGCCGGCCCGGGCCAGCTCGCTGAGCACGACCGGGGCGCCGCACAGGTGCGTGACCGGATAGCGGTCGGCCAGCTCCAGCGCACGCTCGGCGTCGAAGCTGGCCAGGCACACGTGGGTTGCGCCGACGGTGGTCACGCCCCAGGTCAGCGACCAGCCGTTGCAGTGGAACATCGGCAGCGTCCACAGGTGCCAGCTGGACGGCGACAGCTCGAACTCCAGGGCAATGCTGACCGCGTTGAGGTAGGCGCCGCGGTGGGTGTAGACCACGCCCTTGGGCCGGCCGGTCGTCCCGCTGGTGTAGTTCACCGCGATCATGCTGTCCTCGTCGGCGGGGAACTGCAGGCCCTGGCCGTCACCGCGGGCCAGCCAGGCCCCGAACGGCTCCGCGCCGGGCAGCGCCTGGTCCGGGGCGCCGGGGAGCAGCACCACCCGTTCCACCGGAAGCTGCTCCGCGCTGGTCACGCCCAGCCGCTCGATGAACCCGGCGGACAGCAGCAGCACCCGCGACCGCGAGTGAGCCAGGATGTCGAGGTACTCGGCCGCGGCCAGCCGCGTGTTCAGCGCGGCCAGCACGGCGCCGGCGCCGGGCACGCCGTAATGCGCGGCCAGCAGCCACCGGGTGTTGAAGTCCAGGATCGCCACCCGGTCGCCCGGCTGCACGCCGGCGGCGCGGAGCGCCCCCGCGAGCGCGTCACAGTCACGGCCGAGCTCCGCGTAGCTGATCTCGGTTCCGCCGGGGTCCACGACCGCGACTTTCCCGGCGAAGACCCGGCGCGCCCGGTCCAGGAACCCGAGCGGGGACAGCGGCACATGATTGGCGCGGCTGATCACGAAGCCCTCCTGCCTGGCCGCTCCGGCCGGTCGGTGCACCGTAATTCCAGGGTCCGGCGCTGTCAACGCGGACGCAATGTGCACTTGCTGCCGATGGCAGACTCTGCCCAGAACCAGGAACGCTAACTCCGCCCGCTAATGTACCGCCGGCGCCCATCCGCGTTACGCGCGCACCCGGGCACGGGGAGCCGCTGGCCACGGCAACCTCTCAAAGCGGCGGAGCAGACCGTGTACCACGATCCCGAACGGCCGTCAGCGGTGCTTCTGCCGGTGGTGACCGCGCGCTAACCAGCCGACAGGTTCTTAGGGATGGAAGTTTCGGTTAATGGTCGCCGGCCTGGCGAGCATCGCTTTCACCCGGGCGTCGAAGTCGTTCATGGTGAAGCCCTTCGTGTCGATCTTGCGTCCCTCGGGGAGGGCCCAGGCAGCATGGCGGACATCCCAGTTCGTGTCGCGGCCCAGTGCGAAGAGGATGGATGCCACCAGGCGCTGGTAGGCGTCGAGCTGGATGGCTGGCCAGGGCCTGCCGCTACCGGCGTTTTCAGCTTCGATCCCGAGGAATTGGGTGTTCCCGGCTGTGATGTCCATCCATTTGCCAGGTCCGGCGTGAAAGGCGCGTCCTTCGCTCACCAGGTAAATGGTCCCCGAGCGCCCAAGACCGTAGTTGCACAGTGGCCCGTCCAGGTCGGGTCTGCCCTCTTTCACAATTCGAAGACTTGGGAAGTCGCCTGGTGCGGAGTCGCTGGTGGCCGTGTGGTGGAGGATCACCCCGACAACTTGTCCCATCGGCCCGTGTCCATCGACCCAGGCGGCCTTAACCGGGAACCCCGTGCGTTTGGCGATTGCGGTCATATGGCTGCGAGTCAGTCCCATCAGAGTTCTCCCTTCGGGAGGGCTGCTCTTTCCTCTGCTGGCAATGTCCAGCCGAACTCGCCGGCGTCAGTCGCCTCATCTTGTTTGCCGTCGGCGACGTCTTCGACCATGTTCGCGACTTCGTCTTCGGTCACGTAGTCCGCTTCCCCGAAGTCGGACGCTTCCCAGTCCTGCGTGTCATAGTCCTGCAGTGCGCCATCCATGGAGCCTCCTTCGTTCCGGCCGCCCTGCGAAGAGCATGGGCATGCGTTTGGCCGGCTTGTTTATCGGTTTATTTCGAGACAGGCTCTTAATACCCGCCGGGCGGCTTGATGGGGTTAGCCTGCTGGACCTTGGCGGCCAGGTTGGAGCCGTCAGAAGAAACGCCATAGCGAGACATGACGTAACGCATCGAGGCGGCAATGTTAGCCACCGGGTCATAGATATCGGTGCTTGTGTGGGGAGCATGATGACTCGCGAAGGTGTCAGGTATGCACTGGGCGACTCCTCTGGAGCAGTGCAGCGGATAGCCGTCCGGCTGGATCGGGCCATGAGCGTTGCTATCCCAGTCATTGACGGCATTCGGACGGTCCGAAGATTCCCGGAGGCAGAGCATGCGGTAGCCGGGCAGCCAGTGAGCGGAGGATACGCCTATAACCTGACAGGCTCTCGAGATCCAGGAGTCTATGCCTCCGCCACCGTTGAACCGGCCGTAGGTGACGGCCCCAATGGCGATTGCCCCGGCCGATGGTGTCGGTGGCGGGTGCGGCGAACTGCCGCCCTTAAGGTTGAGGACTTCGCCGGGGTGGATAATGGCAGGGTTGGTCACCTGGGGATTGGCTGCCTCAAGGGCGGCCAGGCTGATGCCGTGGGCGTCGGCAATGGCGGACATAGTGTCACCGGGCCGCACGATATATGTGATCACGGTAGGAGGGACTGGCGTCACGTCGTGCGCCGGCGCGGGAGAACCTGGTACATGCACTAATTCATTAGGGAAGATCAGGTTAGGATTTGCGATCTGAGGGTTGGCCGCCTCAAGGGCCGATAGGCTGACACCAAACCTTGCGGCAATGCCGCTCATGGTGTCACCAGATTGTGTTCTGTAGTCCATTGCATTCCCCCTCGGTTACGGGCTCACGGCATGACGGCGTGGAGGCCGTGACCGACCCAGATTGGCGTTCCGCCCCCTCGACGTCCGCACCCCAAGCCGTAGAGCGGGTGTGTGTACAAAGGTTGTGGAATGTGTGTAGATCGTATGAAGATCGTTCGGGATGGGAGCTCAGGCCGGCCCCCGGACCTGGGAATGAGCAGTGGTGGGGCAGGTGTTGCGGCAGGCATGTCACGTGTTGTAGTCGCGACCGCCTTTGGCGGCCCTGAGGTGTTGTCAGTTGCCGACGAGCCCGTTCCGGAACCCGGGCCGGGCGAGGCGCGCATCGAGGTCCGGGCCGTGGGCGTGAACCCGGTCGACTGGAAGGTCTACAGCGGGGCGATGGGCGCCGATCCGTCGCGGCTGCCGATCCGGCTCGGCTCGGAGGCCGCGGGCGTGGTCACCGCGGCCGGGCCGCACGCCGTGGGACCGGCCGGTCCGGTCGCGGCAGGCGACGAGGTCATCGCGTTCCGCGCGTCCGGCGCCTACGCCGCCGAGCTGGTGGCGCCGGCCCAGGCGCTGGTCCCCAAGCCGACCGCCCTGGACTGGGCGCAGGCCAGCGGGCTGTTGCTCACCGGCGCCACCGCCTGGCATGCCCTGGCCGCAACGGGCGTGCAGGCGGGCGACACGGTGCTGATTCACGCGGCCGCCGGGGGAGTGGGCCTCATGGCGGTGCAGCTCGCTGCGGCCCGCGGCGCGGTGGTGGTGGCCACGGCCAGCCCGGCCCGGCACGGTTTCCTGCGCGAGCTCGGGGCCGTTCCCGTGGCCTACGGCGATGGCCTGGAGGACCGCGTCCGCGACGCCGCGCCGGGCGGAATCGACGCCGCGCTGGACCTGATCGGCACCGATGAGGCGATTGACGTCTCGCTAGCGCTGGTCGCCGACCGGGCGCGCATCGCCACGATCGCCGCGTTCGCGCGCGGCCAGCAAGAAGGCATCAGGGTTCTTGGCGGCGCGCCCGGAGCGGACCCGGGAACCGAGATCCGCGACGCCGCGCGGCTGGAACTGGCGCGGCTGGCCCAGGACCGGGCCTTGCGGGTCTTCGTGACCCGCACCTACCCGCTCGCTGACGTCGCCAAGGCCCACCGCGAGATCATGAGCGTCCACACGACCGGCAAGATCGCGCTGATCCCGTAACCGCCCCCGGCCCGGCCACCGCCCGGCCCGGGCATGGCATTCAGCCCTTGCGGTGCATCGTGTAGTGCAGGACCAGGAAGGGCAGCCCGAAGAGAGAGAAGGCGTGCTCGGCTTTCAGCTCGCCGTCCTGCACGTAGACGTCGAGCTGCTCGGCGAAGCCCTGGACCGCCAGCACCGTGAGCTCTGCGCTGGCCGGGTCGATGTAGGCCAGGTAGTGGCCGGGCTGGTCCAGGTCGCTGCGGCTGGTCAGGATCAGGCCGCCGCCGGGCCGGGGGCGCGGCAGCAGTGTCGCGGTGAAGCTGGCCTGCGGCAGCGGGAAGCCGACGCTGACGTACCCGCGGCCGCCGTGCCGGTAGGTGGTATAGATGCCCACGTAGATCGGCTCGTCGGTATCGCTGAACGACCGGATCCAGCCGCGGATCGCCACGACGTCGGTGCCCGCTGGCGTGATGGTGTCGATCCGGCTGCGGATGCCGCGTTGCGTCTCACGCTGGTTCATGGGCACGTTCGCCTGCCCCAAGGGGCGCGCGACCATGGTCCGGTACAGCAGGTAGCCGGGACGCACCCACAGCCGCCACTGCGGGACGATGTCAAGAGTGAACCGCGTGGTGTGCTCGTAGAACTCGCGGACCCGCGGGTCGGTGCCTCCCGGGTCGAACTGCGGGCCGGCCAGCTCGTCCAGCGAGGCGACGATGCCGATGTCGGGCGCGCCGGCCACGTAGCGGCCGCCGAGCACCTCGGCCAGCTCGCGAACATAGCCAGTGCCGACGTACCGGGACCGGGCCTCCCGCGGGACGACGAAGGGCAGATCCTCCGCCCGGACCCGCTCGGCCAGCAGGCTCACCTGCGCGTCCCTGAACACCAGCGCCGACGCCGCCCGGTAGGCCAGCATCGTGGTGCTGGCCACCACCGACGCCGGCACCGGGCGGCGCCGCGCTGCGAGCGCGGACCCCACCGCGGCCCCGAACACCGGCCCCAGCAGCACCTTCTGCGGACGGATCCCCAGCAGGCCGCCGAGGGCGCCGGTCGCCGCTCCCACCGCGACGGGGCCGGCCCGGGTCACCCGCCCGGCCGCCCACCCGAGCGGGGCAACGAGCGCGGCGCTGGTCGCGATCCGCTGCCACAGCGGCGGGATCTCGCCGGGGCGTTGCCGGGCGCGGGCCACCGCCTCCGCCGCCGCCAGCCCGGCCGCCCCGGCGGCCGCACTCAGGCTGGCCGCGCGCACACCCCGATGACCGGCCAGGGCCGCCCCGGCTAGGCCGCCGATGACGCCGGCGGCCAGGACCGGCCCCTTCCGGCCCGCCACCGCTCCGGGCTTGTCCGCTGCCACCCTCAAAACCTACCGACCGCTCCCCGGGCCCGGGGGCACGACCTCGCCTGCGGTCAGCTCAACCCGGCAGACGATGTCCCGCAGGTTTACGCCGGCCCATCCAGCCGGCTGCCGGCGAGCATCCAGCAGGCCGTGCGCAAACTCGTGCAGTTCCAGCGCGTCGAACTGGCTCCTGGCCAGTACAAGAACCTGGCGCTGCACGTGACTCCGCATTGGCTGGCATCGTGGTCGTCCGCACAGCAGCAATGGGTTGTCGGTACCGGCTCGCGCACCGTTTACGTGGGCCCGTCATCCCGTGACCTGCCTCTGAGCGCGACGGTGACGGTAGCCGCGCACTGACCGAGGTCCCGTAAGCCGAGCCCGGGGGTTTACCGCACCGGCTCCCCGGCGACCACACTCGCAGCCGGGAACGGCTGGCCGCCGACGTCCACCTGGCCGTGGGCGACCAGCCAGGCCAGGGCCTCGTGCAGGGCCTCGAGCGTGCTGAACCGCGGCGCGTAGCCGAGCGTGTCCCTGGCCCGGTCGATGCTCGCGGTGATGCTGCGGAAGGTGTGCTGCCGGGTGGCCTCGGCGTGCTCGGGATCGACCCGGCGGTCGAACTCGGCCCAGTCGACGAAGTCCAGTACCGGCTCGCGGCCGAACCACTGCGCGACGCCGGCCGCCAGGCCGCGCAGCGTCATCGCCTGCTCGGCCACCACGTGGAAGCTGGCCCCCACCGCCGCCGGCCGGGTCAGCGCGCGCTCGAAGGCCTGCGCCACGTCGTCAGCGTGCACATGATGCAGGACGCCGAGCCCGTGATCGGGCAGCGCCAGCGGCTGGCCGGTGGCCAGGCTGGTCCAGACGGCGGGATCCAGGTTGCCGGCTGGCGTGATGACCGGCCACCCCGGCCCGCTGATGTGACCTGGGTGCAGCACGATGGCGGGGACGCCGCCCGCCATGGTCTCGCGGTGCAGCAAGGCCTCGATCTCCGCCTTGCCCGTGCCGTACTCGCCGTAGGCGGTCCGGGGCTCATCCTCGGTGACCGGCACCCGCAGCGCGGGACCGTGCACCCAGATGGTCCCGCAGTGCACCAGCAGCGGGCGGGACGGTCGCAGCGCGTCGACGAGCTGCTGGGCCGACGCCGCGGTGAAGCAGACCAGGTCGATCACCACATCGGGGCGCAGCTCCGCGACCTGGGCGCCGAAGGCTCCCGCGGCGTCCTCCGCCTCGCGGTCGACCGTGACCCTGGTGACCGAGCTCCACTGCGGGCTCGCGTGGTAAGGCTCGCGGGTGCCACGGCTCATGGCAATCACTTCGTGGCCATTACGCACCAGCCGCGGCACCAGGTAACTGCCAATGTGCCCGGTAGCACCGATGACAACCACACGACTCATCCTCGGGTCCTTTCGACGAAGGCGGCAGGTCACGCCCGCCGGCCGGGGGGCGGCGCGCCGTGAGACGGTAACGTCACCACGGTAATCAGTCGGGAATCACTCGTCCTGGGACGGCTCCGGAAGATGGCGATCTTTGTCCTGGTGCACGGCGCGTGGGGCGGCGCACACGGCTTCCGCAAGGTCCGCGGCCCGCTCCGGGAAGCCGGCCACGAGGTTTTCACCCCGAGCCTCACCGGCATCGGTGAGCGGGTTCACCTCACCAGCCCGCAAGTCTGCCTGACCACCCACATCACCGATGTCGTCAACACGGTGCTGTATGAGGACCTTCGCGACATCGTGCTCCTCGGCTTCTCCTACGGGGGGTTCGTGGTTACCGGCGCGCTGGAGCACGTCGGCGACCGGGTTAGGCACCTGGTCTACCTCGACGCGTTCGTGCCCGATGACGGCGACAGCCTGGTCAGCATGACTGGCGGCGGGGCCGGCCGCGGCGTGATCAAGCTCGGCAGCGACTGGCTGGTGCCGCCGCAGGCCCGCGAGTTCGACGACCCGGCCGAGGCGGCCTGGTCCAGCGCGCGGCGCACGCCGCAGCCAGCCGGCTGCTTCACCGAGCCGGTCCGGCTGGCGCGCCCGCTGGAGGACTACCCGTTCACGCGCACCTACATCAAGGCCACCGGAGATCCGCGGCCTGAGCCCGGCGGGCCGTTCTGGGCCGCGGCCGACCAGGCCAAAGGCTCGCCGTCCTGGCGCTACCGGGAGATCGCCACCAACCACATGATTCCCAGCAACCGGCCCGCGCACCTGGTCC
>WNGR01008759.1_pt1 | contig 26576 bp, 16 predicted proteins | sample 5407581 | NCBI WGS metagenome assembly WNGR01 (sample SAMN13153383, study PRJNA577476) | soil metagenome | isolation source: 80 cm soil or saprolite under Garry oak tree replicate 2 | place: USA:California | collected 2016-06-15
GCCGCCGGGCTGCCTGCCCACGCTGTGGCGCGATGACGAGCGGTTCGTCGGGTCCTACATGACACAGCATCCGGGTTTCTATATCACCGGCGACGGCGGGTACCGGGACGAGGACGGCTACCTGTACGTGATGGGCCGGGTCGACGACGTGATCAACGTGGCCGGGCACCGGCTGTCCACCGGGCAGATGGAGGAGGTGCTGGCCAGCCATCCGGCCGTGGCCGAGTGCGCGGTGATCGGGGTGAGCGACGCCACCAAGGGCCAGGTGCCGCGCGGGTTCGTCGTGCTCAAGGCCGGGGTCAGCGCCGAATCCGCCACCGTGTCAGCCGAACTCGTCCAGCTCATCCGCGACCGCATCGGGGCGGTCGCCGCGCTGCGCCGCGTCGACGTGGTGGCCGGCCTGCCCAAGACCCGCTCCGGCAAGATCCTGCGCAAGACCATGCGCGGCATCGCCGACGGGACGGACGAACCAGTCCCGTCGACGATCGAGGATCCGGCGGTACTAGACGCGCTGCGCCCCGTTCTGTCCGCCGATTGAGGCCAGCCGCAGGAACCAGCGGACGATCTGGGCGGTGCCCGCGACGTTCGAGCCGAGGTGCCGCGAGCCCTGGTAGTCCTTGACGATGGTGGCGGGCATCCCGGCGATGGGGTGGACACGGTTGAACCCGACCAGCATCCACGCGGTGTACAGGACGGCGATCTTGGCGCCGAGCTGCGGATTCGGGTTGAGCCTGATCAGCTCCCCGTCCAGCACGGACGGGACGGAGGCGCCGCCGAAGTCGTAGGCGCCGCTGATCGGCGCGAGCGCGCCGAGCCGGAAGTACGGGTCGGCGCCGGCCTGCAGCGCGCGGCCCAGGCCGAGCGCGGCCGAGGCACCCTGCGAGAACCCAGTCGCCAGCACCTGGCGTTGCAGGGTGCGGCCGCCTCTGGTGACGTAGCTGCGGGCGGCGCGCAGCATGTCGAGCGCCGCGGTGGTCTCGGACGGCACGTCCATCCACGGGTGCAGCCCCGGCCCGGTGCCCAGGCCCAGGTAGTCCGGGTCGGAGACGGCGAAGCCGGCCGAGGCGTAGGTGTAGGCGGGGCCGGGCTCGAAGCCGGTGGGCTGCTCGGACGGCGCGTCACCGCGGAAGACCTCGGTGCCGTGGGTGAACGAGACCACCGGCAGGTTACGCGGGCCGCCGATGGGCAGGGCGAGCAGGCCGCTGGCCGTGGTGGGCCGGCCGTGCGCGTCGACGGTGCGGTAGACGAGGCGGTAAGTGCGGACGCCGTAGCGGTCGGTGGCGGGGTTGAAGCCGTCGGCCTTGAGCCGCGCCGTCACGGCGGCGCGGTCTTTGAAGGTGCGCAGCGGGGTAGCCGAGATGAGCTGGCCGCGATGGCTCGCGTGCGCGGTAGCGACGGTGGCCGAGGCCGGGGCGGCGGTCAGCGCGACGGCGGCGGCGGGGGCGGCCATCGCCGCCGCCGCGATGGTCACCACCAGCCCCGCGGTGACCGGGCCCCTGAGCCGGCGCCCCTTCATCCGGAACGGCGTGAACGTGCGATGTTCGCGTGTCATGTCCATGGTTTCGACGCTAGGAATTCCGGGCGGCGACCAGAATCCGGCAGACCACCGGATCGACCCGGAGGCGCCCCTCCCCGGCTGGGCCGATTTGACTGCAGTTTTGGGGGTCAGGACACCCGAACTGCAGTCAAAGCCGGGTGGTAGGGAATCCGGACTCACCCGCCGGCCGGTAGGGTGACCGGCGTGTTCGACGGCATCGGCCTGACCCGCCCTCTGTGGCCGCACCAGGTCCGCGCGCTCGGCGCGCTGGAGCGGGACGTGGCCCGCGGCGACCGGGCCACCTACCTAGTGGTGCCGCCCGGCGGCGGCAAGACGCTGATCGGGCTCGAGGCGGCGCGCCGGCTGGGGCGGCCCACAGTGGTGCTGTGCCCCAACACCGCGATCCAGGCCCAGTGGATGGCGCAGTGGCAGGCCGCGTTCGGGCCGGACTCGGTGCCCGCCACCGCCAGCCGGGAGCTGCCGACCCCGCTGACCGTGCTGACCTACCAGGCCCTGTGCACGCTGGGCGCGGCCGGGGACGAGGAGGAGGCAGGCGGCCGGCTGGGCTCGCGGACCAGGCTGGCCGGCGAAGGGGTTCTGTCCCTCTTGCATCCGAACGGGCGGGCTTTGATCGCTCGCCTGCAGGCGGGGGGCCCTTGGACGCTGGTGCTCGACGAGTGCCACCACCTGCTCGAACTGTGGGGCCGGCTGCTTCAGGCGGTGATCGGTGAACTCGACAAGCCCCGGGTGGTCGGGCTGACCGCGACGCCGCCGCACCTGATGACCGCGGAGCAGGCGGTGCTGCACCGGGCGCTGTTCGGCCGGGTGGATCTCGAGGTCTCGGCGCCCGCGCTGGTGCGGGAGGGCCTGCTCGCGCCGTACCAGGAACTCGCCTTCCTGACCCGGCCGACCCCGGCCGAGGCCGACTACATCCACGGCGAATCGCTCCGCTTCGCCGAACTCCGCGCCGGGCTCCTCGACCCCGGGTTCGCGAGCGTCCCGTTCCTGGGCTGGCTGCAGGGCCGGGTGGTGGAGCGGCGCGGTGCTGGCGGGACAGATGGGGCTGAGGGCGCCCAGGTGTCGTGGGCGCGGTTCGAGAAGGACGAGCCCGCGCTGGCCGACGCGGCCGTCCGGCTGCACGTGGCCGGGCTGCTGGACCTGCCGGACGGGGCCCGGGTCAGGGAGCAGCACCGGCACCCGCCGACGGCCGCGGACTGGGTGGCGCTGATCGGCGACTACACCCAGCGGTGCCTGCTGCCCAGCGAGGACGTGCGGGACGAGCGCGCGCTCGGAGCCATCCGCCGGGCGCTGCCCGCGGTCGGATACCGGCTGACCCGCGCCGGGGTGCGGGCCGGAGAGTCCCCGGTCGACCGGGTGCTGGCCCGGTCGGAGAGCAAGGCCAGGGCCGCGATCGAGATCCTGGCCGCCGAATCCGCCGAGCTCGGGTCCCGGCTGCGGGCGCTGGTGCTGTGCGACTTCCAGGACGCCGGCGGAATGGTGCCTGCGGACCTGGCCGGCGTGCTGCAGGCCGGGAGCGGCGGGGCGCGGCTGGTGCTGGAGACGCTGCTGGCCGACCCGCAGACGGCCGCGCTCGACCCGGTGCTGCTGACCGGCCGGCACGTGGCCTGCGGCCCGGAGTGTGCGGAACGGCTGCTGAAGTGGCTGCGTGAGACCGAGCCGGGGCTTGAGCTGGCGGTCGCTCCCTGGGGTGACCTGGCGGAGATCACCGGCGCGGCGGGCTGGGAGCCCCGCCGCTACGTCCCGCTGGTCACCCGATTCCACGCCGAGGGCGGCTCCCGTTGCCTGATCGGCACCCGGGCGCTGCTCGGCGAGGGCTGGGACGCCCCGGCCGTCAACGTGGTGATCGACCTGACCGCGGCCACCACCCCGACGTCGGTGGTGCAGGCCCGCGGCCGCGCGCTCCGGCTCGACGCAGGCTGGCCGGGCAAGGTCGCGGACAACTGGGGCGTGGTCTGCGTCACCGGCGACCACCCCAAGGGCGCCGCCGACTTCGACCGGTTCGCCCGCAAGCACGACCGCTACTTCGCCCTGGCCCAGGCCGGGGACATCGTCTCCGGCGTAGCCCACGTGGACCCGCGGCTGTCCCCCTACGCCCCGCCGCCGGAGGCGGATTTCGACACGCTGAACGCCACCATGCTCCGGCGGGCCGGCGAACGCGACGGCGCGCCGGAGCGCTGGGCCATCGGCACGCCGTACGCGGACGAGCCGGTGGCCACGGTCACCGTCGCCACCCGACGCCCCCTTGGCCTGCCCGCGAAGGCGGCCGGCTCGCTGACCCGGCGGCGCCGGCGCGCCCGGACGGCCTCGGCGGTACTGGCGGCCGCGCTTCTGGTCACGATCCTGGCCGCGGCCGCGGTGACCGCAGCGCCTGCCGCGGTTCTGGTCGTGGTGCTCGTGCTGGCGGTCGTGCTGCTAGCCTGCCTCGCGTCGGTCGGGCGGACTGCGCGTCGGCTGGTCGCGGCACCCGGCAGCGGGAGCCTGGACGACCTGGCCGCGGCCACCGCCGACGCGCTGCACGCCGCCACATTGACCAGCCGGGGCGGCGACGCGGTGCGGGTCGAGGCGCAGGCCGACGGCGGCTATCGGGCCCGCCTGCAGGAGGTCCCAGCGGCGGAGTCGGCCCTGTTCGCCGAGGCCCTGGACGAGGTGCTAGCCCCGCTCAGCCAGCCCCGGTACGTGATCGGCCGGCTGATCCTGCCCCCGCCGTCTGGAGTGGCCGCGGCCACCGGGCTGGCCGTCCGCCGCCTGGTCACCGGGCAGGTCCCGGCCACGGTCGTCTACCACGCCGTGCCCACCGCGCTGAGCGGCAACAAGAAGCTGGCCCTGGCCTTTGAGCGGGCGTGGAACACCCGCGTCGGCCCAGGCTCGGTGATCTACGCCGGCTCGCCCGAGGGCACCGGCATCCTGGCCGCCCAGCGCGGCGACGACCCGTTCGCCCTCACGACCCAGATCCGCACCTTGTGGCGGTGAGCCCGGCTAGTCCGAGTCGAAGGCGGCGAGGACGCCCGACTGATCATGGGCGGTGATGATGCCGAGCAGGCGGCGGGTTTCGGCGACCACGCCAGGAGCGCGGGTGACGGCGCGGGCCTGGGCGAAGGCCTGCACCGCCTCAGCCGCGCGGGCCGGGTCGCCAGCCACCACCGCCAGGCCGCTCAGTGCCAGCGCCCGGGCCTCCAGCGCGGCGACGTTCCGATCCGCCAGGGCTAGCAGCGCATCGGCCGCCGCCACTGCGTCCGTCAGTGCCTGCCTGCTCTCGGTGAGACGCCGCAACTCGAGCAGGGCGAGCCCGTCGAGAAGGCACAGGGCGGGCTCCTCGAGCGGATACGGCGCTTCGCGCCGCTCGGCGAGGACGGCGAGTGCAGCCTCCGGGGCACCGAGGTAAAGGCGGGCCCGCGCCAGCAGCGACCGGGCCGCCACCGCGGGCTCGAGGTCACCGGTGGAGTCGGCGATGCGTACCGCCTGCTCCAGCAGTGTCACGGCCTGGCGCGCGTCGTCAGAGGCCAGCAGGACCCGGCTCATGAAGGTCATCGCATTGGCCTCGCCGTAACGATCGCCGACCTCACGGGCGATGGCCAGCGACTGCGTGTACAGGTCGACGGCCTGCTCGTACTCGCCCACGCTGGCGTGGCAGAGACCCAGGTTGCCGAGGTGCATGCCCTCGTCCTGGCGTTCGCCGACCTCGCGGGCGATGCCCAGAGCCAGGGCCATCAAGTCGGCGGCCTGCCCGTGCTCGCCCACGGCGCCGTAGCAGTTTCCCAGGTTGCTCATGTGCCTGGCCTCGGCTCCGCGGTCACCTGTCTCGCGGGCGATGGCCAGGGCCTGCGTCTGGAGATCCATGGCCCGCTGGTAATCGCCGGCGTCGCAGCGCAGCTCGAACTCGGCGAGCTGCGGCTGGACGTCCTCGAGAGAACGCCAGGACTCCCGTGGCATCCGGATCTGGGCGTAGTACTCCGCAGCGCGGGCTTGCAGCCCCGCCAGTGTGAACGCGGCCGCGGGATCGCCGGGATGCCCTGGAGGGAGGTGGCCGCGAGCGTAGTCGCGGTCGATGGGGTGAAGGTAGTAGTGGGCCTCGTGGAACCGCACCAGCTGGCGGCGCACCAGCCGGGTCAATATGGGCGCGGCATCGGTGGTGGGGTTGACCGGCCGGAGCAGGAAGTCGACCCCGGTTGCGGAAACGGGAGAGGGGTAGACCGACAGGGCCTGCATCACCTGCTGGGCCGGGTCATCGAGCAGCTCGTAGGCCTCGCCGACCAGAACCTGGACCACCTGGTCTTCGTGCAGGTGGCGCGTGCGGTCGAACAGGTCACCCGGAGTCAAGGTCTCGTCGCCGTCCAGGATGGCCGTGACCGCCTCCAAGGCCCGCGGGAAGCCGCGGGTGTGCTGACGCAGGCCGTCGAGCAGGTCGTCGGAGGCATCACGGAGCCCGAGGCGGCCGTCGTCATCCAGCTCGCGCAGGACGATCTGGGCGTCCGGAGAGCCCAGGCCCTCGTTCAGCCGCAGTTGCCGCTGCCTGGCCGGCTCGACCTTCAGCAGCGCGGCCGGGGTTACCCGGGTAGTGGTGATCACCGTGATCGCGTGCTCGGGCGCGGTCAGCACCGTGCTCAGCGCTTCGTGTAGCGCACTATCGGTGAGGGTTTCGCGTTGGGCGTCCATCACCGACTCGAGGTTGTCCAGCAGTACCACGACGGGCTCCCCCGCCGGAAAGGCCTCCAGTAGGACCAGCATCATCTCAGCTGGGCTGTGGTGCGGGTCGAGATATAGGCGCTGCAGCCGCTCGGCGTCGGCCGCCGGCAGCAGCCGCAGCAGGTCCGCGACCAGGGTCGGGTAGTCCACCTGGTGCACGCCGTTGCGGCTGAGGTACACGATCCCGCCCACCGTGATGGCCGCCGCCTCGCCTTCCACGTCTGGGATCCGGCCGGACTCCAGGCCCTTGAGCAGGCGGCACACCATCGCGGTCTTGCCGATCCCGCCGCGGCCGGTCACCGTCACCAGCCGGATCCATGGGTCGGTCACGTACTTAGCCAGCAGGCCGGTCTCGACCTGACGATCCTGGAACCAGGTCGGCGCCGTGGCCGCTGGCGAAGGACTGGGTGACCAGCTGACTGTCCTGCACGCGGCGGCGGAAGGTGTCCTGACGAGCGCCGAACTCACGGTCCATCAGACGGGAGGCCGGGATGCCGACATCGTCGGCCTCGGTATCCAGCAGGAACACCAGCCGATCCAGACCCGCCTCGGTCGCGGTGTCGAACTCAAGCTCCGTGTATGACACGTCCGGCTTGTCCCGGACCGGGGAACCGTACCGGGTGCCGAGCACCCCGAGGTAGAGGTCGCATCCGCGCACCCGTTCGGCACAGAGGTCCGCGGGAGCCTGATCGGCGGCGGGGAAGTCGGTCATGTCCACGGGCACGTGCCCGGCCGCGATGATGGCCCGTTCCGCCGCGGCCACATACGAGGTTGCCTTCGGGAAGTCGCGGAGCTCAGAGGTGTGCGAGACGAACACCCGCCACCGCGGCTTATCGCCGAAACCAGCCACCCGCCATCCACCCCCACCAGTACGCACCGCCGCACAGAGTAGTCCGGCCGGCTGATCCTGTTCTCTGAACTTTTCAAGATCACGAGGATGCGAGCGCACAGCGCGGCGGGCAGGCCCAAATGGACTTAAGATAACCGCCGTTCGGCGCGGCTTGCGCCTGCTTGGAGCCCTGTGGCGAGCCAGGTCCATAAGGATCATTCTGTTGCGCGCCGCCAGCGCCGAGTGCTTGCTTGAGCTCGCTGGCCTGCAGGCCGGTTTACCGCACATGCCGAAATGAGGGCGTTGCATGTCCGTATACTTATGCGCTGGCCTGTATGTCCCGAACGGTTCAGCGATCGCAATTCTGCTTGTCGTTCGTACTGGGAGCGCACCGAACGCCTAACCGGAGCGGCTCTGAGTACTGCCTGCCACGTTTGGGCGCAGCGCGCGGATCTGCCGGATCTGGGAAGCCAGGCCCGGAAGTACCTTGGCTGAGCCGTCGACTTGAGCGTGTATCAGGAGCCGTGAGCGGCACCTCCGGCAAGGTATCCGGTGATCACAGTATCGCCTTGGACGAAGAGGCAGTCATGATGAGCGCTTCTGTCACTGCCCGCCAGCGGCTGCGCAGAGATCCATTCGCGCTGCTCACTTGCCAGCGCAACGAGGGTCCCTGAGCTATGCCGATGAGTCGGATGGTATACGAAGCCCTGAACGGGATCCCGGATTGCAGGGATCTATTTCTGAGGCTGGGAGTGGTGCTCTTCCTGCCGCCTTTGCCCGCCTTTATGATCAGGGGTGTGCGGCTCACAGATGGAACCGCACGTGTTCGGGGGGCGGGCATGGATGAGCACCCAGCAACGCTTGGCGTTCAGATCGCGATCGGACCCGACGGCGACGCTGACGAGGTCGCCGAGGCGACGTTGCAGCTGCGCCGCGAGTTCCTCGATCTAGACGTCGACGCGGTCGAGGTACCGCACGGGGGCGAGCCGCCGCCGGGGTCCAGGGCGGTCGATGTGGCCGCGCTGGGCGCCCTGGCCGTCAACCTCGCCGATTCGCAGCTGCTCGCCGCGGTGATTGCGGCGGTCCGCTCGTGGCTGACGGGCTCCCCCCGGCGCAGCATCAAGCTCCAGCTCGGCGGCGACATCCTGGAACTGACCGGGGTGTCGTCAAAAGAGCAGCGGCGGCTGGCCGACGAGTGGCTGGCCCGGCAGATGGCCCGGTGACAGGCCGGTGGACGGGACCCGCAGCGCGCTGATCGTCGCCTGCGACCAGTACACCGATCCGGGACTGCGGCGGCTGCGCGCCCCGGCCAGCGACGCCCAGGCGCTGGCGGCGGTGCTGCAGGATCCGGCGATCGGGGGCTTCGAGGTACGGACCTTGCTGAATGAGCCTGCCCACGTGGTCAGCCTGGCGGTCGAGGAATTCTTCGCTGACCGGCGACCAGGGGACCTGCTGCTGGTGCACTTTTCCGGCCACGGGGTCAAGGACCAGGACGGCGAGCTGTATTTCGCTGCGTCGAACACCAGGCTCGGCCTGCTGGGCGCGACCGCGGTCGCGGCCGAGTTCGTCAGCCGGCGGATGAACCGCAGCCGGTCGCGGCGGGTGGTGCTGCTGCTGGACTGCTGTTACGCGGGCGCGTTCGAGCGTGGCCTGGTGGCCCGGTCAGGCGTAGATATCGGGATCGAGCAGCAATTCGGCGGCCGCGGCCGGGCGGTGATCACCGCGTCCAGCGCGATGGAATACGCGTTCGAGGCAGGCACGCTGACCGACGCCCCGGAGGTACCGCCGTCGGTGTTCACCAGCGCCCTGGTGGAGGGCCTGGAGACCGGGGAGGCCGATCGGGACCGGGACGGCCAGGTGGGGCTGGATGAGCTGTACGACTACGTCTATGACGCGGTGCGGGCGACCACACCGAACCAGACGCCCGGCAAGTGGACCTTCGGGGTAGAGGGGGAGCTCTACATAGCCCGCCGGAGCCGTCCGGTGACTACGCCCGCGCTGCTGCCGCCCGAGCTACGCCAGGCGATCGACAGCCCGCTGGCCGGGGTCCGGGGCGGGGCGGTCCAAGAGCTCGCCCGTGTGCTGAGCGGCACTCACGCGGGGATGGCGCTGGCCGCCCGGCTGGCCCTGGAACAGCTCACCGACGACGACAGCCGCACGGTGGCCGCCGCCGCCATCGCCGCACTCGGCGCGTTGGCGCCGGTGCCACCCGAACCCGCCCGGCCAGAACTTGCGCTATCGGGCACGGTTATCGACCTGGGACAGCTCCCCCAGCATGGTCGGTCCCCCGAACAGCGGATCCGGATCTCCAACGCGGGCGGCGGAGACCTCAACGCGCGGGCATCCACGGCTGCGAGCTGGCTCAAGTTGCGCCAAGCCGATGACGAGCTCGTGATCGCCGTAGACACCAGCGCGGCCGGCGAGTACGAGGGCACCGTCCGCGTCGACAGCGAAGGCGGGACGGCCACCATCCACGTGCACGCGCGGGTCAACCCCGCGCCAGCGCCCGCCCCTAGGGAAACAGCGGCCACCCGCCCTATGCCCCTTCCGGGAACGTCCGCAGCAGCCCACCCGCGGCAGGATCCGGCTCTGGCCCCGGGCTCACCCGCCGCGGCGGATGCGGTTCCGCCGGGCACGGAGACAGGACCCAGACTGGCGAAGCCGACGGCCGGGCAGGCCGTATCCTCCCGGCCAGCGGTGGCTGCAGGATCCAGCAGCGGGCACGAGCCGAGTGCCGGACTGCCCGCGAGGCGGCGCCGGCTCGCGGCCGGCGGCGCGGTCGCCATGGCCGTGGTCGTATACCTGGTGATCGCCTTGGTGACGCACGCGTTCCCGTTCGCGACGCCGGACCACGCCGCTGCCAACGGCCCGGCCTTCCAGCAGACTCATCAGGGCACGGCGACTCATCAGGGCACGCCGACCGCGTCCCCGGCAAACACAGTCGCCCCCCTGGCGAAGCTGCTGCCGAGGGGCATACCGGCGAGCACGTGCAGCCACGATAATCCGGCAGACTACAACTTCAAGATGCCCGGCGCGGCGCAGGTGCTGAACTGCACGAATGGGAATTGGAGTGTCCTGGCCTTCCAGATGGACAGCAACGCTCACTACGTGACGGCCCGGCAGAACTTCAACAATTGGTCGGGCTTTGTGCTCTCTTCTTCCGAGGGCCCGGGCTGCCCGCCGGGGGGCGGCGACACGGAAGGGGTCATGCCCTGGAGCAACAAGTACTTTCCCAAGCGAGACGGCCAGGTGCTTGAGTGCTGGCCATACTACAGCGGCGGCACCCCCTTCCCCTCGTACGCCTGGTCATTCCCCACCGAACATGCGTTCATATGGGTCACTGGTCGCGTAGGAACATCATTTTCCGCCCTCGGCACCTGGTGGACCAATAACCAGACGCAGGCGGCCCCCCCAAGCCGGGCAGCGTCATGACCCCGATGGATTCCCACTCGCGATGCCCGGCGCCGGCATCTGCTGCATGTCATCCTGGCGGACTGTCCGGGCGGGGAAGAAGGGCAAGATGATCCAGGCGCTGACCCACGCGGTAGCGGACATGATGCCGCATCTTTCGGCCCGGGAGCGTAACCAGAAGCAGGTACAGGTGTTCATCCGTGCGGTAACGTTCGCCACCCTGCACGTCGGCAGCAGCGTGACGCAGACTGAGCCACCTCGACCTGTGCCCGGTTAGCTGCGAGCGACAGCCCGGTGAACACCAGTGCGGCAAGAGCGGTGAACGCCGTCACCAAGGACGTGACCATCTGCCGGTCCGCCCGACGACGAGGACCCGGTGACGACGCGCTCGCGCCGCTACCGCCACTGAGAACCGCGCCAGGAGTCTGCGATGGGCTGTGCCGAGGGTTGATCGGACTGCTTCTGTATCACCGGCGCGCCCGGGCTGACCCGAGGCAACAAAACGGCCCGGCCATCCCGCCGTCGACGGAACCTCGCAGGCGGCCAGGCAGCGTCAGCCTAAGGCTTCTGGATCTTGTCAGGCCCCTGTCACAATCCATCGCTGACCCCGACCATCAGTATCGGCACGCGACAGCTTAGTGCGCATAAATATGCATTGTCGTCGCACTCGGAGAATGCGCTGTCATGCCGCGAGGAGGGTCGTCCGCGGCCCTATGTTGCGACCGTTGCAACGGAGCGTCCGGTGGACCCGCCAACCTGGCCTGTCCGTTCAGGAGGCAGCGTTAAGTGTGCAGTTGCTCATGATTGGCGTGCCTACCGGTCCGGCGGTAGCTGGGCCGGGCTGACTGACCGTGCGCTGGCCGTCTCGCCGGGGTCGATGCCGAAGGAGATGATCCGCGTCGGCCGGATGCGGACGATGGTGTCCTCGAACCGCTCACCGAAGGCTTTTCCGCCCGACGGGACTCGCCCGGCCCGTGCGCTGCACGTCGCGCAGCTTCTTGGTCTGGCTCATCCGCATGCCGCCCACATCGATAGCGTCGTGCTCGGCGTTATACCGGAATGTCGTCGGCACCACGTGCGGTTGCCCGTCCGGACCGACGGTGGCAATCCGGCCCAGGCGCTGCCCCGCGAGGTACTCCAGCTCCTTGTCCGTGAACACGCTCATGCCCGGCTAACCAGCACGCTCGCCGGGGCATTCCGCCGGCGCCTGGCATCGGCCGCGGGAGCGGCTTTCCTGACTGACGTCAGGTTACCATTCAACGCCAGCGCCGTGACGGTGATGGCCACCTGACTCGCCCGACAGCGTTGATGCGACTCGCCTATCCGGAATTGCCGAAGAGCCATTGCGTATCTGTATGATTATGTACTGACCTGCATACGCTGCCGGTTACGGCAATCGTCGATCCCTCCAGGTAACTCGTATAGAGGCGCGCGCCTGCCGAATCTGAACGACCGAAATATGGGCTGCCGGCGTGGCTAGCCGGGCACAGATCGTCCAGTTCCGGGCAATCTCCGCTTGCCCCGCGCGAAATTGCTGCCTTGGCCTTGCCGTAGCTCGGCGCGTGGGAGAGAAAGGCGAGCAGATGGAGCTGGTCCAGCAGGGCTTCGTGCCTTAGCCAGCGGACTTGCGTCTTGCCGACAGTTGTGATTCGGGAAACCACGTCTGCGCTATCTTGCGGTTGATGGTGGGCGGATCGGCTGGTGTCGTGTGGCTTGGCCTGGGTCTGGCCTTGACCTGGGTCTGTTGCATCGTTGTCTCCTCGAGCTGATTCGCGCTCAGACTCGGGTCGTCACCGCAAGCGGTCATCACAAGGTGCGGCGCGTTCTTCGATCGCGCGGGCGCACAGGTCCGCCTTGGCGATGAACACATGACGGCCGAGCTGGGAGCCGAACCAGCGCCGGCTAGAGCTGGAGGTAAGCACGACAGGCGGGGCGTGCGGCAATGCCTGCAGCTGACGGGCGATAAGAAACCCGGCAGGATCGGCGGGTGCCACATCGACGATCACCACGTCGGGGTGGAACGCGATCGCGGCCGTGATCGCCGCATCGCCGGTCCCGACGTCGGCGACATCGATTCCCTCTGTGCGCAGCAGAGCCCTCAGGGCCGCGCGGGAGACTTCGTGATCGTCGACGATCAAGATCCGCGTTGGCTGCTTCCCGCCGAGGGGGCTGGCTATGTCGGGTGGCATGCCTCGACGATCACATGAGCCGGGTCCCGTCCGCATCGGCGAAATCACCGGTCTTGCTGTTCAGTCCGTCGTGCACTGGGGGAGCACCCGGCGGGCCAGCTCGATGCGTGAGGCGATCCCTAGTTTGGTGAACACTTCGTGCAGGTGGTAGTCGATGGTTCGGGGACTGAGAAACAACCGCGCGGCGATGTCGGTGTTGGTGACAAGCCCGGCGATGTGCTGTTCCTGCGGTGTGAGCTGGTCGAGGGCCGAAGGGTCGCGTATGCGGGTGGCCTCCCCGGGTTGCGCGCAGCTCCGCGGCGGCGCGGCTTCCGACGGCAATGCCCGGAGCTGGTGAAATAGTTCCACCGCCGCGCACAGGTGCCCGCGGGCTTCCTGACGGCGGCGCTGCCTGCGTAGCCGCTGACCGTAAAGCAGCTCGGTGCGGACGCGCCAGAATGGCGGCCGGGCCGCCCCACCCAGTGACTGCCGAAATCGCCACTGGTGACCTGACTGGTGATTTCGCTGATGCCACGGTCGGCTGGCGCAGGGATCGTGGTTCATCGTAGCCAGCACTGCCCCGACAGGGCCCACACCAGCGCCCGGCAGTCCATGGCAAGGGAGGACGATTCCGATGACCGACGTTCATACCCGAACCCGGGCCACCCGCACATCGGCCCCGGACACGCTCGCCCGGGCTGCCGTCGCCACTGTCCTGGCGCTCGCCGCCCCTGCCGTCTCCTTCCTTCCGGCACTTACTACCAACATCCACGGGTCAGGTGCCGCGGTCACCTTCCCGCACGGATACGCGATCACGCTCGTCGTGACGGTCGTGGTGACGGTTGTGGCCTGCGCGGCCGGCGCGCTGATCGCCGGGCGCGGCGCTCGTGGCCATCTCGATCGGGCTGGCAGTGTGGGCGGTCATCGGCCTCGCCGTGACTTTCGCCGGTGCCGCGCTCGGCCACACTCATCTGACCGAGTGGGGAATCGCGCTCATGGCAGCTGTCCTGGCTGGGGCGGCCGTCGGGCTCCCCATCGCCGCGCGGCGATGACCACCGGTCCGAGAAGCAGCCCCAGCCAGCACTCGACTTCGATCGCTCGCTCGTTGAGCCCCGGCAAGTCCAGTACGCAGACCGCCCAGGCTGCCATGTGCGGCACGGACAATCAGCATCGGATCGCTGTACGCATAGTCCTGCTCTGCAACAGCCCGGCGGCTGCCCGAAGCTGACCGGCTGATCGCCCAGCGGATGCTGGTCTGCCCCGATGCCCTGCAGGCCATGATCGCCGACCTGCGGGAGAGCTACCGGCAGGGGACAACGGTCATGGCCGCCGACCGGCTCGGCTACGGCCGGGCCTGGGACTTCCGCCTCGATGAGGCGACCCCCACGGTCCACATGTGGCAGGGCGAGCAGGACCCAAGGTCCCGTCACCATCGCCCGCCAGCTGGCGGCCTGTCCCCCGATTGCCGGGCCCACTTCGGGCCCGGCGGCCACCTGATGGCCTGCGATCACGCCGATGACATCATCACCGCGTTGACCAGCGCCTTTGAGCAGGCGTTGGAACACTTATCCGTTGCTGGGAGGTACCGAGATGATGGCAATGACGACAGGTGCAGCCGGAGGGCCGGCTCCCGCGGCCGCCGTGGGCCGGGCTGGCCGGGCGCAGAAGCTGGGCGGGTGGCTGATCCGGTGGTGGTCCCAGGCCCCGGACGGCCGGACGTACCAGCGCAGACGGGCCGACGCGGTTACTGCCGCCGCCGGGCTCGGCGTTCTGGTCGTGTGCGGGGTGCTGGTCGCGAACCGGACGGTCCTGGGCACGGATGTGGCCGTGTTCCGCCGGATCAATCACCTGCCAGGGTGGCTCTACCCGCCGATGTGGACAGCCCAGCTGTCGGGCGTGATCGGGGCTCTACCCCTGGTGGCAGGCGCCGCTTTGCTGTGCAAGAGGCTGCGCCTAGCCGCCGCACTGGCGGCCGCGACACTGCTGAAGGTATCGCTGGAGGACGTGGCCAAGATGTTCGTGCAACGCAACCGGCCGGCGCAGACACTGCCGGATGTGATCTTGCGCGGCCAGTCCGCCGCCAGCGGGCTGAGCTTTCCCTCCGGTCACGCCATGGTGATCTTCGCGATCACCGCCCTGGTGGCCCCTTACTTCAAAAGCTGGTGGAAGGTCCTGCCCTGGGCCCTGGCCGCCACGGTCTGCCTGTCACGCACCTACCTCGGCGCGCACTTCCCGTTGGACATCGCCGCCGGCGCCGGCCTGGGACTGTTCATCGGGAGCGCGCTGAACCTCGTATTCGGCGTGCCCACCGCCACCACTACCAGCACCAGCACCGCCAGCAGATGAGCCTGTAGGGGTCATCTCACCAGTGCCGGTATCCAGGCGTGGTCGTTCCCGTGCGCTCAGGCAGGGCCGGGCCGGGGCAGGCCGTCGCGCACGAGTTCGGTGCGGGAGGCGATGCCGAGCTTGGTGAAGACCTTATGCAGGTGGTAGTCGACAGTGCGCGGGCTGAGGAACAGCTGCGCGGCGATCTCGCGGTTGGTCAGGCCATCGGTGACCAGCCCGGCGATCTGGAACTCCTGCGGGGTCAGCTGGTCCACGGCAGAGGCATCGCGCTTGCGGACCGTTTCGCCGGTCGCCCGCAGCTCAGCCTCGGCACGCCCGGCCCAGGGCACCGCGCCCAGCCGCCGGAAGCCGTCTATCGCGGCGCGCAGGTGAGCGCGCGCGTCGGTGCGCCGCCGCTCCCGTCGCAGCCACTCGCCGTACAGGAGCTCGGTGCGGGCACGCTGCATCGGCGGCAGTCCCGACCCGAGCGCGATCGCCTCCCCGAACGCATCATCCGGGTCGCGCTCGCCCAGCAGCGCCTCGCAGCGTGCCAGCAGCGCCCGGCGTGCGGTTGTCGGGGCGGCTGCCACCCGCCCGCGGAGACTGTGCAGCCGCGCCGCGGCCTGGCCGGGACGGCCGGCCCGCACGCCAGCCTCCACGGCGTCGGGCATGACCTCGAGTGCGATGAGGGGATTGTGGTGGGGATGGTCGGAGCTGGTGATCGCGAGCAGCCGCTCTGCTGCCTCGGCCGGCCGGCCCGCGGCCAGCTCGATGAGCCCGAGCGTCCACTCGGCGCCGATGGCCGGGAACAACGAGCCGCGCCGCTGGTTCAGCGTCACAGCTTCTTCGATGTGCCTGCGGGCATCCTGCTCACGGCCCCAGGCTGCCTCGGCGGCGGCCATGTTCACCAGATGCCCGCTCGAACCGTAGCCAAGATCGACCGACAGGCGGTATCCCTCCTGCGCGGCGGCGTAGGCGAGATCGAATTGACTCAGCCACAGGAACTCCATCGCCTGCCGGCGCAATACTAGCGGCAGGAGCTCGACCAGCCCGTTCCGGCGAGCCTGATCAACCGCGCGGGTGACATAGGGCAGGCCGGCCCCCAGGCCCTTGCTGGCCGATGCCGCATCAGCCGCCCACATCAGGACCCGGGGGTCAGTTACCGTGGCGGCGCGGCGGAGAGCATCGGTGAGCAGCGCCTGAGCCTGATCGTGATCTCCGGCATACGCCCGGACGAACCCGCCGACGGCATCGGCCGCCTCGAACAGCATCTCGACGGTCAGCGAGGGATCCGTGCTAACGTCCGCGGCGTCCACCAGCACGGCATAGGCTTCCTGCACGCTTCCCGTGTGCGCTTCGATCAGCCCGCTCAGGTGCAGCAGGTGCGTCCGGGTCTGGCCGGCGGCCAGCGGCAGCGCCCGGCCGACGATCTCACGGGCGCGGTCGGGTTGCCCGGCATCCCAGGCGGCGTGCGCGGCCGCGGCGATCCGTCGCGCCCGGCGGGCCTCGTCGGTGCTCAGCTCCGCGGCGCGCAGGTAGGCGGTGGCCGCCGATGAGTGCCCGGCCCGCAGCTCCGCCCGGCGGGCAGAGGCCTCGAGTGCCGCTGCGACTTCCTCATCGCCGGTCAGGGTGGCCATGGCCTGGTGCCAGACACGGCGGTCGGCGTGGTCGTCGCCACGGAAAGCGCTGGCCAGCGCCGCGTGCGCTTGCTGGCGCTGGCTGAGCGTCGCTCTCTGGTAGAGCGCCGAGCGGACCAGCGGATGCCGGAACTTGATGGTCCTGTCCGTGACGCGGATCAGGCCGGATCCCTCGGCGGCATCCAGCGAGTCCGCCGGCAGCTCCAGCGCGGCTGCCGCCCGGAGCGCGGCTGGGGCGTCGCCGGTGTTGTCAGCGGCGGCGATCAGCAGCGCGGTCTGCGTGGGCCGGGGAAGGCACGCGATCCGCTGCCGGAACACGCCCTCCAGGCGGGGCGTGAGCGGCATTGCCTCTGGCAGCGGGACGCGCGTTCAGCTGCTCCTCGGACAGGCTTCCGGGCAGCTCCAGCAGGGCCAGCGGATTGCCGTCGGCTTCAGCGATCAGCCGCTCGCACACGCTGGGCGCCGCCGCGCGTCCTATGGCCGCCAGCACCTGAACGGCGGCGTCCTGGCAGAGCCCGGTGAGCAGGAGTTCGGGGAGCCCGGCGGCCTCGAACCGGCCCGGCTCACTGTCCCGCACCCCGAACAGGATCGCCAGGTGCTCGGCACGCAGCCGGCGGGCGGTGAACACCAGCGCGTCCGCTGAAGGCCGGTCCACCCATTGCGCGTCGTCGACCAGGCACAGCAGGGGCTGGGTTTCGGCGGCGGCGGCGAGCAGGCTGAGCACCGCCGCGCAGATAAGCTGCGGGGACGGCGCCAGCCCGAGCGCGCCCGCCAATGCCTGTGACTGAGTGTCCGGTAGCTCGCCCAGGTACCCCAGGACCGGCCGCAGCAGCTCATGCAGCCCGGCAAAGGCCAGGTCGGACTCGGCCTGCACCCCGCACGCGGACAAGACCATCATCATCGGCGGCGCGTGCGCTCTCGCGTAGCCCAGCAGCGCCGACTTGCCGATCCCGGGCTCGCCCCGTATCACCAGCGCCCCGGCAGCCCCTACGCGGGCGCCCGCCAGCAAGCGATCAACGACCGCGCACTCCTGCTCGCGTCCCGGCAGCTGCGCGGCCTGCTGCCCCAGCCCAGGCCCCGCCATAGCCCGCATGGTAACCGGTGCTGCGGCCACCGGCCAGAGGCCCAAAGACCGCCGTGGCCGGCGACTAGCGACGTGACTGGTGACCTCGCAGATGCCAGCCGTCCCCCGGCCAGGCGAGGTTAGTGACATAGCCGGTGCACCAATCCCCTGGACCGAAAGGACAGCCGGTGATGCGCATCGAACATCTCACCAAGCGGTACAGGACCGTCACCGCCATCGACGGGCCGAGCTTCGAGGTCGGGCCCGGCCGGGGTCACCGGCTTCCTGGGGCCGAACGGCGCGGCATGCCGCCTGCCCGCACCCTCGCCAGCGGGCTCGCTGTGTGTCATCCTGGCTGTGGGACCAGGGGGGAATCATGACCCAGCCGCCCGAGACCCACATCGAACCAGCCGTGGCGGCCGTACCGCACGGGGACCGCCTTCTGCCGCCTGCTCGCTACCGGCATCCGGGCGACGTCATCCGCCTGATCATCGCAGGGCTCGTCCTCATCGTCGCGCTGGCCGTGACCGTCGCCGCTCATGCCACCTATGCGGGAGCCAGCGCTACGGCCGTGACCGCCGTCGCGCCGTCCACGCTGGCGGGCCGGGTGCTGGCTGGCCTGGTGCAGGCGGTGTTCGTCGCAGCCGCCGCCGTGGCCGTCGTTGTCACGTTGCGTTACCGCCGGTACCGGCTGCTGCTCGGGCTGGCGGGCAGTGCCGTGCTGGCCAGCGCCGTGGTCATCGGGATCATTGAGCTGGCCGGCGGGCAGCGTCCGCATACCCTGACGGCCGGGGCCGGCCCGTGGCCGTGGCTCACCGGCGCGTCGCTGGTGGGCCCCGCGCTCGGGGCCGCCGCCGTGGCCTGCACGGTCGCCGCCGCGCCGTGGCTGGCCCGGCAGTGGCGGCGCGCCGCCTGGATCACGCTGTGGCTGGCCGCCGCGGCGCGGCTGATCACCGGCACGGCTTCACCGATGGAAGTGGTCCTGGCCTTCGCCGCCGGGGTAACCGCCGGGGCCGGTGCGCTGGTCCTGCTCGGAGTGCCCGACCGGCGCATCGGCCCAGTCCAGATCGCGGCGGCGCTCGGCTCGGCGGGCCTGCCGGTCGCCCGGGTGGATCCGGCGGCGGTGGCGGCGAAGGGCTCGCGGCCCTTCACCGCGGCCACCGAGGACGGACGGCCGTTGTTCATCAAGGTCCTCGGATCGGATCAGCGAGACGCCGACCTGCTGTACCGCGCCTACCGGTTCCTCCGGCTCCGGGATGTCGGCGACACCCGCCCGGCAGCGTCGCTGATCCAGGCCGCCGAGCACCAGGCGCTGGTGGCGGTGATGGCGGAGCGGGCCGGGGCGACGGTGCCCGCGGTCCGGCAGGTGATCAAGACCGCGGACGGGTCGGCGGTGCTGGCCATGGACCGCGTCGATGGCAGTTCCCTGGACCTGATCCCGGTGCAGCGCGTCGACGACGTGATGATCCGGGAGGTGTGGACACAGGTCGATGCGCTGCACCGGGCCAGGATCGCGCACCGGTCGCTGCGAGCCGCCAACGTGGTGGTCGACGGCACGGCCCGGCCGTGGATCGTGGACTTCAGCTTCGCCGAGCTGGGCGCCACGCCGCGCCAGATCGCGCTGGACGTCGCCGAGCTGCTGGCCTCACTGGCCGTCATCGCCGGGGCCGACCGGGCCGTCGCTGGCGCGGCCGCCGTGATCGGCCCGGACGGGGTCGCTGCTGCGGTGCCGTTGCTGCAGCCGCTGGCGCTGTCCGCTGGCACCCGCCGCGCGATGGCCCGCCAGGACGGCCTGCTGACCCAGACCCGGCAGGCCGCCGCCGCTGCCAGCGGCCGCAAGGACACCGACCTGGCCCGCCTCCAGCGGGTCCGGCCCAGGACGCTGCTGGCGGTCGCCGCGGCCGCGGGGGCCTACTACTACCTGCTGCCCGAACTGGCCAAGGTGGGAAACCCCTGGCAGGCGGTGCAGTCGGCGAACTGGGCCTGGGTGCCGCTGGTCATCGCCTTGTCGGCGGTGACCTACCTGGCCAGCGCGGTCGCGCTCATGGGCGCGATCTCGCAGCGGATCCGGCTCTGGCCGACCGTCCTGGCCCAGGGCGCATCATCGTTCATCAACCGGGTGTCCCCGGCCAACGTCGGCGGCATGGCGCTGAACGCCCGGTTCCTGCAGAAGTCGGGCGTGGAGCCCACCGCGGGCGTGGCCGCGGTCGGGGTGAACAGCCTGGCCGGCGCCGTGGTCCACCTGATCTTGATCGTGGTCTTCTTCGCCTGGTCCAGCCGCAGGCTCGGCCAGGCCTTCAAGCTCCCGTCGACCAGCACGCTGCTGGCCATCCTCGCCGTCATCCTGGCCGTCATCGGCATCGTGCTCGCGACCCGCCCGGGCCGCCGGTTCGCGTCGGGCACGCTCGTCCCCTGGGTGCGCTCGGCCGCGGCCAGCCTCAGCCGGGTGGCCCGGAACCCCGGCAAGATGACCATGCTGGTCGGCGGGTCGGCGCTGATCACGCTGGCCTACATCGGCGCGTTCGCCGCCTCGGTCGAGGCGTTCGGCGGGGGACCGGGCTTCGTCGTTCTCGGCGCCGTGTACCTGGGGACCGCGACGGTGGCCGCCGCCACCCCCACCCCCGGTGGCATCGGTGGCTTCGAGGCGGCCGCGGTCGTCGGCCTGACCGGTGTCGGCGTGGCGAACGGTCCGGCGGTCTCCGCGGTGCTGCTGTACCGGCTGGCCACCTACTGGCTCCCGGTGGCACCGGGCTGGCTGTGCTGGCGGGTGCTGCAGCGGCGGGGGTACGTATGAATCCGCGCGCGATGCTCCGGGCGGCCTGCATCGGGCTGGCGGCGACCCTATCCGCCTGCACGTCCTCAAGCGGCAACGCCCCGTCCCCGGCCGCCCACCAGGCCGATCGGCCCGGCGCGGTCATCACGGTCGGGTCGTTCGATTTCCCCGAGAGCGTCCTGCTCGCCGAGATCTACGGGCAAGCGCTCGCGGCGGGCAACTTCCCGGTCCGGGTCCTGCCGGATCTGGGCCCCCGCGAGCTGGTCGAGCCGGCGCTGATGAACGGCCTGTTGCAGGTCGTCCCCGAATACGCCGGGTCGGCGCTGGAATTCATCAGCCTCGGGCACCGCTCGGCAACGGCCGGCGTCCAGGCCACCAACACGGCTCTGGCCGGGGCGCTGGCCGGCCGGGGCCTGCTGGCCGCCCGCCCGGCCGCCGCGCAGGACGCCAACGCCATCGTGGTGACGGCAGCGACGGCGGCACGCTACCGCCTGCGGTCGGTCGCGGACCTGGCCGCGGTGGCGCCACGGCTTGTCTTCGGCGGCCCGCCGGAATGCCCCGAGCGTGCCTATTGCCTGCGCGGCCTGCAGCGAACCTACGGTCTGCACTTCAAGTCGTTCGTCCCCCTCGACGCCGGAGGCCCGCTGACGCTCCAGGCCCTGCAGGCCGGGGACATCGCCGTCGCGTTGCTTTTCACCACCAACCCGGACATCTTGGCCCGGCATCTGGTGGTGCTGGCCGATGACCGCGGCCTGCAGCCGGCCGAGAACATCACGCCCGTGGTGCGCCGTGACGTGCTCGCCCGCTATGGCACGCGCCTGCTGGCCGTGCTCAACGCGGTGTCCGCGCGGCTTACCACCGACTCGCTACGCGCCCTCGACGCGCAGGTCGAACTGGCCGGGCACGAACCTCGCCTGGTCGCCGCCGGCTGGCTGCGCGCCCAGGGGCTGATGCCGAAGGGGGGTGTCATGCGGTGAGCGAAGACATCGAACCGGTGGCCACGCGCGATGGCCAAGCCGCGCGGCCGCCGGGCTCCGCGGTCGGTAAGGCCCGCCGCCAGCGCAGGCCGACCGGGGCGCCTCCGCCCTTGCCGCGCCCGACCTTCGTGACCACCGCGGCGTGGCTGGTCCTCGTGGTCGTGGCGCTGGCAGGCGCGACCCTGACCGTGCTGTACACGCCCTGGCTTCGCCTTGACGACCACATCAACACGGCCGCGCTCCGCGCGCTATCCGGCGTGCGGACGAGCTGGCTCACCGATCTGGCGAACGGCATCAAGGTCGCCGGCGGCGGCTGGGGGGTCACCGCGCTCGGGCTGACCGTGCTCGCGCTGACCGCGGTGTTCCGGCGCTGGCGGCACCTGCTGGTGTTCTTGTGCAGCCTGTTCTTCCTGGCCATCGTCGGGCAGTGGATCTACTCTTCGCTGTCACGGCCGCGCCCCTATGGCGTGCCCATCATCACCAGCTGGGGCGGCTACTCCGCGCCCTCGCCCCCGGCGTCGATCTTGACCTTCTTCCTGGTCGGCGCGGCCTACTGCCTGGTCGTGCCGGGCCGGCCGCGCCGCTACGCCAAGGCCGTCATAGCGGCCGTCATCGCCGTATTCTGTCTCGCCCGCCTGTACCTGGGCGTCGATCATCTCGACGACGTGGTCTTCGGGGTGGTGCTCGCGGTCGCGATCCCGGTGACCGCGTTCCGGTTCCTCACCCCGAACGAGGTGTTCCCGGTCGCCTACCGTCGCGGCCGCACCGCCCACGTCGACGTCACCGGGCGGCGGGCCGCGGCAATCCGGCAGGCCATGCGCGACCAGCTCGGGCTCACCGTGCTCGAGATCAAGCCGGTCGGGCTGGAGTCCTCCGCGGGCTCCACGCCGCTGCGGCTGCGGGTCCAGGGCAGCCCGGATGAGTTCTTGTTCGCCAAGCTCTATACCAAGGGCCACGTCCGCGCCGACCGCTGGTACAAGCTGTGGCGGACCATCTTGTACGGCTCCCTGGAGGACGAGCACCCGTTCCAGTCCGTGCGGCGCCTGGTCGAGTACGAGGACTATGCCCTGCGCCTGCTGCAGGACATCGGGGTCCGCACGGCGAAGCCCTACGGCATCGTGGAGATCACCCCCGAGCGCGAGTACATGCTGGTCACCGAATTCCATGTCGGCGCCGCCGAAATCGGCGAGGCCGACGTCGACGACACGGTGATCGACCAGGGGCTGCTGCTGATCCGCACGCTGTGGGACGCCGGGATCGCCCACCGCGACATCAAACCGGGCAACCTGATGGTCCGCTCCGGCGAGTTGCTGCTGATCGACGTGGCCTTCGTCCAGGTCCGCCCGTCGCCGTGGCGGCAGGCGGTCGACCTGGGCAACATGATGCTGGTCCTGGCCGTGCGCACCGACCCGCAGCGGGTCTACCGTCGCGCCCTGCGCTATTTCACCCCGGCCGAGCTGGCCGAGGCCTTCGCCGCCACCCGCGGCGTGGCCAGCCCGACCCAGCTGCGCGCCTTCATGAAACGGGACCCGCGTGACCTGCTCGGCGAGTTCCGGGCCCTGGCACCCGCCCGGCCCCCTATCGTGCTGCAACGCTGGAGCATCAGGCGCGTGAGCCTGGCCCTGGGAATGCTCCTTGTCGTCGGCGTCGCCTCGGCTGTGAGCGTCAACCTCTTCTTCCCGGTCGAGAACATCGGCGCGTCCGCTCCTGACTGCGGCACCGGCCATGCGATGATCCTCACCGCTCAGGCCGTGCCTTCCGCCGATCTGCTGCCCTGCGTCGCCGCGCTGCCCTCCGGCTGGCAGGTGGGCGGCGCCGACATAGCCAGCGGAACGGCCCGGCTATGGCTGGACTCGGATGGCGCTGGCCCGCGAGCGGTCACCGTCACCCTCACCGCCGCCTGCGACACCACAGGCGCCCGGCAGATCCCCTCGGACCAGCCCGGCACCAGCCGGTTCGAACGTCCGCTCAGCCTGGCGCCCCAATTCTCCAGCCTCCGCTTCTACACCTTCCCCGGCGGCTGCGTCACCTACGAGTTCCGCTTCCGGCCCGGAGCCTCCCCCGTGCTGGCCGTCGCCGCCGACAGCGCGCTGGCGTTCCAGCCCCGGTCATCCCTCGTCCGCCACGTCCGGCAGACCGAGGACCTTGTTCTGTGCGGACGCGGCGCCGCCTGTCCAGGATGAGTGCCCTAGTAACGGGAGGTATGCGTCGTGGGTACCTCGCAGTATCCCGGATCAGCGCAGCCGCTCGCCCCGCCGCCGTCAGCCCGGCCCGGCATGGCTGATGCGGCCGCCTCGACACCACCGGCGCCGGCCGCGCCGATCGCGTGGACTCCGCCCGCTGGGTTGAGCAGCGGCCAGGTTGCCGAGCGGCGCTCGCGCGGGCTGACGAACGCGGGCGGGGAGCGGACCAGCCGCTCGGTGGCTGAGATCCTGCGCGCGAACATCTTCACCAGGTTCAACCTGCTTCTGGGCGTCCTGGTGGCCGTGATCTTGGTCTGGGGCGAGCCGGCGGACGCGCTGTTCGGCATCGTGCTGGTCACCAACGCGCTGATCGGCATCGGGCAGGAGCTGCGGGCCAAGCGGACGCTTGACCGGCTCGCCGTGCTCAGCACGCCGAGGATCCGGGTAATCCGCGATGGCGGGCCGCGCGACGTCGCCGTCGAGGAGCTTGTGGCCGATGATCTGGTCGACCTGCGGGCTGGCGACCAGCTGGTAGCGGACGGGGTCGTGCGCGAGAGCGCGAGCTTGCAGGCCGACGAGTCGCTGCTTACCGGGGAGTCCGAGCCGGTGGACAAGCGGGCCGGCGATCGCCTGCTGTCGGGCAGCTTCGTGGTCGCCGGGTCGGGCGGCTACCAGGCGACGGAGGTGGGTGCCGAGGCGTACGCCAGGAAGCTGGCGGCGCAGGCGCGGCGGTTCACGCTGGTGCGCTCGGAACTGGTCGCGGGCATCAACCAGATCCTGCGCTACGTCACGTGGGCGATCCCGCCGGTGGCGGTGTTGCTCGTCGTCAGCCAGCTGCACACCACCCACCAAACGGCGCGCGACGGCGCCACCTCGACTGTCGCCGCGCTGGTCGGCATGGTGCCGCAGGGGCTGGTGCTGCTGACCAGCATCGCCTTCGGCGCGGCCGCGGTCACGCTCGCCCGGCGCCGGGTCCTGGTGCAGCAGCTTCCGGCCGTGGAGGGCCTGGCCCGGGTGGACGTGGTGTGCTTGGACAAGACCGGCACCCTCACCGACGGGACCATCGCGTTCGACAGCCTGATCCGGCTCGATGACCAGGCGCCGGCCGAGGCGGCGCTTGGCGCGCTGGCCGACGACGAGGCCCGCAACGCGACGCTGGCCGCTATCGGGCAGGCCTTTCCGCCGCCGCGGGGGTGGGCGCGCCAGGATGCCGTGCCCTTTTCGTCCGCGCGCAAGTGGAGCGCGGCCAGCTTCGCCGGGCATGGCGCCTGGGTGCTGGGAGCGCCGGAAATGGTGCTGCCCGCCGACCAGGACGGGTTGCTGTCGCGGGCCGCAGACCTGGCTGCCAGCGGGCGGCGGGTCCTCGCGCTGGCGCACGCCCCCGGGTCCCTGGACGGCCAGGCGCTGCCGCCGGGCCTGCGCGCGGTGGCCTTCATCTTGCTCGCCGAGCGGCTAAGATCCGACGCCCCCCAGGCCATCGCCTACTTCGCGGCGCAGGGCGTGACGCTCAAGGTGATCTCCGGGGACAGCCCGCGCACCGTGGGCGCCGTCGCGGCGCGCGCGGGCGTGCCCAAGGCCGGCGACCCTGTCGACGCGCGGGACCTGCCGGAGGACCCCGCCGCGCTGGGCACCGTGCTCGAGGAACGCTTCGTCTTCGGCCGGGTGACACCTCACCAGAAAGAGTCGATGGTCAAGGCGCTGCAGGCGCGCGGGCACACGGTGGCCATGACCGGCGACGGGGTCAACGACGTGCTGGCGCTCAAGCTCGCCGACATCGGCGTGGCGATGGGCTCGGGCGCGGCCGCGACCAAGGCGGTCGCCGAACTGGTGCTGCTCGACAACGGGTTCGGCACGCTGCCCGGCGTGGTGGCCGAAGGCAGGCGGGTGACGGCGAACATCGAACGTGTCGCCAACCTGTTCATCACCAAGACGGTGTGGGCGACGCTCCTGGCGGTCGCCGCGGCCGCCGCCTTCATCCCGTACCCGTTCCTGCCCCGCCACCTCACCATCATCGACACCCTGGCCATCGGCGTCCCCGCCTTCTTCCTCGCGCTTGCACCAAACCGTCGGCGCTACACGCCCGGTTTCGTCGGCCGGGTGCTGCGGTTCACCATCCCGGCTGGCCTCATCATCGCCGCCGCGACGTTCTCGGCGTATGCCCTCGCCAGGGCGCGCGGTCTCCCCCTGACCCAGCAGCGCACGGCCGCGACCCTGGTCACGCTCACCCTCAGCCTGTGCGTGCTCGCCCTGCTGGCGATGCCGCTGACGTGGCGCAGGATCGCGCTGCTCGTCGCCGCGCTCGCCGGGTTCGCGCTGCTATTCCCCGTGCCCGGCCTCCGCACGTTCTACAAGCTCGACCTGCCGCACAGCGTGATCGGCAGCACGCTGCTCATCGCCGCACTGGGAGCCGCCGCGCTCACCGGCTTCTGGGACCTTGCCCGTCGGCTTGGCCGCGGACCGGCCGAGGTGACCCGCGAGTGACCTGAATCGCCCAGCGTCACCATGGCTCAATACCTACTATCATTGCCCCCGGCGCTGCGGCACCCGGCCATGACGTTGTACTCCGTGCGGTTAGGGCGTGTCCCGTAGATCATGGAACGGGGTGACAGAGCCAGTTGACGACCCGGCACCTGTCCAGGGGCAGGCTATCAGGCTGGGTGTGTGGCCAACCGTGCGATGCTCTTGGCTGTGGACTCGGCCGATCCCCCGGCCGAGCACGACGGGATGTACCCCCGGGGCGCCTTGCTCGCGGCGAACTATTCGGTGCCGATCCTGTGGCTGTCGCTATTCAGCGCCGATGGGCTGGTGACCTGGCCGGGCATCCGCGGCTCTGCGTTCACGGCCGTCGCGCAGCCCAGAAGTGAATGCATCGGGCGTTCACGCGCCCGGCTGGGAGACTGGAGCCGCCGGCGGCCCGAGGTGTTCGGGGACATGTCCGGGCCGTGGCTGAGCTACCTTCCCGCGGTAGA
>WNGR01001605.1_pt1 | contig 26561 bp, 29 predicted proteins | sample 5407581 | NCBI WGS metagenome assembly WNGR01 (sample SAMN13153383, study PRJNA577476) | soil metagenome | isolation source: 80 cm soil or saprolite under Garry oak tree replicate 2 | place: USA:California | collected 2016-06-15
TCGATCGTCAGCCTGCCGCCAGTTCTATAGAGTGTGCCCGAATTGCTGCAAGTGAATATCCGCCGAGAAACATTTGCGTGTACCCACCCTGCTTATGCTATAATCAGGCCAATATGAGTTTACTGAGTGGGGTATCGGCATTTTTCGGACTGGACATTGGCACCACGGCGGTGAGACTCGTTGAACTCCGTGGTAATGGTCCAACCAAATCCCTCGTTCGCTATGCCTACGTTCCAGTTGATAGCAAGGTTGTGCTGAGCGACTCAAAAGCCGACCAACAAAAGCTGGCGCAGGTCATCCGCAGCCTGCTCGATCAGGCAAAAATGACTACTAAAAACGTAGCCGTCGGTGTGCCCTCAGGCAAGGTTTTCACAGCTGTTGTGGACTTCGACCGTCTGCCCGCCAACGAGATGGCTAAGGCGATTCGCTATCAGGCCGATTCGCTCATCCCAACGCCGCTCGACAAGTCCAAAATTGACTGGGCAGTTATCGGAGACTCACCGAAAGACCAAACCAAAGTCGAAATCTTGCTTTCGAGCGTCGAAAACGCATTCGTTGAGGAGCGCCTCGACCTGCTTGAATCGATTGGCCTTGAGGTTATTTCGTTTGAGCCTGACAACTTGGCTTTGACCCGCGCCTTGATTGCTCCTGACGCGCTAGTGCCGCAAATGGTGCTCGATATCGGCAGTAAAAGTACTGACCTGGTGGTTACCATGAACGGCGCGCCACGCCTGACCCGTTCGATTCCTACTGGTGCCGAGGCTATCATCCGCGCCGCTTCGCAAAATCTCAATATCGACGACAAGCAGGCTCGGCAATTCGTGTTTAAGTTTGGGCTTAGTCGCGAAAAGCTCGAAGGCCGTATCTACGACGCCATATTGAGCACGGTCGACATCCTGACCAACGAAATCGACAAGTCAATCAAATTTTTCCAGACGCGCTATGTCGACACCAAAATCGCTCGCATTATTGTGACGGGCGGCGCCTCGGCCTTACCGGAATTCCCGCTGTATCTTGCCAACAAGTTCGGCATCGAGGTTGAAATCGGCAACGCCTGGCGCAATGTGGCCTTTGCGCCGGAGCGCCAGAACGAGCTGCTGGCAGTATCAAATCATTTTGGCGTAGCGGCGGGTCTCGCGGAGAGGGTTGAATAGATGATTCAATTTAACCTGCTTCCCGATGTCAAAATTCAGTACTTGCGTGCGCGCCGCCAAGAGCATTTGGTTATTGTCATCTCTACAGTTGCAACCTTGGCGGGCATCGCCATCGTAGCTATTTTGCTGGGCACCGTGTATGGCGTGCAGAAAAAAAGCTTGAGTGACTTGAACAAAGACATTAAATCCAATTCGCAGCAGCTGCAATCCACGCCTAACCTGAGTAAAATTCTGACAGTGCAAAGTCAGCTGAAGACGCTGCCAAGTTTGGATACCCAAAAGCCGGTAGCGACGCGCTTAGCTGGTTTCTTGAGTCAAATTACGCCTTCGGCGGTCGATATTTCCAAGCTCAACGTTGATTTCACGCAAAAAATTATAATAATCGCCGGCAATACCGACACGATCAACACCGTCACAACCTTTGCCGACACACTCAAGAACACAACCTATACCGTTCAGCAGACTGGCGCCAGCGGCAAGCAGGCTTTTTCTAGCGTAGTGCTTTCCAATTTTTCGCGCGACAAAACCGGCGCAACCTATACTATAACGCTCAACTTTGATCCGACGATTTTCAGTGAGACGAGCGATGTCAGCCTGACCGTCCCGAATTCGCTCATCCCGGCACGGTCTGCCGTGGCCCAGCCAACGGCATTATTCCAAGGTTCAAGTTCGGCAAATAATTCGAGCGGCGGGCAATAGCAACTATGGCAACTACACAATCATTCACCAAGCGAAATTTGATCACTAAAGCGAACAAGCGTATGGTCGTGGCGACTGCGGTCGCGGCGTTCGTGGTGGTTTTTGCGCTGTTCGCAGCCAAGTCGCTACTCAGCCAGGCCGCTTACCAAAACCGCGTTATTTCCGGCAAAAAAAAGGCCGTCGGGCAGCTCAAAGCCGACTTAAACGCTCGCAACAGTTTGGTAAGTTCGTACCAGGCCTTTGTTGGCACGCCTGCGAACATTATCGGCGGCAACCCGCAAGGTACAGGCGCCCAAGACGGCGATAATGCCAAAATAGCGCTCGACGCATTGCCAAGCAGATATGACTTTCCGGCGTTGGCGACCAGCCTTGAGAAAATCATTACCGACCAGCAATTACAGATTGTCGGCATCAGCGGCACCGACGACGAAATCGCCCAGTCCAATAACCAAAGCAGCAGCAACCCACAGCCGGTGCCGATGCCGTTTCAAATCCAAGTAAATGGCTCATACCAAGCTGTACAAAATTTGATCAGCGTGTTCGACCGTTCTATCCGTCCGTTTCAGTTGCAGACAATCGAACTTTCCGGTACTGATAACAGCATGATTGCGACCATTACGGCCCAAACTTATTATCAACCGGCGAAAAACCTTAACATTAAAACGCAGGTAGTGAAATGAAACAAAAGGACCTTATCCTGATCATTGTCATCGTTTTCATAAGTGCTATTTTGTCCTTGGTACTTTCGAACATGATCTTCACATCACCCAAAAATCGGCATCAAAGCGTCGAAATTGTCGATGCTATCACTTCCGATTTTCCCACACCCGACACCAAATACTTCAATAGCAATTCCATTGATCCGACGCAGCTTATCCAGATCGGTAACAACAATAACCAAACTCCATTTAACGGCCAATCGACCCACTAAAGAGGCCTAAGACAGCAGTATGAGTGTTTTATCTGCCGCAACTCAGCAACAGGTTGAGGATACCCTCACTAAAGATAAAGTTGTTCAAAAAAAGCAGCTTGATGAGCTGCGCAAAAAAGCCGAAGAGCAAAAAGTTCCGCTCTTGAGTTTTATGGTTTCGGCCGGCGTAGTTACTGACGAGGTTTTGACCAAGACCATTGCCGAGATATCCAAAGTGCCGTACGTGAACTTGACGGCGGCGCATGTTGATCCGGCGGTGCTGGAGCTGTTGCCGCAAGACATTGCCGAGCGCTACATGGCAGTACCGCTTGGTGAAATGCAAAACCGTTTGGTTGTGGCAATGCTGGACGCCGACAATGTGCAGGCTGTGGACTTTTTGTCGAACAAAATCGGACGGCCGCTCAAGGTCTATTCGGCCAGCGAAGAAGGTATTCGCCAGGTCTTGCATCAATACCAAACCAACATTTCGCAGAAGGTTGTTGGCGAGATTAGCTCGATAGGCAATTCAACCGCCGAAGTCGAGCAAAACGCCCGCACACAAGCCGCCAACGCCAACGATGCCAACAAAAATATTAAAACGATTGTACAGGATTCGCCGATCAGCAAGGCGCTGTCGACGATTCTGGAGTACGCGGCAAAAAATCACGCTAGTGACGTACATATCGAGCCAATGCAAGACGCGCTCAAAATCCGTTGCCGCGTCGATGGTATCTTGCGCGAAATTTTAAAGTTGCCGAAAAGTACTGAGCCGCCGCTGGTGTCGCGAATTAAAATTTTAGCCAACATGAAGATCGACGAACACCGCATTCCGCAAGACGGCGAGTTTAGTATCAAGGTTGGCGACCACGAAATTGATCTGCGTATCGCAATTTCGCCGGTTGTGTGGGGCGAGCAAGTCGTCATCCGTTTGTTGGACAAGACCGGCACCAGCCTGGAACTTGAAGACATGGGCTATGTCGGACGGGCGCTGCGCACCATTCGCGAAGGCATTAAGGGCACGAGCGGCATGGTGCTGACCAGTGGTCCGACCGGCTCAGGCAAATCAACCTCGTTGTACGCTTTACTACAAGAGGTCAAAAGCGAAGCCGTTAATATTGTTACGCTGGAAGATCCGGTTGAATACAAAATTGACGGTGTTAATCAAATTCAGGTAAATACCGATGTTGGGCTGACTTTTGCAACCGGGCTACGTTCAATTTTGCGTCAAGATCCCGATGTGGTGATGGTCGGAGAAATCCGCGATAAGGAGACAGCTGAGCTAGCTGTGCAGGCCTCGCTAACCGGCCACTTGGTATTCTCGACCCTGCACACCAACTCGGCGGCCGGCATTTTACCACGCCTGCTCGACATGGACATCGAGCCCTTTTTGATTGCTTCGACCGTCCACACTGTCATCGGCCAGCGTCTGGTGCGCCGCATCGGCCCGCACAGCGAGACCTACCAGTCTGACAAAGTGGAAACCGAGGCCATCAAATCAACGATTGGCTATTTGCTTCCCGAAAAAGAAGAAGACCGTGAAAAAGTCGCGAAAGATCTCGGCTACGAAACCTTGCCACTCAGGGATCAAAAAGCTTATACTTTGACCAAGGGCAAAGATAGTCCTGGCACTCCCGGCGGGTATAAAGGCCGAATGGGTATTTACGAGGTGTTTCACGTTTCGGAGAAAGTCCAAGACTTAATCATGAAACGGGCTACGTCTGCAGAGATCCAAAAGGTCGCCCAAGAGCAAGGCATGATAACCATGCGCGAGGACGGCTATCTGAAAGCCTTGGCGGGCTACACAACGCTGACAGAAGTAAATCGCGTCGCTGCCGCCGACAGCGCATAAACGAGAGGGTGGACATGCAGGGCAATCCAAGAATCGAAGTACTACTCGAAGAAGTCGTCAAAAAAAAGGCCTCTGACTTACATTTGCAGGTCGGTTTGGCGCCCATGTTGCGAATTGACGGTGCGCTGGCACCGATTGCCGGTGCGGACGTTTTGACCGACGAGGCTGTTGAAGCGCTGGTCTTTGCCATTTTGGATGAAGATCAGAAGCAAATTTTACTCAAGGACAAAGAGTTCGATTTCAGCTTTGCGTTTGGCGACCTGGGCCGCTTTCGCGTCAACGCTTTCCACGAGCGCGGCAACTTGGCGGCAGCACTGCGCCTTATTACCAACGAAATTTTAACCGTTGAGCAGCTCGGTCTGCCGGCGGTTGTCAGCAAATTTCCCAACTATCCGCGCGGTTTGGTACTGGTGACTGGGCCAACTGGCTCCGGCAAGTCGACGAGCCTGGCGGCAATGATTCACCAGATCAACAACGAGCGCGCCGAACACATTATTACCATCGAAGACCCGATTGAGTACACGCATCGTTCCAAAAAATCGGTGATCGTGCAACGCGAAGTGCATTACGACACCTATTCGTTTTCGGCCGCCCTGCGTTCGGCGCTGCGCGAAGATCCAGACGTGGTGCTGATTGGTGAGATGCGCGACCTCGAGACAATTGCTTCGGCCATTACCATCGCCGAAACCGGACACTTGGTATTTGCCACGCTGCACACCAACTCGGCTGCGCAGAGCATCGACCGCATGATCGATGTCTTCCCGCCGCACCAGCAGCCGCAAATCCGCGCGCAGCTATCCAACATTTTGATGGCTATTTGTTCGCAGCGCTTGGTGCCGGCCATCGGTGGCGGGCGCATTGCCGCCGCGGAAATTTTGATCGCCACGCCAGCGGTGCGCAATATTATTCGCGAAGGCAAGACCCACCAGCTCGAAGCCGTCATTCAAACAGGCGGTGAGTATGGTATGCAATCCATGGACAAAACCCTGGCGGGCCTTGTGCATGCCGGCAGCGTTAGCTACGAAGAGGCGCGCAATGTCGCCGTCGATCTCGAGGAACTTGACCGGCTCATGAGGAGCTAAAGGCAAAACTAATGCTATCATATCATTATACTGCGCGCGATCCCGCCACCGGCCAATACACCAAGGCTACCGTTGAAGCCGAAAACGAGCAAGCCGCGGCCAAGCTCATCAAGGCTGAGGGGCTGGTGCCAATCAACATTCAGCTCAGTGACAAGGGCTTGGCCAAGGGCGGCCGGTTTCACCGCATCAAAACCAAAGACAAAGTGTTGTTTTCGCGCCAGCTTTCTACGCTGATTAACGCTGGCTTGCCGCTGGTGCAGAGCTTGCGCACTGTCAACGGCCAAACCACTAGCAAGGCCCTCAAAGTAGTCATCAACAAAGTCATCAACGATGTCGAGGCTGGCGCTACGCTGTCGGCCTCTATGGCAAAACATCCCCAGGCTTTCAACCAGGTGTACATTAGCCTCATTGCCGCCGGCGAAGCGTCTGGAACGCTCGACAAAGCTTTGGAGCGGCTGGCGATTCAACAAGAAAAAGACGCCGACTTAATCAGCAAAGTGCGTGGCGCCATGATTTATCCAATCATCGTGCTACTGGTGATGGTCGCTGTGGTGGGCTTTATGATCGTGAAAGTTTTGCCGCAGGTTCAGGCACTCTACAGTGGTATCCAGGGCGCGACTTTGCCGCTGATCACGCGTATTATGCTTGGCATCTCGCACTTTGTTATTAAGTACTGGTGGGTGGTGATTATTGTACTCGCCGTTGGAGGGTTCTTTACAACGCGCTGGGCGCGCAGCGGGCCTGGCAAACAAGTGGTCGATAAGCTAAAAATGCGCGTGCCGCCGCTTGGCGCCTTGTTTATGAAAATGTACATGGCGCGCTTTGCCCGTACCGGAACGACTTTGGTCGCCAGCGGTGTGCCGCTCATCCAAATGCTCGAAATTACGGGTACGGCTGTCAACAACGTACACATTAAAGCCTCGCTCGGCAAGGCCATCGACAAAGTGAAGGGCGGTAAAGCGCTCTCAGATTCTTTACAGAATGACCAAAACTTCTTGGAGTTGGTGCCAAACATGATTCGTATCGGTGAGCAGTCGGGTTCACTCGAGCAAATGCTGGCTAAAACTGCTGACTATTACGAAAAAGAGGTAGATGACGAAATCAAGTCTATTTCGACTATTATCGAGCCGGTTTTGATGGTAGTTCTCGGTGTTGTGGCCTTCATTATTGTGGCTGCCGTGTTGCTGCCCATTTACGGTTTGGCCAGCAAATCATTCGTGCAGTATTAAATATCACAAAAAAACAGCTTGCATTTTATTTACAACGACCGTATGATCTAAGCATAACAAATTAAAAGCTAAGCAAAGGGGGCATTTGCATGCTTTCGAAAACATATAAACGTCAAAGTGGTTTTACGATCATCGAGGTGCTGATCGTACTTGCCATCGCAGGTCTGATTATGTTGATCGTCTTCCTGGCCGTCCCGGCCCTCCAACGCAACGCTCGCAACACGCAGCGCAAAAACGATGTATCGGGTATTCTCGGTGGTATGAGCGAGTACGTGAACAACAATAACGGCACTCTGCCGGCAACAGCAGCTAACCTCGGTGCCGGTACTTCGGCCACGATCGGTGCCGCTGGTAGCAATACGGTGCCGGTTTCGATGTCCTACTATGACGCCAGTAACGTCAGTATCCAAACAGGTGTTACTACAAACACTACGACAACCGATAAGGTGATTATTGTCGAAGGTGCAAGCTGTAATGGCAACAATGCGCAAGCTGGTGCGACACGAAGCTTCGTAGCGTTGTACAAGGTAGAAAATAACGCATTCGAATGCCAGGCTTCATAGAGTAGAAGCAAGGCCAATCAAAGAACGGACTTCGAGGTGGAGTCCGTTCTTTGAATCGTGATGTACTTGCGGCAGAACACAACAATCTTTGTGGTACGATAGGTACATGATTATGGTTATGCTTGCCGTGCTCGGGCTTGTGTTCGGCAGCTTTGTAAACGCTTTGGTGTGGCGGCTGCACGAGGGCAAGGACTGGATTAAGGATCGCTCAGAGTGTACGCATTGCCATCACAAGCTAGCCGCTAAAGATCTGGTGCCCGTATTCAGCTATCTGGCGCTGGGCGGCAGATGTCGCTATTGTCACAAGAAAATCGACGATAGTCCGTTAGTAGAGCTGGCTACGATGGCTTTATTTTTAGTTTCATACTTTTTTTGGCCGGTGGCACTGCAGGGCGCAGGGTTGTTTCGTTTCGCACTATGGCTAGTTTTTATCATTGGATTCGTGGCATTAGTCGCGTACGATTCGCGCTGGTTTTTGCTGCCGGACAAAGTGGTTTTTCCGCTCACCGCCTTGGCGGTGACGCAAGTGGTCGTGGTGGCCGTTGTGTACCACGACGGCTGGCGCGTGGTGCTCGGCGCGCTGGCCGGCGCTCTAATAATTGCCGGCTCGTTCTACGGTATCTTTCAGTTATCAAAAGGCACGTGGATCGGCGGCGGCGATGTCAAGCTCGGCGTCATGCTCGGGCTGCTGGCTGGCGGACCACTCAATAGTTTACTGCTGCTATTCGTTGCTTCATTTTCAGGCATGCTTATTTCCGTGCCGTTGCTTATTGCGGGCAAGGCAAGCCGCAAAACCCGGCTGCCATTCGGGCCGTTCCTGATATTCGGACTCGTTGTTGTGCAACTCTTCGGTGCCAGCATTACAAACTGGTATGCTGCGCACTTATTATATAGATAAACGAGTACATTTTGCCAAGTTGCTTATGCTATACTGAGGCGTATGAAGGGTGGCTTGCAAGCTCAATCCCACGATGCTTCCGATCGGCGGTCATGGCACGCGGCTTTTACTATTGTCGAAGTGATGATTGTGTTGGCTGTGACCGGACTTTTGTTTGCGAGCGCCGCAGTTTTGATTAGCGGCAAAGAAAATCAAGCTGAATTTAACCAAGGCGTGCAGCAATTCCAGTCCCAAATTGAGCAAGTTATCAACGACGTGGCAACCGGATTCTATCCAAACCTGAGTAACTTTAGCTGCACCAACACTGGTGGCAGCTTGACAATTACTGCTGGTGCCAGCGCGCAAGGTACAAACGGTGACTGCTTGTTTTTGGGCAAGGTGTTGCAGTTTGGCTCTGGCGTTGCCGGCACGACTCCCGAGCAATTCGCTACATTTTCGGTCACTGGCTTGCGCGCCGACGCCAGCGGCAACCAACTCTCTGCGCTTTCAAGCACATCGCCGACCGCTATTCCAAGCTCAACGACCACCACGCAGCTCGAAGGCGGCCTAACGACTTACAGCATGTGGTACAACGGCAATCCAGCGAACAAAATTGCGGCCGTAGCCTTCGTAAGTACGCTGGGTCAAGCAAGTGGCGCGGGCGTATTAACCGGTACGCAGCAAATCAACGTTATTCCTATCACGGGCACTGCCCTAACGCAAAATACTAGTGTCACTCCCGCTACTATTCACTCGGTGCTTTCTAGCCCGGCGGCCGTCGTCAATCCGGCAAGTGGCGTCGAAATTTGTTTTGCTAGCGGCGGCACGAATCAGTCCGCGCTTGTCACCATCGGCAATAATGGCGGAAGCGGCCGCGAACTCGGCGTTACTTTGAGCGTAAAAGCGGGCAGGATTTGTTAATGCGACCTACCACTTCTTTCCGAAAGCTTGGCGAGCGCGGTGATACCATCGTTGAAGTTTTGATTGCCATTGCAGTAGTGAGCATGGTGCTCGGCGGTGCCTATGCTACCACCAACAGAAGTTTGCAGGCGTCTCGAAGTGCGCAAGAGCAGGGCGTGGCGCTCAGATTGGTCGAGACTCAACTTGAACAACTCAAAGCCTTAGCAGACACACCCGGCGGCTTAAGCAGCCCGCCAGCTTCGTTTTGCATTATATCGAGCGGCGGCACGACTAAACCGGTGAACACCGCGAGCGCCGGCAACCCATGCTCACTGAATTCGCAGGGCACAACCGCAACCGCAACTGACCAGCCCGTGTACAAAATGGCGATTACCAAACCGGCGCCCAACAATTTCCAAGTTACCAGCAAGTGGTTTGACGTGAGCGGCAAGGTGAACGACTTCATCCAAATGAACTACAAGGTGTATCCGCAATGATGCGTCTTAAACACAAAGCGCAAGCCGGTTTTACTGTGATCGAGCTGCTCATTGCCACGGCGATTTTTTCACTCGTACTTTTGTTGGTTACGGTCGGCATCATGCAGATTACTCGCGTGTACTATAAAGGCATAACCGAAACGAACACCCAAAATACGGCACGCGCTATCGTCGATGATATTGCGCAGGCTATCCAATTCGGCGGCACGGCCAATATTCAGAAGAGCGTCGGCACAACGCCCGGCACGTCGTATGCTTTTTGTATCGGCAATCAACTCTATAGCTATATTTTAGGATACCAGGTTGTCGATGCCAAAAGTGCGGGCGCGCAAGCCTATCACGGTCTGGTCGTGAGCAGTGCGGCCGGTTGCGGCGGGCCGGTCAGCAGCATTGCGAATCTGTTAACAGTACAGAATATTCCGGGCAGCCACGAACTCGTCGGCAAAAATATGCGGTTAGCAAAATTGAGTGTCACACCAGTCAGCGGTGCGGCCAACTTGTGGAACATTGACGTCAAAGTCATTTATGGCGACGACGATTTGTTGATTGTGCCGGGTACGCCGCCAGTCAATAATCCGACTAGCCCGAACGCTACCTGCAAAACCGCAGTGCAAGGCACGCAATTTTGCGCCATGTCCGAATTCAACACGATTGTAGAAAAAAGGGTACAATAAGGCTGTAACCATGAGCAAAATAGCACCAATCGCTCTCCGCAAAAACCAGTCTGGCATGGTGTCAATTATGGTCACCATGATATTGATGATCGTGCTGAGTTTGATTGTGATTGGTTTCGCTCAAATTTCGCGGCGCAATCAGCGCGAGGTGCTTGACCGCCAGCTGAGCACTCAAGCGTTTTATGCCGCAGAATCGGGTGTGAACGATGTGCGCAATTTGATAGCGACCATCGGTACGCCACCGACTAAAACAGCGTGCGCCAACAGCGGAGCATTTTACTCAAGCTTGCAGCCGAACATCAATAGCGCCAACGGTATTTCCTATAGCTGCGTGTTGGTTAATCCAACGCCGCCGTCGTTGGATTACAACAATGTTGATACAACGGCCGTAGAAACGCCGATTCAGAACGCCGATCCGGCGGCACCTATCAAGACGCTGACACTTACTTGGCAGCCCAATGCCTCGGTGGCCTCGCCGCTTGCCTTCTGTCCCACAAGCGCCGTCAACGTTTTTTCAACGACAAGCAATTGGAAGTGCGGCTACGGGGTGATGCGGATTGACCTTGTGCCGACGGAGGGCTTCTTGACTGCGAACTCGCTTGCTGCCAGCACTATGACGACATTTGCGGTGCCGGTTGGCGGCACGCCCGGCACGCTGATCGATTACGCCCCTGACAACAGTAACGCTAATGACCTAACCACCGTTGGTTGTAATACGACGCAATGCCAACTCAACATTACTAACATGCAACTCCATCTGTCATACTATTTGCGACTTTCGTCGCTGTACCAGGGCGTGCCGATGCAGATTAACGGGACGGATGTTAACGGCCAGCCGGTGAAATTCAAAAACGGCCAGGTCATTATTGACGCTACGGGCAAGGCGCAAGATGTCTTGCGGCGCGTCCAAGTGCACGTTTCGATTAAACCAATCTCGCCCAACCCCAACCCAAGCAATGCGATTACGTCGTTCGGGCCAGTTTGCAAGCGCTTTACGGCAACAGGCGGCTATTTTGCGCTTGACCCTGGTATTCCAAGCTCGGTGGCTACCGATCCGCTGTCCGACCGCTTGTGCAAATAAGTTTTAGTTCTCGTGCTGATTATGAAAGCGCTCGTGCACGCTTTTGAGATGCGGATCGGTGACATGCGTATAAATTTGCGTGGTCGCAATATTGCTATGGCCGAGCATAGCTTGCACCGAGCGTAAATCTGCGCCGTTCATTAGCAGGTCGGTTGCGAACGAGTGACGCAGCGTATGCGGGCTAACGTGCTTAGTGATGCCCGCCAGCAGTGCATAGTGCGCGACCAACCGTTGGACGCTACGTGCCGTCAGGCGATGGTAATTGCCGCTGACATCAACGCTTTTACGCCCGCTGTAGCGCGCAAAGAGCGGGCGCGTATTGTCCTGGCGCTTTTGCAGATAATGGTCGAGCCACTTCGTAGCCGCGGGACTAATAAAAATCGGCCGGTCTTTTTGGCCCTTGCCGCGCACCATAAACTCGCGCCGCTTTAAATTGATGTGATCACGGTCAAGCCCGACGAGTTCTGACACACGCAGCCCGCTCGAAAACAATAATTCCAAGATTGCGCGGTCGCGCAGGCCCGACAACTTGCCAAGGTCTGGCTGCGCGAACATGCGCCCGAGTTCTTCCTCGTTCAAAAAGGTGACTTGCTTGCGGACGGTACGCGCTAGTTCAATCTTGTCAGCCGGCAGCGCGGGAGTGTCACGTTTGGCGCAAAATTTCAAAAAGCTACGCAAGGCAATCAGGTGGTAATTCTGCGTTGATTTTTGCAGCTCGTCCGAAACGTTCGTGCCTAATCGGTTCAGCCACAGCCGCCACTTCCGAATGAGTTCGGGCGTGATGTCTGCGACCTTAATGTCCCCCGCAAAGTCGAGCAGTCGCGTCAAATAATGGTCATAATTTTGGATTGTTTTTTGCGAGCGGTTTTGCTCGATCTCCAAATATTCCAGAAAATCGGTCTTGGCTTTGCTAAACTGCATGTCCTTATTTTACCACCAGCGCAAAGCAGACTTTAGAAGCGAACTTTGATCTGTTACAATAGTGCCCATACACGTAACATAAAGGACATATATGCAAAAGACCTTGATTATCTTTAAGCCGGATGCAGTGATGCGCGGGCTCGTTGGCGAAATCTTGACTCGCTTTGAGCGAGTGGGACTCAAGATCGTGGGCGCAAAAATGCTTCGTCCCGACTACGACCACTACTATCAGCACTACGAGACCATCGGCACGCTTAAAACGCGCAAAGGTGAAAAGATTTTCGAAGCGCAGATGCAAGAAATGCAGCAGGGGCCAGTTATCGCCATGGTGCTTGAAGGGGTTGGGGTCGTCGAACAAGTGCGCAAAATGGTCGGCGCAACCGAGCCGAAGAGTGCAGCGCCTGGCACAATTCGTGGCGATTTTGCACACATTACCTACGGTCATGCTACGGCAGCGCAGCGCAGCGTGCCAAACGTGGTGCATGCTTCCGCCGAGGTTGACGAAGCAGAGAAAGAAATTGCGCACTGGTTCAAGCCTGAAGAGCTTGTCGATTACGAAAATGCGCACGGTTATTTTGCGCAGCCAAAGGCTCAGTAGGACGCCAAGATCTTCATTCGTTCATTCGCCCCTATCTGCCTGCGGCAGAGCGGGGCTCACTCGGCGACCAATCTTGTGCAAGCACAGGTCGGTTGCCTCATTCGCCCCCATAGTTCAACGGATAAAATAACTCCGTCCTAAGGAGGAGCTCCACGTTCGAATCGTGGTGGGGGCACCAATTTGCGAGAATAAGAGGGAATCATGGCCAAGAGTATAAAAATTGTATGCCTGAATTTGTGGTTGGGCGGCGAGCTTTTCGAGAAAGTGCTTGCATTTTTGCGACAAGAAGATCCAGACATTTTATTACTGCAAGAAGTGTTTGACGGTCACGGTTCCAAGCTTGCCGAGCAGTACCGATCAATGGAGGTGGTTCGGAGCAATATGCAGTTCGTGGCCGATGACTTTGCCGCCACCTACCGCGAAGCAGGCAAGGATGCGCCGGAACGCGGAATTGAACGCGGCAACGCCATCTTTTCAAAATATCCTATCGTCCAGCGGGCTGAGCCGATATTTTTCAACGACCCCTACAGCGATCGCTATGAAGACCGCGACCCCGCAAATCATCCGCGCGCGCCGCGCAACTTGCAGCATGTATGCATTGATGTCGAGGGTGTTCTGCTCGATGTGTTTAATTTTCAAGGTGTGTGGGATCTCGACGGCGACAACGACAGCCCCGAACGCTTGCAAATGAGTAAAAAAATTGTTGATGCCATTGCCGGCCAGCCGAATGTAGTGCTAGCCGGCGACACGAACGTAAAGCCGAACACGCAGACTATCCGGAATATCGAAGAACACCTTACGAATGTCTTCAAAGATGACCTGGCTACTACCTTTAACATGCGCCGCAAAGATAATCCCGGCTACGCCACGGCCGTTGTCGATATGCTGTTTGTGAGTCCAAACTTGCGGGTCAGCGGCAAGCATTGTCCGGACGTTGACTTGTCCGACCATCTGCCGCTCGTGGCGACCGTCGAAGTGCCAGCAGGAGAGTAGTATTCGCTCGCCCCGTTAGCTGCTACAATACGGATATGTCCCAAAAGTACTTTGCCGATCAGTTTGACGACGAAGAGGTATTGTTTATTTTTCGTAAACACCCAATTGTGATGCGCAAAGGTTTAATCGTGGCTGCACTCGGGCTTTTGGTCGGACCGCTGTACACACTTGTTCTTACATATACACGGCCAAACAATTCGCCGTCGCTCGGCTTTTTCTTTGGCAGCCTTGCAGCGAGTTTTGTGCTAGCGACTCTCCTGTTTTTACCGTCCTGGATTACCTGGCACTTCAGCGTGTTCATCGTGACCGATCAGCGGCTCATCCAGATTACACAAAAAGGCTTGTTCCACCGCAGCGTCGTCGATATGGGGCTAGCGCAAATCCAGATGGTGAATTATCAGGTAGCCGGACTTGCACAAACTATGTTCGGATTTGGTACAATAATGATGCAGACTTTCGTAGGAGATTTGGTTATCCACACCGTGCACCATCCGGCCACGATCCAAAAAAAGTTGCTCGAAATATTGCGCACGCAGGGAGTTTCTGTTAATCCGTACATTCAAACAAGAGAGTCAAGTCTAGAAGAAGATGAAGCATAAAATTAAAAGCGCGCTCAAGCGCGTCAAACGGGAAAAAACGCCCAAGAAATCACGGCTCGATGAAGCCATCGAGGGCATCCCGCGCATTACCAACGAGACTGTCGCCGAGCACCGCGAAGAGGTGCTTTCAAGCGCCCGCAAATATATTTATCCGCTGCAACACTCTATCCACCGGATCGTTACTATTTCGGTCTGGCTATTCGGCGTGTTGATTATCTCGTTTTTTGCGTACTGTTTTTTGGCGTTGTATCGGTTCCATACTACAGCAACATTTATGTATCGGGTGACACAGGTGATTCCGTTTCCCGTCGCTAAGGCCGGCCCGCATTTTATTTCGTACGAAAGCTACTTGTTTGAGCTGCGGCACTACATGCACTACTACGAAACACAGCAAAAAATCGATTTTAATAGCCCGTCCGGTAAACAGCAGCTCGACAGTTTCAAAAAGACAGCCATGCAAACAGTGATAGACGAGGCGTATATCAAGGAGCTGGCTTCTAAAAACAAAGTTTCGATCAGCAATCAGGAAGTGAACAACGAAATTATACTCGTGCGCCAGGAAAATCGGCTGGGCAGCAGCAACCAGGTTTTTGCCGACGTGCTGAAAGAATTTTGGGGCTGGTCGGTCGATGATTTCAAGCGTGAGCTCCAGCAGCAGTTGCTCGCCCAAAAACTTGTCTCTACGCTTGATACCGCTACCCATCAGCGCGCCAACAGTGCGCTCGCCCAGCTGCAAGCTGGCGCTGATTTTGGTACGCTTGCCGGGCAAGTGTCCGACGATGCTTCTACAAAAGCCAACGGCGGGCAATACGGCGCGACCATTGACCAATCTAACCGCGACCTGCCGCCGCAAGTTATGAGTACACTATTTTCGCTCAAGCCCGGTCAAACTTCTGGCATTATCAACACCGGCGGCACGCTCGAAATTGTTAAAGTTATTTCAGCCAGTGGCGGCAAAGTGCAGGCAGCGCACATCTCGTTTACTTTTCAGAGCATCGACGCCTATCTTGCGCCACTGCGCGCCAAGGAAAAACCGTACCTGCTCATTACCGACTAGCCATCGTTTGCCGCTTGCAAGAGGTTGCTTTTAGGAACGAGGCCTGCTATGATTACCTCTGTTCTTTACATAAGGCGTCCACACTTTGGTGGACAATAAAATGCGGGCTCGTAGTGAAGCTGGCCTATCACGCCTCCCTGTCACGGAGGAGATCACCGGTTCGAATCCGGCCGGGCCCGCCAATTCAGATTTTCGCTGTTGTGACGCAGCAGACTAAGTGGCTCTCTAGGCGTTAGAGCCACTTTTTTATTGGTCAAATACCAGTTCGAACCTACGAACATCATTAGTTGTCGCTTTTCTTGGTCGTCAGCCTCCTGAAAGACTTCACCTAGATTGACCGCGCCTGAAAAGGTTTCTTTTGCTAATTCTAGCCACCTATCGGCGTCAGTGTCTGTAGCTTTCAAGAGTTCGGTAGTTCTAGCTATATCTGCCTCATGTTTGGCTGCTCTCAGCTTATAGCGCTCATCACTCATCGTGCCGCTTTCCAGTTTGTCGTCCAAAGTATCTAGCGCTGTCTGGGCTTGCTTTAAGTCTTTCAGTCATAGCGGTTTATACCGCGTTCGTTCTTTAATGAACTCACTGTGATGCTGGTCTAGCCAGTATGAACACTCTTTGCCGTCCGCCTCGCTAATCTCGTAGTCTTGCATATTTAACAGCACCTCAGCCTCTAAGAGCTTGTCTGATAACTGGGGTTCTTGAACCGTTTAACCTTGCTGATGTATCAGTTGAGCAGGTCATTAAAAAAGACCAAGACCAGCTATATGGGTTCAATCCTAACGGGTAGCTTACTGTTAGATAAATACGGCTTTATGGTATCATTACACCTGTGAATACTCCTTTAGCATTACAGACTGAGCAAGAACCTGTTGTATTGCGGCAACTGACCGTTGAAGACGCCTCTGCTTATTTTGCTGCCGTAGATGCTAACAGAGACCATTTGAGCCAATTTGGTGATAAAACTGCTACTAAATACCCTGACTTGCAGTCCGTAGTTAGTTCAATTGCTAACCCCAGTAACCCCAATAAAATACGCATGGGCATTTGGGATGGCAGCACCTTTGTTGGTAGCGCAAATCTCACACCGGATGAAGACGGTCAAGCTACCGAGCTTGGTTACTGGCTTGATGCGCGACACACTGGCAAAGGCTACGCCACACTAGCCACGACAGCCTTATCAAAATATGCAGCATCAAGGTTTCACAGAGTTTATGCAGAAGTGGTTGAGGGTAATGAAGCAAGTTCTCGCGTATTAGTGAGGTCTGGTTTTGAACAGACTGCTAAAGAAGCCGGGCGGCTAATATTTGAAGCTAAATCACTAGAGCAAGCTCAACCAATAAATTTACATGAAGTAGCAGCACTTCAAGATGTCCAGATCCGTGATGGCATTACCTTACGCCCTTTAGACGTATCTGACGCCACAAGAGTGCTACAAATACTGGAGGCTGACACCAGCATCCGTGATAGGGTCTCAGTAGCCTCCAAGATGCATTCGCCCGAAGATATTGAAACGCAAGTTGAAACCTACAAACAAGACAAGCACCTTATTAGATACGCTATTCTAGAGGGTGATAACTCAGTTGGCTTAGTATCTTTTTGGAGAGATGTTGATAATACCTTTGATGCACCCGATAATCCTGACGATTATGGATTTGGGTACTTTTTAGACCCAAATAAAAGAGGTAGTGGCATAGTAACTGATGCGGTTAAAACTATTATGGATATTGCTGCTGAGAATATTCATGTCAAGCAATTTATTGCTTACTGTGAAGATAACAACCCAGATAGTATTACAGTTCTGACTAAACTTGGCTTTCAACCAACCGATACTGTCTTAGTTGAGCAGAATAGTAGTTGGGCGGAGCGTAAGTATGTCCGCAAACCCGAATAAGGCTAGGATGTAACGCCTTGTAGAGAATATTGGGGCTGTGTAGCAAAAGTTCCATATCTGGTCAACCACGGCCCGCCAAGCGTAAGCAGTATAAAAGCCTCTCTATAACTAGGGGCTTTTTGTTATAGTAGTGCCATGACAGAATTTAAGCTCGCAGACTTCGATGCAGTAGCCTTTGATTTAGAAGGCACGCTGGCTGACACCATCCCAACTCACCACAGCACTCGTATACAAGCGTTTGAGCAGCATGGCCTTGGTCATATCACAAGAGAGCAACACGAACTCGGCCCTACGTATGGCTCGTCGCACTTTGACATTCTTGGCGGCATCTTGCACGCAGCGGGTGAAATAGACAGTAATACGCCTTTCCAGCAAAACAAAACCGTACTGGACGTAAGCGTAACAAAGGGCAGACTTTTTAAAGCTGCGGCAGCAAAAGGGTTTGAGGCAATGCCGGGGGCTATTGATTTTGTCAGGGCAATAGCACCCTACTTTATAGGTAAGATGGCTATTGTAACTAGTTCTGAAGAAGAATTTATCTTCCCGTTTATTGAACGTTACGACTTAGGCCAATACTTTCCGAACGAGCATGTTATTGGCCACGAGAGTGTTGTAGCTGAAGGCCTAGACGTTAAGCCTTCCGGAGACCCATACAGCCTGAGCATGCAAAGATTGCGCGCCAAGAGCCTATTAGTCTTTGAAGATACAACTTCTGGCGTTGCGTCGGCTAAAAAGGCTGGTGCAACAGTAATCGCCCTAGGATTTGATACCCAAAATAGTTATCTATTTAGAAATGGTCATTTAGAATACCCGCCAGACGCGGTGGTAGCTACATATGATGAAGCAGCAGCGATGCTCGGCATACAGAGTTCCAAAAAGTTACAGCCGCCAAGAAGCTTACGCTAATTCACTTAACGCGCTTGGTATCACGCCGAAATTAGGATAGTGCAAGGCCTGCATCCCAACTCCCTGAGCCGCTTCAATATTCGCCATACTATCATCAACAAAAAGACAATCTGGCGGTTGTATCTCAAGCCTCTGTGCGCATGTAACGAAAATACCGGGATTAGGCTTTACGTCACCAACCTCATATGAGATAGCAGTAATGTCGAATAGACTACCAATCCCATCTCTATAAACAACTTCGATTTCTTCTTGGCCTGCATTTGAAAGTAGCCCGATTTTATAAGAAGGCTTCAATTCTTTAATGAGTCCTACTAGTGCTAAATCAGGTTCAAGCAGTGGGTCAATTTCAGACTGGATCGATTCAGCTGTGATGCCTGCCACTGCTGCAAGACTTGTAAAAAACTCTGCACGAGAGATTTTACCTAGGTCAAGCTTAGCGTTTAAATCATCTACTAAGTCAGGGCTGAAAAGGTCTTTATTTCTTTTGAAATATTCCCCCGAAGCCTGAGGGTATAAACGCCAAAACAATCGAAGATAATCGCTTCAAGACTCATAATTTTATATTATAACATAACTGGATAGATCCCCAATAATTGACCAGGCTAAGGAAAATGCAATCAAAGCCGAAGTCGTTCGCTGCCGTGCCGCGCACAAGAAGTATTTGCTATCCGCAGCTCCGTACTTAGAAAATCACGGAAAACCATAAAATTGACATAGCAGCATTTTCATGATAATGTTTTTATATATCGGATAAAATAAAAAGTGTCTACAAAAACAATCTCACTTAACTCGGTACCACACATACGCACGACACGACATCTCAAAAAGTCGCACTCGCTCCGTAGCCGCTTTTCGCATCGAACCTTTATAATTGCTGGCACAACTATAGGCGTCCTTCTGAGCATTATGGTTGTGTGGATTGTGGGCAGCCACGCGTATTTGTCGTATCGAATCGGCGAGCATCGCATTAGAGTGAATACGTCCAGTGCTGATTTAGCACGAGCACTCAATCAGGCCGTAGCCAGCTACGCAGTGCGCATAAAATATCCGAATGGCATAACCAAGGCATTTCCTATCGCTGACACGGGATTGTCGCTCGATGAGAATGCATCGCTCCAGGATTTAAAGCACAGCGTATCTTTTTCTCACTTTTTGAACTGGTGGCAGCCTATCCCTGCCCAGCTTGCATTTAAAACCAATCAATCAAAACTCGCAGACTTCATGGCTCAAAACGCTACCTTGCTCATTTCCCAGCCGACAAATGCGAGCATTGCTGTCAGTAACGGCACAGTATCGCTCAAGGACGGCACGGTAGGTAAGGAATACGGCCTGCCCAACGCCGCAGCTGTCGTACCGCAAAGTGTCCGGATGTTGAACGCTGCGCCTCTCACTTTGATTGCGATGCCGGTAAATCCGTCACTGACAACCAGCCAGCTCACCACCACTGCCGCGAAAATCAACCAAATTCTGGCCGAGCACCTCACTATCTCTATCGGAAGCCAAGTCGTAATGCCGTCACCTAGCGACATTTCTGCGTGGCTCAGTTTAACGCCCAATACTGCTACTAAAAGCGTTGACGTAGCCGTGAACGGCGCTGCAGTGAATAGCTATGTGACTGGCCTAGCCTCTAAAGCCTATCAGGTTGAACGTGACCAAGTAGTTGCTACCTTGGCAGACGGCACGACTGCAATTGCGGTCAATGGACAGAATGGGGTTAGTGCCTCGGCAGGGCAGCAGTCAGCAGAAGATACCGTCAGTCAGAATCTTCTGAACAGCAAAAATTTTTCCGTTACTTTGCCCGTCACCACCACGTCCTACCACACCATTACTGCGGGCGATTGGCCAAAATGGATAGAGGTGAACCTCACGACGAAGCGCTTGTACGCGTATCAGTACGGGCAGGTCGTCAATACGTTTTTGGTCAGTGCCGGCAAGCCCTCAACTCCAACGCCGACAGGTACCTTCCATGTCTGGGAAAAATTCCCCTCTCAGACGATGAGCGGAGCGGATTACGTACAGCCAAATGTGCCCTGGGTCAACTACTTTGACAATGCTGGAGATGCAATTCATGGCAACTATTGGCGGGCCGCCAGCGTCTTTGGGAATAGCAATACCTCGCACGGGTGTGTAGGGCTGCCTGTTACTAATGCTGCGTGGGTGTACGACTGGGCACCCGTCGGCACGCCAGTCATTATTCATAGGTGAAAATAATGGTTCCGCACTTTTCCGCGACAGCCTGCCGGCAAGCAGATACTTGTAAAAGAGCTATTTTTACGAGATTATTTTTTTATTGAACGCAATTTTAACGACACTGTTAAGCTGCTCAAACAGCGCGCCGTTGCGTCCAGCGCTGACACTGGCGCAATCGGTGCCCCTTGGACGCATGTTCAGCATTAACCATAGGCAACAAAATGACTCAAAAATTTGACAGGCATGCACAAAATAAGGCAGCCACTGGACGGCTCCCGAACGCCTCGGGTCCGCAGTTACCGGAAGGTTACTTCTATGCAAATCCGACAGAAATCGGAACGTCTGAGCTTGCAGAGCTCTATTTACAAACAGGACTAGTAGAGGGCGTCATAACGAGTATGATAGATTCGATAGTTCTGACTGACAAGAACTTTCAGGACGCTGGCAAAGTACGACTACATACCGGAGTAAGGACCGCTGAGGCCGGACAACTGATAGGCTACGGCAGCGTCCTTTACCAAGGTAAATCGGGAGAGCTTTGCGATTTCGGGGTCGTCCCTGATCATCGGCATCGCGGCATCGGCAGAGCAATTATTGACGCACGGCTAGCGTCGGCCGAAGCGGCGGGCATCACGTCACTCTATATGCCGTACCTCGAACCCACAAATCCGCTCACTTCTTACTATCTCGAAAATGGTTTCCGGCAAACCGAAGCAGGGGAGTTCGTACTTGGCGCCAATCCCGTGTCGTTGAGCGGCATACAGCTCGGCAGCTGTGATGCTGTTTGCGGAAAGGACGCTTGCGCTGGCGCGAAAGTTGTAGGTAGAATAGGTCCATGGATGCCAACGCCGAAATTTTACTTGTCCGAAAAGATGGAGCGGTGATTTTGCAGGTACGCGATGACAAGCCGGGGATCACCAATCCGGGGCTTGTCTCGACTTTTGGCGGCCGTATTGAGTCCGGCGAAGAGCCACTGGAGGCTGCTGTCCGAGAAATCAATGAAGAAACAAATCTTGGTCTCAAGAAAAATCAGCTGCGTTTTTACCGAAAATGCCGCAAAACCAAAGCGGCACACGGCGAAGATTGGGACGTCTATTATTTCGTGGCCAGCGGCGTTAGCGACAAAAATCTGAAAGTCTACGAGGGGGTTGGTTATAAAGTGGTCCGTAACCAGGCCGAACTCAAAAACGTTAAGGCGACTGTTTTACTGCAAGAAGTCTTGGGCGACTTTTTTGACGGCTTCCGGTCGTTTGTATTGAACAATGATATCGCTACAGTCGAGGCTGCCAAACTGGCCGACACGTATTACGATCAAGCAGTGCAGGGTAAGCGGCCGCAGCAGAAGCGTCCGATTGTGCTGGCTTGCACTGGGCTCGTTGCCTCTGGCAAGAGTACGGTCTGTGCGCCGCTGGCTGCCGAGATCAATGCTGTTAAAATTTCGGCCGACGAAATCCGTGAACTGTTATTCCAAGCTGGCTACAATTTTGGCGCACTGCACAATATTATGAAGCGGTTGCTCAAACGGCTCATCGCCGCCCGCTATCATGTCTTTCTGGATTTTAATATTTCCAATAACGCATACTACCTGGAAAGTTTTGCGAAGGTCGGCTACCAAATTTTCATCGTGCACGCCCATCCGCCAGAGGCTTTCATCCGGCGCAAAATCCTGAGCGGCAACATGAAGCACGAATTAACCTTTTTTCCGAAAGACGAGCACCTTTTAATTTCCATGGAAGGCTGGCGTACAGCGCATTACCAAAATCTAAAAAAGTTAGAGAAACAGTATGGCATTTGGGCCGAGGTCGACACGTCGCAGCCAAATCTAGACAAAATTATTAGCCGTCTCGCGCAGCGGTTCAAACACGAAGCTGGCCCGGCGCCCTAAGCCCGCCTAGTCTCTGTCGGCACAGTCTTTTGCACAAAAAATATGTGCCATTTGGTACGTCCGCTGACTGGCCGGTAATTATAGTGGAGCACCGAAAAGCCGTTATCGGCGAGTTTTTTCGTAAACGCATCCTTCGTCCAGTAGACAAACAATCGTTCCTGATGAGTGCCATTTTTGTTGCGTACCTCGAAATCTTCGCGGTCGCCGTCTTTCATCGAAATCATGCCAATCGCGCCCGGTTTAAGCACACTGCCGAGCGCCTGAAGCGCTTCATCGATCCGTGCCTTCGGAACATGCAGCAGCACTGCGCATGCCCAAAAACCGTCGAATTGCGTCTGAAACCGGCGTAAGTCATACACGCTCAATTGCTGAAATACGGCGCTCGGCACCTCAGCCGCCGCAACGCCGACCATTCCTGCCGAGGCGTCCGTTCCCACGTAGTCGTACCCGGCTTTGATCAGTGCTGCAGCGTCGCGCCCGCCGCCGCAACCGACTTCGATAATTCGGCCACCGGGCAATAGCTTTTTGAGTTTTTCTATAGCAGCCTGCCAATCGTTTCCTATTGCATGAGAGGCCGCCCACTGCTTAGCATCCTCGTCATAGGTTTGAATGGTTTTGGCTTCGAGTTCTTTTTTATTCATTTTTTAAGTGTAGCGCACAGATTATTGTACGTACATTGCTTTGTTCGCTGCGCCTAGCCGGCAACAGCTATACGTTGTATACTGAGGACATGAATAAACAACAGCGTCTCGTGCTCCTCGTTAGCATTCTTGCTTCGTTCGTGGCTTTTCTTGACGGCTCTGTGGTTAACGTAGCATTGCCGGCTATTGTGCGTGATCTGGGCGGCGGCTTGGTTGTGCAACAGTGGGTGGTTGACGCGTATCTCATTACGCTAGGTTCTCTCATGCTGGTGGCCGGATCATTTTCTGATTTATTTGGCCGCCGGAAGGTGCTGTCTATCGGGTTGATCGGATTCGCTGTGACCTCGACTTTGTGCGCGCTTGCGCCTACAGGCAATTTTTTGATCGTTTCACGGGCGTTGCAGGGGATTGCGGGCGCTTTGTTAGTGCCCAGTTCGCTGGCGCTGATTATCTCCGCTTTTTCCGGGAAAGCGCAAGGCAAAGCCATTGGTACTTGGACGGCGTGGACGGGCATTTCTTTTATCGTTGGCCCGTTGCTTGGCGGCGCATTAATTGATGTATTCTCGTGGCGCCTGATATTTGCGATTAACTTGCTGCCGATCGCAGTGACTCTTTGGCTTATGCGAGGGCTTGTGCAGCCTGAAAGGGAACACAAAGCTGTACGAATTGATTGGCTCGGTGTTATTTTTGGGGCAGTTGGCCTCGGCGGCCCGGTATATGGATTGATTGAGCAATCGCACTACGGCTGGTCGAGTCCATCCGTGTATCTGCCCATTGGCGTTGGCGCGTTGCTATTTGGATTTTTTCTGTGGTACGAGAAAAACTCGCCGGCGCCCATGTTGCCGCTCAAGTTATTTGCAATCAGAAATTTTAGCGCCGGCAACTTGGCTACCACAAGCATTTATGCAGGCCTGTCCGTCGCAATCTTTTTGATAGTGATATTTATTCAACAGGTTGACGGCTACTCGGCGCTCGCAGCAGGACTCGCATTGCTACCGGTCACGCTTATTATGTTTTTGCTTTCGCCACGATTTGGTGCGCTTGCTGGCATATACGGTCCGCGTCTTTTTATGGCAGTCGGCCCGCTCATTGGTGCAGCTGGTTTTTTGTATATGCTGCGTGTTGGGCATCCCATAGCGTATTGGACACAGTTATTTCCCGGTGTTGTGCTCTTCGGCATTGGTCTTTCCATGACCGTTGCACCGCTGACTGCTGCGGTGCTTGGATCAATTGAATCGCGCCAGGCGGGTATCGCATCGGCTATCAATAACGCGATTTCTCGCGTGGCTGGCCTTTTGGCGATTGCCGGCATCGGCGCTGTCGTTGGCCCAAATATTACGCTTGACGGATTTCACCGTGGCGTCATCATGACGGCAAGTTTACTCATTTTGGGTGGCGTGATTTCGGCCGTCGGAATTCAAAACAACAACTCACCAGCAGACGCCTTAGAATAGGCAGCGTTTGAAGTCCGATGTAATATCACTTTACAAGAAGGCGCCCTTTTGAATAACGGCCAGCTGGCCGCAACGTCGAACTATAAATGTATTCAACCGTAACACTGGTAGATTATCTATTTTGTTCAATTCTCAGAAGTTGTCTTGCAATGTTCGGACTGATTTACTCATTGTCCAAATGCAGTTTCTGCCTCTACATCTATAGTGCAATCCTCCGCTTGTTTGCTATAATACAAGCGATTTACTGCCACCTTAGCTCAGTTGGCTAGAGCATCGCTTTCGTAAAGCGGGGGTCTGGGGTTCGAATCCCCAAGGTGGCTCCAGATAGAAACGATGTAAGTTCTTCCACAATTGACCGTGTTGACGGCAGAATTTGACGGCAACGGCTACTTCCAGTTGTTCGCCAGAACAACCGCTCAACCTTGCTGAGCGCGTCATGCCGGCTATCGAGCGTATCGTGTTGGTAAATCTGCTGGGTAGTCGAGATGTCCGCGTGCCGGGGTTCGACAGGCAATCCGCTCCGTGTAGTAAATACCAATTCGTCAGGCGTTCCGCTGCCCAGCCAGGCTTGACCGGCTGAAGCATGTGCTACGTCCTGGGTGATGCGCTGCTGCCGTAAGGAGCGGAGCGGTAGGCCGAGTAGCGGCAAGTCGCGCCGGCCGGCCTTGGTCTTGAGCGGGCCTGTCCGCAAAACGCCGCTGATCCGCTGAAGTTGCTGCCGGACGTGCAGCACCTCATGCTCGAAGTCGACATCGCACCAACGCAGGCCCAACACTTCACCACGTCGCAATCCGTAGAGCGCGAGTAGCGTAAAGGCAGGATAGAGAGGGTCGAACTGTGCGGCGTGCAGGAAGGTCTTTGCTTCCTTGGCTGTCCACGGCGTGCGATCGGGCCGCTCGTACTTGGGCAGTTCGACCAGGCGGGCGACGTTGCGCGTGACCAGTTCTTCCCGTTGGGCGCGGGTGAGCGCCGCACTCAGCACCTTACGTATCGTCTCAACCGTGGGAACTGAACGTCCCTCGAACAACTGCTGGTTCACAAAGCCTTGCACCACTGACACCGACAGGCGAGCGAGTTGTAGCGGCCCGAGGCCGGGTTTGAGATACAGCCGGACGATTGTTTTGGCCCGTTCGTATGTTGCTGGGCGTCTGATTGGCAGCACAACCTGTTCCAGCCAGTAGTCGAGATAGCTGTCGAGCTTCCACGCTTTGTCCGGCAAGGGTATTCCTTGCTGGGCTTTGGCCTTAGCATCGGTGAGCTTGTCATGCACCTCGACGCGGGTTCGGCCGTAAACTCGTATGCGCTTCCGCGTGCCGCTCGTCGTGAGAAAATAGGCTGCTGCCTCGTATCGGCCGTCCTTGCGCCGATAGATCGAACCCTCGCCGTTGGCGTGGCGACCCACTACAGGGTGCCCTCGTTACTTAGTCGCTCGATGAGAGCTTCCAGCGCATCTCGCGGCACAAAGCGCCGGCGACCGATTTTGATCGTTGTTAATTGGCGAGAACGTATAAGCTGGTACAGCATCCAACGGCTGACCCGAAGGGCAGAACAAGCTTCCGCCATGGTGAACAGAAAATGTGTTCGGTTGTTGCTGGTGTCGCCGTTGCCGGCGGGCATGGCCCGACGCCAGAAAGTACGCGTCCTGTTGATCGTTGCAATAGTAAGCATGTTAGCCTCCTTATCGGTTAAATTATTTGCGCAGATGAGGTGGATCGACCGTCCTCTCCCTCGGTTCCGCCAGTGAGGCGTAACGGAACCGAGGGAGACGAAGGTCAGGCGCGAGGTTGGAGCTGTGCGGCGCGGTGCCTGCGGATCAACCGCTTGACGCTGCTTTCGGAGATGCCGTACTGCTCGGCGAGCTTCCACTTCGGCGTGCCGTGCTCGAACGCGGCTACGATCAGCCGTATGTCCGCA
>WNGR01002975.1_pt1 | contig 26560 bp, 19 predicted proteins | sample 5407581 | NCBI WGS metagenome assembly WNGR01 (sample SAMN13153383, study PRJNA577476) | soil metagenome | isolation source: 80 cm soil or saprolite under Garry oak tree replicate 2 | place: USA:California | collected 2016-06-15
TCAAAGCCGCCAGCTTCTCCACCTGCCGCAGCGCCCGGCCGGAATCGATGGCCTCGGCGGCCAGAGCCATCCCTTCCGCCGGCGTGGCGGCCTTGCCGGCGGCCACCAGGGCGTAGGCGGCGTTCAGGAGGACGATGTCCCTCCGTGGTCCCTGTTCTCCGGTCAGTACGGCTTTGACGATTACGGCGTTGGCAACGGCATCCCCCCCCTTGAGCGACGACATGTCACAGCGGGAAAGCCCCAGCTGTTCGGGGGTGACGCTGCTCAGCGTGACTCCGTCCGGGGTGACCTCGGCTACCAGGGTGTCACCGGTCAGGGTCATCTCGTCCATGCCGTCGGAACCATGCACCACGAAGCCGTGGCGGCAACCCAGCTTGTGCAGCACGCCTGCCAGTTTTTCCACCAGGTCGGCGCGATATACCCCCATCACCTGGCAGTCGGCCCCGGCGGGATTTGTCAGGGGGCCCAGGATGTTGAAAATGGTGCGGATGCCGATCTCCCGGCGCGGTCCGATGGCATGCTTCATGGCGCCGTGCAGGGCAGGGGCGAAGAGGAAGCCGATACCGATCCGGTCGATGCACTCTTCAACCTTATCCGGTGTGACATCCAGATTGATGCCCAACTTTTCCAGCACGTCGGCACTGCCGCAGGCGGAAGAGACCGAGCGGTTGCCATGTTTGGCAACCTTGACTCCGCAGGCCGAAACCACGAAAGAGACGGTGGTGGAGATGTTGAAGGTGTTAGTGCCGTCGCCGCCGGTGCCGACCACATCCAGGATGGTTTCCCGGTCGATGTTGATGTCGTCGCGGTCGATGTCCAGTACCCCTTTGCCGACCCGGATCGGCGTGGCCCTTTCGCGCATGACGCGGGCCGCACCGGTGATCTCCTCGACGGTTTCACCCTTCATACGCAGGGCGGTGATGAAGGCGCCGATCTGCGCCGGAGTACACTCCCCGGACATGATCTGGTTCATGACCTCGATCATCTCTCCCTCGGTCAGATCTTCACGTTCTACAGCCTTGGCTATGGCTTTTTTTATCATTTGAAGTACCTCCATACGAAAAAAGGGGATGTCGCCATCCCCTTACGGTAATTATGCAAGCGGGGAAAACTAGACCCCTTCCTTGATCCTCCGGATGGCTTCTTGGATCAGGGCCTCGGCCAGATCGGGAACGACCTCCCATACGATGCGCTCGATAACTTCTTTTGATGCGGCGGTAATGGCGGCTTTCAACTGTTCCTCCGTCAGGCTGATGGTTGGTGAAATTGCTGCCGGAGTCGCCATTTCTTCTACAAATGACGGTTCAGGGACAGGTGCCGCTTCAAATACCGGTGAGGGTGCGGTGAAAACAGGTCCGGAAGCAGCTGAAAAAGCCGGAGGTGCCGGAGTCGCTACCTCATCCTCAAAAGTAACGTCACCAAATGTTTGCTCCTGAGCCGTGGGAGTTTGTTCCGCAAATACATCTTGCGGAGACTCCGTAACTACTTCTTCTTCAAATTCAAAGGTGTTTTCCTCAACCGGAACCCATTGAGAGCCGGTATGAGAAGATGATGCGTCTGCCTGTACAGCGGGCTGTACGAGTTGGGCATCATTTTCCTCGCTTACGATTGCAAATACATCCGGTTCGACCGCAACCGGAGACGCAGGAGCAGCAGGAGCAGCAACTGGAGCAACTGGAGCAACTGGAGCAACTGGAGCTGCGACCGGCGGTTCAACTTCCGGAGTAAAAGCTCCCCAGATATCATCCGGTGCAGTCGCTTGCAGGGATACGGGAGGTTGTTCGCGAATTGTTTCAGGGGCAGGCTGCAACGACGGAATTGGGGCGGATTGAGCTCTTGAACGCCCGAGTTCCAGAAGCTCTTTTACCTTGGTGATGATTTGCTGCGATTCAAACGGTTTGGAAATAAAATCGTCCGCGCCGCTTTTTTTTGCTTTTTCCTCGTCAAAGGGTTCAAATGATCCGGTCAGGATTAAAATTGGTTTGGCGGCCAGCGACGGTGTTGAACGCACGGCTTCAGCCACTTCATAACCGCTCATTCCGGGCATAAGAGCATCAATCAGCAGTATATCGGGATTAATTTCACGTGCCTTTTCAATTGCGGCTTTGCCGTTATCAACGACCGTCAGAGAGTATTCGTCTCCTCCGAATATGATGCCGATAACTTTCTGGATGGTGATACTGTCGTCGGCGACCAGCACTTTAATGCTCATCGATCCCTCCCTCGTTGAGTGGGTACGCAAAAACATGGTACCCGTGACAACTAACACAGGAGCAATAACGTGTCAAGGTATTAGCGTTTCAGGGTATTTTAGTGCTGTTAACGATCTCGGCAGCAATCCGCGGGGTCGAAAATATGGAGACTGCGAGACTTGATATATCACTTCTTAATTGGTTAAACTGCCGTACATTTGCATAATTAAGACGCACGGTCAAAAGGATTACGTACAAATCCTGCTCGGGGTCAATCCAGATTGATGATCCGCTGTATCCGGTGTGGCCGAAAGACATATCAGAAAAATAGTTCCCGCGCGGTGATGAAAACGGTGAGTTGATATCCCAGCCCAGCCCTCTGATGACTTTGCCGTTGGAATAAAAGTATGGCGATGTCATCTGGGTTATGACCCGTTCCGTGAATAGCTGCACTCCGTTGTATTTTCCCCTGTTGAGAATCATGGTTGCATACCTGTTCAAATCACTGGCTGTACTGAACAGGCCGGCATGTCCCGCTACTCCTCCGAAACGCCTGGCATTGCTATCCTGGACAACTCCCGCTTTGAGAGTGTTGTCGTAGCACTCAGTGGGAGCAATTACACTAAGTTCCGCCTGAGGCAAAAAAGATGTCTCTGCCATGCCGATTGGTGCGTAGATGTTTTCTGTACAAAATTTGTCCAAAGGTACATGGGTGACGCGCTTGACCAGCTCTCCCAACAGTATGAAGTTGATGTCGGCATATCGGAAACGGTTACCGGGGGTGGAGCTGCTGTTTTGTATGATGGCCTTTTCTATCAGGTTTCCGAGCGGGTCGTCAGTTGCTATTTCAACATCATTCATCCCGGAAGTATGAGTCAATAGATTGAGAATAGTGATTTCGTCACGATCCGAACCTTCAAATTCAGGGAACCAGCGGGTCAGGGGATCGAGCAGGCTGATTTTCCCCTGTTCAAGCAGTTTCATGATGGCGGGTGCCGTGGCAATGACCTTTGTAAGTGATGCTATGTCGAACAGCGTCCGATCCGAAAGCATGGGCGCGCCGGGGTCCGGATAAAGTCTGCCCTGTGCAGTGCCGTAAAGTTGGCCGGTATGGTTGCCGACAGCAACAACTCCGCCGGATATCAGGCCCCGGCGGATGGCGTTTTCCAACATAACGTCGATGGATACGGCCCGTCCGATATCCAACAGACCATCAGCGGCGTAAAGTGAGGCCGAAAAGGAAAGGAATACGGCGGTAAGAATTATACGAAAAAAAATCACTGGGTCACCCTGTGGTGCAACTTTACGACAAAAAAGCCCCCGCATGCGGAGGCTCGAGGGGTGAAAATAAGTTCCTGAGAATTTCAGGAACGGTAATCGGCATTGATGCTGACATATTCGTGGGTCAGATCCGAAGTGTACACGGTTGCTGTTCCGGTCCCGATTCCAAGGTCGACCGAAACGGTAAATTCCTTCTGTTTGAGAACTTCCGTGCCGCGGGCTTCGGCGTCTTCCCCGGCAAATACCCCGTTTCTGGCCATGGTAATATCATCGAAACGCAGTGACAGCCGCGATTGATCGACTTCAGCGCCGGAATAACCGACGGCGGCAAAGATCCGGCCCCAGTTGGCGTCCTGACCGAAAAAAGCCGTCTTGACGAGGCTGGAGTTGGCAATCGCCATGGCGGCACGTTTTGCATCGGCATCGTCTCTGGCGCCGCCGACCCGTATTTCAACAAACTTCGTTGCTCCTTCGCCATCCTTTACGATCTGTTTGGCAAGGGATAACAGCACGTCATTCAACAGCGTCTCAAAGGAATCTCCTTCCGGTGATCCTTCGGTGATGAGCGGATTTCCCGACATGCCGTTGGCCATGATCAGGCAGGTGTCGTTCGTTGACATGTCGCCGTCGACGGTAATGGCGTTGAAGGAGCCGTCAACCGCACGGCGAAAACTCTGCCGCAGGAATGTCGGCTCCACGGCGGCGTCGGTGATGATGAAGGAAAGCATCGTGGCCATGTTGGGCATGATCATGCCGGCACCCTTGGCGATGCCGGCTACGGCGTAACTGACCCCGCCCGCCTGCCCGCTGCGGGCTTCCATTTTGGGGAAGGTATCCGTGGTCATGATGGCCTGGGCGATGTCGTCCAGCGTACCGGCGTTCAGACCGTCAACCAGGGCCGGGATGGCGGTCCGGATACGCTCCATCGGCATCTGCACCCCGATTACGCCGGTTGAGCAGACCTGAACCGCCGTAGCATTGATACCGAGGGCGCGGGCAATCAGGCTTGAAGTCTCTTGTGCTACCATCATCCCGGGTTCACCGGTGCAGGCGTTGGCATTGCCGCTGTTGACAATCAGCGCCTGGGCGGTTCCACCCGCAATATGCTCGCGGGAAACCAGCACCGGAGCCGCTTTGACGCTGCTGGTGGTAAAGACTGCCGCTGCGGTGGCAGGAACTTCCGAATATATAAGCGCCAGGTCTTTGCGGCCGGCCTTTTTAATCGCCGCTTCAACCGTGGAAAAAGAAAAACCGATTATATTCATACGGAAAAACCTCCTGAAGGGATACGATGTTTACTCGGCGGTCATCGTTACTTTCCGCAACATTTTTTATACTTTTTACCGCTTCCGCAAGGGCAGGCATCGTTGCGTCCCGCCACTTTCTGGCTCTTGGCCGGTTCATGGGCACGCTCTTCACCGCCTCCCAGATTGAAAACCAGCTTCTTGCTCTGCATTTCCTCTTCCATCTCTTCGATCTCTTCGCCGTCATGATTTATCTGAACCCAGAAAACACGCTCGACAACCTCTTCACGGATACGGGTCATCAATTCCATAAACAGGTTATAGGCTTCTTTTTTATACTCCTGCTTGGGATCTTTTTGACCATACCCGCGCAGACCGATCCCTTCCTTCAGGTGGTCGATGTTCAGGAGATGGTCTTTCCAGTGCGTGTCTATTGCCTGAAGCATCATTACCTTGATGAGATGGTCAACCAGTTCCTCGCCCATCTCTTCAACCCGCCCGGCAAAGATGGCATGGGCCTGCTTGCTGAGCGTGTCGTGGAAATTGACGGGAGTAAGCCGGCTTATCATCTCCTGCGGCAGGTCAAGCTGCAGGTTAAAGCATTTATACACACTGTCGCTTATCCCCTGCCAATCCCAATCGTGCGGTGAAACCTTGTCAATGGCGTAGGCGGAGGCAATCTCCTCAATCGTATCATCCAGCATTTCCAGGAAACTCTCGCGGATATCCTGGCCGGCCAGAATTTCACGGCGCTGGCTGTAGATAACTTCGCGCTGCTTGTTCATGACATCATCATACTCGATGAGATGCTTGCGGATATCAAAGTTGTGCGCTTCTACTTTTTTCTGAGCATTTTCGATCGACCGTGAGATCATACCGTGGGTAATTGCCTCACCCTCCTCGATTTTGAGCAGATCCATGATTTTGGAGACCCGCTCCGATCCGAAGATGCGCAGCAGGTCATCTTCCAGTGACAGGTAGAATTTTGATGATCCGGGGTCGCCCTGGCGACCGGAACGGCCGCGCAGCTGGTTGTCGATACGGCGCGATTCGTGCCGCTCCGTCCCGAGGATGTGAAGGCCGCCCAGCTTGACTACTTCGTCATGTTCGGCAAGACATTCCGCCTTGTATTTAGCTATGATAGCTTCATATTCTTCGTCGGTAGCTTCAGGGTTGGCCCGCCGCCACTGTTTGGCCAGGGCATCCGGATTGCCTCCCAGCACGATGTCGGTACCACGGCCAGCCATGTTGGTGGCGATCATGATGGCGCCTTTGCGGCCGGCCTGGGCCACGATTTCCGCTTCACGCTCATGCTGCTTGGCATTCAGCACGTTGTGCGGAACACCCTGGCGTTTCAGCAGCTCCGACAGCACCTCCGACTTTTCGATCGAGATGGTCCCTACGAGACAGGGTTGTCCGGCGGCGTAATGCTCCTTGATATCTTCGATAACCGCCTTGAATTTTTCCATTTCGGTTTTGTAGATGACATCCGGGAAATCCGGACGAACGAGCGGTCTATTGGTCGGGATGACACATACTTCAAGCTTGTAGATTTTGTGAAATTCTTCCGCTTCGGTATCGGCGGTACCGGTCATGCCGGACAGTTTTTCGTACATGCGGAAATAGTTCTGAAAGGTGATCGTCGCCAGGGTCTGGTTCTCATTTTCGATATTGACCCCTTCTTTCGCCTCGATCGCCTGGTGCAAACCGTCAGACCAGCGGCGGCCGGGCATGAGACGGCCGGTAAACTCATCAACAATCAGGACTTCACCGTCCTTTACAACATAATCCACATCCAGTTTGTACATGGCGTGGGCGCGCAGAGCCTGATTGACATGATGGAGAATCTCGATATTGCGCGGGTCATACAGGTTATCAATTTTCAGAAGTTTTTCGACCTTCAGAACCCCCTGTTCGGTCAGGGCCGCACTCTTGGCCTTTTCATCGATGGTAAAATCGCCGGTGTACTGTTTGCGTTTGCCGGAAAGTGTGTTTGCTTCGACTTCGAGTACCTCGCCCTTTTCCAGCTTTGGAATGATGGCGTTAATAACGTAGTATTTGTCGGTTGAATCTTCCGTAGGGCCGGAAATGATCAGCGGCGTCCGGGCTTCATCGATCAAAATCGAGTCAACCTCGTCGACGATAGCGTAATTGAAACCGCGCTGAACGTAGTCGCCCAGGTCAAATTTCATGTTGTCACGCAGGTAATCGAAGCCGAACTCGTTATTAGTCCCGTACGTAATATCGGCGGCATAGTTGATGCGGCGCTGGTCATCTTCAATACCGTGAACGATGATCCCTACCGTCAATCCAAGGAACTTGTACAGACGCCCCATCCATTCGGAATCGCGTTTTGCCAGATAATCATTGACGGTAACAACGTGAACCCCTTTGCCGGAAATTGCGTTGAGGTAGGCGGGGAGGGTGGCTACCAGTGTTTTCCCTTCCCCGGTTTTCATTTCGGCAATTTTCCCGGAATGCAGGACCATGCCGCCAATCAGCTGGACATCGAAATGGCGCATGCCGAGTACCCGTTTGCCCCCTTCACGACAGACGGCAAAGGCTTCGGGGAGGAGTGAATCCAAAGACTCACCTTTTGCATACCGTTCCTTGAATTCCCGGGTTTTATCGGTCAGTTGGTCATCGCTGAGGGCAGATATCGAAGCTTCCAGGGCATTAATCCTCCCGACGACCGGCCAGAGTTTTTTAAGCTCGCGTTCATTCTTGCTGCCGATAAACTTCTTTAAAAGGGAACTGAACATATTATTTTCTCCCGCAGGTTGAATAAGTGACAAAATAGCTTTTTACAATAGCATAACTCATGAAGCCGCTCAATAAAAAAGGTCAGTCTGCTGGTTGGCGGGAAAGCGGGACGCGGTTGATTTTGATATCGTTAAAGGCCTGAAAGGTCTTCAGGCCGCCAACGTAACACGTGCCTGATTAAGAACAGCAATTCCGGTAACAAAAAGAAAACCCCGGTTTTGGCCGGGGTTTTCTTTTTGTTACCGGTTCAATGAGAGTGTAATCATACATTAAAACGGAAATGCATAACGTCGCCATCCTTGACGACGTATTCTTTCCCTTCCAGTCTCATCAATCCCTTTTCTTTGGCGCCGGCTTCTCCAGAGCAATTTATGTAATCGGCGAAAGCGATTACTTCGGCCCGAATAAACCCTTTTTCAAAATCGGTGTGAATCACGCCGGCGGCTTGCGGCGCCTTGGTACCGTTGACGATTGTCCAGGCGCGAACCTCCTTGACACCGGCGGTAAAGTAAGTAATGAGCCCCAACAGCGAATAGCCGTTACGGATGAGGCGGTCAAGTCCGGCTTCCTCCAGCCCCATGTCATCGAGAAAGGCCTGTTTTTCCGAACCATCCAGTTCCGCGATTTCCGCTTCCAGTTTGCCGCAGATAACCACGACACCAGCCCCTTCGAGTGCAGCAATAGCGCGAACCGTCGCGACGTTTGGATGGTTCCCTTCCAGGTCGTCTTCGGCTACGTTGGCAACATAAAGCACCGGTTTGTCGGTCAGAAGATGCAGGTCACGCATCCAGATTCTTTCGTCCTCATTCTGGGCAACTCCCTGAAGCTTTTTGACCTGTTCGAGAAGAGCCCGTACCCGAAGGTAAAAGTCAACCTCTTCCTTTGCCTTCTTGTCGCCGCTGCGCGCCATTTTTTCTGCCCGCTGCAATTTCTTTTCGATTGTATCAAGATCAGCCAGGGCAAGTTCGGTATTGATGATTTCAATGTCATCTGCCGGCGAAACGCGGCCGCTCACATGGACAATGTTGTCGTCATCGAAACAGCGGACGACATGAACGATCGCATCGACACTGCGAATGTGGCCCAGAAACTGGTTCCCGAGACCTTCCCCCTGGCTGGCCCCCTTGACAAGACCGGCGATGTCGACAAATTCAATGGTCGTAGGCTGCATTTTCTGGGGGTTGACGATGATTGCCAACTGGTCCATTCGTGGGTCAGGTACCTGAACAATGCCGACATTAGGTTCGATTGTGCAAAATGGATAATTTGCAGATTCGGCACCGGCCGAGGTTAGAGCATTAAAGATGGTGGATTTACCGACATTCGGCAGTCCGACAATTCCGCAGTTAAAACCCATGATTTTTATCCTTCCAGAAAATTCTTGTTATTGAAGAGACTCATTGATTTAGGGAGCCCTTCTGTAAGCATCGTTTTCAGCATTTCTATACCGCCGTCAAGTACAGCTGAAAGCCCTTCCATCTCCTCGGGTGGAATCTTTCCCAGGACGTGGCCGGTTGTGTCCCCGTGCAGTGACTTTCCTATCCCTATACGAAGCCGGGTAAAGTCGCCTTTGCCCAGATTTTCCATGATGGAGCGCAAGCCGTTGTGTCCGCCATGTCCCCCCCCAAGCTTGAGACGTACGACCCCGAAAGGGAGATCAAGCTCGTCATGAATGACGATCAGATTTGAGATCGGGAGCTTGTGGAACTGGAGAGACTGCATGACGGAGTTTCCGGACAAATTCATGAATGTCTGCGGTTTAAGCAGTATCAGGCGATGCCCGGCAAAATTCCATTCCCCGGAAAGAGCAGAGAACGATTTTTTTGAAATGGAAATGTTTTCCAGCCCTGCAAGGCGATCCAAAAAAAGAAAACCCGCGTTATGGCGGGTCCATTGATAGGTGGGGCCGGGATTACCCAGCCCCGCAACTATATAAGTACTCATATTTTATTATGCGGCAGCCGCAGCCGTAGCTTCTTCTTCCTTGGCTCTGCCAAGAACGCTGACAACAGGAATCTTGGCCTGGTCAAGAATAACGATGCCTTCGGGAAGCGGAATTTCGCTGACATGAATCGAATGGGCTATTTTGAGGTCGGAAACATCGATGGTAATGCTGTCAGGGATGTTTCCCGGCAGGCATTCTATGTGCAATTGATGGTGGGCCAGATCGAGCAGCCCTCCTTCTTTTACGCCGATTGCGGTACCGGTCAGTACAACAGGAACTGTAATCCGCAGTTTTTCATTCGGATTGATGCGATGGAGATCGACGTGCTTGAAAGTACGCTTGAGCGGATCGCGCTGAATATCGGCAACAATTGCAATATTCTGGTCCAGGCTGCCGCCGCCGATCAAGGTGATCAGGTTGTTCTGCCCCCCTGCGCCGGAAATGGCTTCCTGCAGATCACGGACCTTGATGCTGACAGTTATCGGATCGAGACCCTTGCCGTAGACAACACCCGGTACCATATCAGCCATGCGAAGTCTTCGGCTTACGCCAGTGCCGGTCTTGGTGCGCAGTTCAATATTCATTTGTTTCTGTTGCATACGTTCCTCCACGTGTAGTGACGGGTCAACCCCGTCCTATTCATAATCAACATATTTGGGTGCTATACAAATAGCGAACTTACCGATTCATCCTCATGGATCCGCCTGATCGCTTCGGCCAACAGGTCTGCCACGGAAAGCATTCTGATTTTGGTTGTCAAAGCGGCACCGATGCCTCCAGGAATTGTGTCGGTCAAAACGACCTCTTCAATATCTGAAGCATTGATGCGCTCGATTGCAGGACCAGACAGCACTCCATGGGTGGCGCAGGCATAGATAGCCTTGGCGCCGTTCGCTTTGAGTGCCTTGGCCGCTTGCGTCAGGGTGCCGGCCGTATCGATCATGTCATCGAGAATAATTGCTATCTTGTCGCGGACATCACCGATGAGGTGCATTACTTCGGCGATGTTAGGGCCGGTACGGCGTTTGTCAATAACGGCAAGCGAGTATTCCAGGCGTTTGGCAAACGCACGTGCTCTCTCGGTGCCGCCGGCGTCAGGGGATACCATTACGACCTGTTCGCCTTTGAAGCGGTCTTTGAGGTAGTTAAGTATAACCGGTGCGGCGTACAGGTTGTCGACCGGGATATTGAAAAAACCCTGTATCTGTCCGGCATGCAGGTCAATTGTGACGACCCTGTTGACACCGGCAGTCGTGATAAGATCGGCAACCAGCTTGGCGGTGATCGGGGTGCGCGGCGCAGCCTTGCGGTCCTGGCGGGCATAGCCGTAATAGGGAATTACCGCGGTTATGGTTGCTGCCGATGCCCGTTTCAGCGCGTCGGTTATAACGAGCAATTCCATCAGGTTGTCATTGGTTGGCGCACAGGTTGACTGAACTACATATACATCGCGGCCACGGACATTTTCACCGATCTCAACCATAACTTCGCCGTCTGAAAATCGCCGTACTCGCGCTGCACCGAGCGGAACTCCGAGGCTGTCGCATATTTTCTGGGCCAGATCCGGATTCGAGTTGCCGGAAAATATCTTGATTTTATCATGCATGGTGATCAAACACCTTTCAAAATGGGGGCTGAATTGAAATCCAAATGCCAAGGAATGGAGAGATATACTAAAAAATTCACCAGAATGCAACCTCTTTCGACGCACGGTACTGAATATGGTAGAGGTACTTTGTGCATTTTAATCGGCGTTCAAAAGAATTCCCTCCTGCAGGGCAAAGACAAGAAATTCACGTGCCTCTTCTCCGGATAATCCGGTTTCGTGCATGTAGGCTCCGCTGTGTCCGTCTCGTATCTGCTCCAGCAAGAGTATGTAGGGGGCATCCAGCGCTTCGGTGCATACTATCCCGTTATTAAGGTAGATAACCGCTTGAGAACCGGACTGCCTGAGATGTTCGTACATCCAGAGGATACGCGGCTCTCCGCATTCGAGAAGTTCCAGGATATCGTACGAAAAACGAACTATCCGGACAGATGAAGCAAGCCTGAAGCGGGCGTCAGACGTGATGTCAGGGAGGTGAGAATCGCCTCCGGTTTCCGGCGAGGTGGCGAGCAGAACCGAGGCATACTGGTGGTGATAATTTACCAGATCAAGCACAAGAGGCAGAAATCGTTTTATTTTTTTGTCAATGAACAGCTGCTTAAGAAACAGCTGCTGCATTTCCCAGATGTCGTCGTCAATGAAGTCGGACTCTATTTTGCCGCTCCCCCTGCTATCAATCAGCCAGAAGCTGAACTTCTGCAGAAAATCGGATGCTTTCAGACGGAGAACGGCAACTACGGCGTTGAACCAGGCAACAGCTTTGCCGCGTGTATAAAAAATGTCGCAAGCCGAGGCAAGTCCGGCGGCTGCGGTCATATCGGCTGAACTGAAACTGCCAGTTGCTTCGACTATGTACGGAGGCTTGCTGTCCCAGCGCATATTGAGGGACTTCCCGCGGGACGCCAGCCGGGTTCCGGGCAGAATGGCAAGTGGGAAAATATCGAGATGATTCGGGTATAGCGACAGGGCATAGTCAAGAGTGTCTCGAAAGCCATTCAAGGAGTCTCCCGGCAGCCCATAAATCAGGTCAAAGCCGAAAACAGCCCCGCACTCATTCAACAGCCCGACCCTTGCACTGAAGTCGGCCTTGTCAAATGACCGGCCAACCTGCTTGAGAACTTCCCGGTCGGCGCTCTGCAATCCGATTTGTAATGAACATGCAATTTGGGCAAAGAGTTCTGCCATTTCACGATCGATAAATTCATTTCGAACCTCAAAATGAAAGTGAATGTCCGGGGCAATTTTTTTTATCAACCTCAGAAGTTTTTTTGCCCGTTCCTGATTTATGTTGAAGGTTGAGTCAAGTACAAATACCTGCCGGACGCCGGTGGCGACAAAATGTCGTAATTCGGATTCCACTCTTTCCATTGAAAAATGCCGTACGCCTCCGGTTCCACGCGAATCAAAGCAGAAATCACAGTTGAAGCTGCATCCCCGCGATAATTGCCAGAGTATACCCGGAGTGGCACACGTATCGATCACCCCGGTCAGGTAGGGTGAAGGAATTGAATCAAGGTTTGACAAGGGTGGCGGGGGTGTAAACTGGGCCGAACCGGGGAGAAGGACGCCGGGAATCCCTGAACAATCTCCACCGGAAGCAAGAGAATTGCAAAGTGCTAAAAAAGGGACCTCTCCTTCGCCGATAATTACGAAGTCGAAGATTCCGATGCGAATTACGGATTCAGGATCTGCAGTGACCTCCGGACCTCCGCAGAAGAGCTTGACATCAGGATGACGTTGCCGAAGTTCGGCTGCTATTTTACAACAGAGGTCGCGATTCCAGAGATAAATTGAAAACCCGATTGCATCCGGTAGAGGCTCGTCAAGCTCCGCGGCGCAGGTTGCGGCATCCTGTCCAAGAAAAAAATCAACGAGCACTATCGAAGCGGCACTTTTTAGCGCATATGCTTTTAGAAAGGCGTTCGCCAGAGGAATTGATTGAGGTGAAGGGTAGGGGTGAATCGAAACCAGGTTGATCAACACGCTGCCGACTCCTTGCCATAATGCGGATACAGCATCTGTTCTCTTTCACTGCGGTACAACACTTATCAATTATTAATGTTACGGTAATAAAAGCCTAATCTGATTCACAGTGAGATGATCTATTTTGCCTTGAATTCACTGCCTGTATGACACCCACGACATTCAGTCGGCCCTTCTTTATAAGTATCGTGACATTCAATGCAATTCTTATGTGCCCATTCTTTACCAAAACCGGCGATTTTCCCCGGCTCTTGCTCATGGCACGCTGAACAAATGCCAACATTTTCAGTTTGATGTTTTGTATGATTAAACTTCATTCCATTTTTGAAAAGTAATACATCATCGGCAAATACGGTCGCTGGAATCATTAAAATAAACAACAATATTACATTCATATTAGCTCCCACGAGATCATTATTTAATTAAATGTTGTTTTAACTCCAGAAGAGGAATGGCAATTATTCCCGTCAACAGGGTACAGAGCATAAAGTACATTGTTTTTCCCTGCATTCTTAACTTCATACATAAGTTTATCCGCTGCTGCGATAAGATCTTCAAATTCACATGCTCCATCTGCGCATACCACGACACCCATGCTGATGGAAATAAACCAATTATTGACTTCCGATAGATTGTTCAATTCTTTCATAACTTTCTGTGTGACTACCTTCACCGACTCCAGGTCAGTGGCCGGAAACAACACAGCAAACTCGTCGCCTCCCATCCGTGCAATAATATCGGTTTTTCGGACGTTATGAGCGATGCATGTTATGACCGCATTTAACAACTCGTTGCCTTTGCTATGACCATAAAGATCATTTGTCTTCTTAAAATCATCAATGTCTAAATATGCAATCGAAAATGGGCTGTATCCTCGCTGTGATCTTAGTATCTCGTATTCTGCCAATTCTGTGAACGCACGTATGTTCATTACTCCTGTGAGAGGATCTATACGGGAATGGTTACTTTCTGTTTCCAGCATGTTACGAATCCTGGTAAGTAAAATGCTTCCGATGCAAAATATACCAAGCGCAGAGAGCATATTCCATGTGTAGGCGAACTTATCAACGCTAAAGCGGTCTACTGACCATAACGCCGTACAACCTGCCGCCATAATTAAACCTGCATGCTTGCCGGCAAACCATGTCGTAAAGGCAATTACGAGCAGATAGAAAAATCCGAAGTTATAGACATTAGGGGCCATGATATCAATAACACCTACCGTTATTGCGCATACCATGCCTATAGAAACGTTGAAGGCTTTCCCCTTTCGCTCAAGATAATTAAAATATTGCGTTAGTTTTTTTTCAAGATATGTCAATACGGTCGCCTTTGGATACATTTACTACGGATTGGATAAAACAAAGCCCCTTATCTCCATATACCTGATTGTATACCTGGACATAAGAGGCTCCTTTTTATTCCGGCTAGACTAGCTCACTTACTAAAATGGCTGGGGCGCCAGGGATCGAACCTGGGAATGCCGGAATCAAAATCCGGTGCCTTACCGCTTGGCGACGCCCCAATACAGAGAATTAAGAACAAATCAGATTGTTTCCGCCGTTGCCGCAAACCAGTTTGTGCCGTTTGTAACTTCACGGCGTGCGACTTCTGCGGCGTCAAAACTTTTGTAAACACCAAAAACAGTCGGCCCGCTACCCGACATCATGCTTCCGACCGCACCCAGATTCATCAGACGGGTTTTGATCTCTGCAATTACCGGGAAGGCCGGAATGGTTACTGATTCGAGATCATTGGAAAAAATCGAGACAACATCTTCAATTGACTCGAAAAACTTCGGCAGTTTATTCAGCTCTCTTCCCTTTGTCAACTGCAAAGATCGATAAACCCAGGCTGTAGATACATGAACACCTGGATTAACCAGTAATATCCAGCATTTTGGCATTTCAGGCAAGGGGGTGAGGTTTTCACCGATCCCCTCTGCAAGCGCAGTTTTTTTGAAAATAAAAAACGGAACATCTGCGCCAAGTTTACAGCCGATTTCCATAAGTTGATGATCGGTCAGGCCGATTTGTAAAAGCTGATTCATTCCCATCAGCACCGATGCGGCATCGCTGCTTCCACCTCCCAGGCCGGCGGCAACGGGGATTTTTTTTGTGATTTTAATATTTACGCCGGCAGCGGATTTTGCGAGGTCAAGAAGTACCCGTGCAGCTTTCCAGGCAATATTGTCAGGGCCATCGGGGGCTCCCTTCGAGTTGCAGGTAACGCTGATAGCGGGAGTGTTTGTCATAGTGAGGGCTATTTCATCACATAGATTCACGCGCTGCATGATCATGCGCAGCTCATGATAACCATCAGGCCTCTTTCCTGTGACATCGAGAAGGTAGTTTATTTTTGCCGGTGCGGACAGGGTCAGTGTATTCACGAGAACTCCAGTTACTGCATTGATAGTCATCGTGCCTGTTATAAAGAATAAAGAGCATATTTGTCGAGTAGGAAGTTGTTCGGTTGTCATGAAATGGATTTGACAGGTTTGCCGGCAGTGTGCTACCTCTGAAAATATCATCAGTATGACGGAGGAGTTGACAATAATGTTTAAAAACATCCGTGAAGACATCAACTCGGTTTTTGAACGCGACCCCGCCGCTCGAAATATGATGGAGATTATTTTCTGCTATCCCGGACTGCATGCGCTCTGGATTTATCGTATTGCCCACTGGTTCTGGATTCACGAGTTCTTTTTTGTCGGCCGCTTCACCTCCCATATCGGGCGGTTTCTGACCGGAGTTGAAATCCATCCCGGAGCCAGGATCGGGCGGAAATTCTTTATTGATCACGGCATGGGGGTTGTCATCGGCGAGACAGCAGAGATCGGCGATAACGTCACCCTCTATCATGGCGTTACCTTGGGCGGGGTTACCTGGGACAAGGTCAAGCGCCACCCGACCCTGCAGGATAACGTGGTGATCGGCTCAGGCGCCAAGGTTCTGGGGCCGTTTACGGTCGGGAAAGGGGCCAAGATCGGTTCCAATTCCGTGGTGGTCAAGGCGGTGCCCGAGAACGCCACGGTGGTTGGTATCCCGGGCCGGATGGTCATGGAACAGGAGAAGAAAGATGTCGGTCGCGCCGACTTGCAGCACGGTCAACTGCCGGACCCTGAAGCCAAGGCGATTGCCTGCCTCTTCGACCAGATTCGAGAGCTGGAGAGAAAATACGATGTTCTTGCAGCAGAACATGAAGAGCTTAAAAGCAAGGTCATCGGTTAAGTGTTAACAGAGAATCGCCGTATCCATGTGACTTGACGCTTACCGGTAAATCTGACATATTCCCGCCATGATAAAACGACAAACAACCATAAATCGTATTTTTAAAGTTGCCGGTATCGGACTCCACAGTGGCAGGGATGTGACACTGGAGTTCCTTCCCCGTCGTGAATTCGGCATCGCTTTTGTGTATAACGGGACGCTTATTCCTGCCCGGTATGACATGGTTGGTGATACCCGACTTTCCACCCAGATCGGCTGTGAAGGTGTTTCTGTCTCGACTATCGAGCACCTGATGGCTGCCCTTTATTTTTCCGGCATCACGAACTGCCTGGTTTACATCGACGGCCCGGAAGTGCCGATCATGGATGGTTCTGCCTGGGAGTTTTATCAGGGAATGTGGAAGGCCGGGGTATATGAGTTCCCCGAGTCCGGGGTATATTTGAAAGTGCTGCGCCCGGTTGAGGTCACGAGAGATGATGCGTATTTGAGGGTAAAACCGCATAATACACTGGACATCACTATGTCCATTGAGTTTCGGGCACCGGTGGGAAAACAGAAAAAAAGGGTCACTGACGTTGAAAATGCTTTTTCGATCATCAATTCACGCACTTTCGGTTTTCTGGAGGAACTGGAAGCGATCCGCAAAGCGGGATTGGCAAAGGGGGCGTCGCTGGATAACGCAGTTGCGATCGGAGAAGACAGCATCGTCAACCCACATGGTCTTCGCTACAAGAAAGAACTGGTTAATCACAAAATACTCGACCTTATCGGTGATTTTTATACCTGCGGCTATCGCATTCTCGGCAAAGTTGATGCCAACAAGACCGGACACCACCTCAATAATCTTTTCCTGAAGGAACTGTTCTCGGATCCGCAAAATTACGCCATCTATTGACCAAGAATCACCTCGCCGGTATCCGTAAACAACTTTACCGGCAATTCAAATGTCCTGATGAATATATTCAGTATCCCCTTGCTCATCGATTTCACCGGAATGGCGCTGACCTGAGGGTCGGACCATTTACCCTTTGCCTCAAAATAAGCGGTCAGTAAATTCTTCTCCTTTCCGGTCAACAGCCAGCCCACGATAGGAATCCGGTTAACGATTTTGTCCACTGTCTGAAGAGGCTGGGCGCCGAGGGTAAGATTCAATTCTTCTTTAACAATATCTGCGTTTCCGACTATCGATATGTTGACGGCATTGCTGCTTATGAAGAGATCCTTGGTGGCCAGAATTCCGTCATTGACCGAGATGCTCCCTTTAATGCTGCTGTATGGCATCCCATCGGAAGTCATGTCCGGCAGCTTGAATTTGAGCAGTTGGGACACATTTAAAATCGAGAAGACCTTGGAGAGTATGCTGAATTTTCGCAATTTCCCGTTGTTCATATTGAGACGGATATTCCCCAAAGCGCTCTTTTTGATATCCAGAAGTGTATTCCCGCGGGCCGTCAGATCGCCATGAAGTGTCAAAGAACCCGTAACCTCTCTTGAAACATCGAGAGCCGCGAAAAGTTTTTCAGCATCTGCTCTGGTAATATCGAGAGTCAGATCATAGCGGTCCCCCTGCTGGCCTCCTGGAGCAATCCTGCCCTTGGCCGTAAGCCGCCCCCCCTGAAATCCGGCAGTCAGATTCTGCAGGTAAAGAGTGCCTTTCTCCTGCTGAACGGAGGCATTCAATTTACTGAACGTCAATTTGCCGAAATTACCGGCTTCGACGTTCAAGGTCAGTTTTACATCTACGCCTTGGCTTTGAGGGTTTTCAACTTTTTGTGGCGGAGTAGAAAACATGCGCAGGTCATCAAGGTCAAGATTTGTTGACGTCACGGAGATGGTCGCTTGCGGTGCACGACCGCTCAGGTATACGCCGCTCAGGCTGAAATTGGATGAATTGATCAGCCCGGATACACTTTTCAATATGATGGAGTCCCTGCGTAGCGTACAACTCGCGTTAAAGCGTCTGAAAGCCGCATCCTGACGATCTGCGGCACGGTCTATGTCACGCAGGAATAGCTGTGGCGAGGAGAGTGTTATGTCGCCTACCGGGTTTTTCAGGCTCTTTATTGCCGCTTTCATGGTAATCACGGAGCTGCCGTAGCGGGTTGCAATGCTGGAGGTTTCCAGGCTGTTTCCTTTGAAATAAATCGAACCGCTGATGCCGCTGATCTGTTTCAGATGTTCATCGGGTTGGAAGCTTAACCGGGTGAGATCCACGCTACCGTGGTAATCCATGGCGCTCAGATCGTCCGGATCTCCCCCCCCCCTGATATGAGCTTGTACCGTCCCCCGGAGTTTATACTTACTCATGGCGAACCGGTTGGTCTGGAGATCGAAGCCGAGATACGGCTTTTCTCCATAGCCGATCAGGCCGCTGCCGGTAATTACCATCTGTTGCAGATTGTAGTTTACCGACGTCACTTTGGTGGCCTCTTTGCCGATAACCGTACTGAATTTGAGCGTTTGCGGCATGGAGATCGGTTTGTTGATGTAGCCGGGCAGCCGGTAGGCAGCCTGCTTGAGGTCCCAGTCACCGTTCAGTCTGTAGGCTGAATAATGGCCGCTACCGGCCAGATGCAGTGAAGAGCTGTTGCTGTATTCCAGTTTCGGGATGCCGGCCAAATTAGCCAGCCAGGCCATTTCGGGAGCGCGGGGGGAAATTTCCATTCTGATGGGATAATCGGCGGTCTTATCGGTATTATATTCAATGATAGATCCGTTCAGTGAAAAGGGGGATGTTCCGAAGTTCCCGGTCATGCCGAGCAGGTTGAAGCTTTTACCCTTTAGTTCAATAACTCCCTTTAAGTTATTGAATGACTGAGCTTTTGGGCCATAGCTCAGTACGGCTTTTTCTACCGGGCCGCGAATCAGCAGGGTGTTGTAGTTTTGTCCCACCTCCATGTGGGCGATCTGGCTTACCCGTCCATCCAGCACTCCGGTGTCGAGCTTGAATATCCCGGATTTTATCTTGTTTTCGATGTAGTCGGCGGTACCGTCAGGTATTATTCCGTAAGGCACATAATTTCTGACATCCTCATAGCGAAATGTTGACGGTGTGCTGGCTTTGGCGATAATGCGCGGATCGTTGGTCAGATAATCCTGTATCCGGAAGCTCCCCTTGATCCTGAACCCCTCCATACTGATATCGACAGCGGAAATGTCGATCTGCTGCTTTGTTACCGCCGCGGTATACTCAAGCTGAAGGGACTTGGGCGAAAGATTTGCGTGAAAAACTGTCGGCCAATTAACGGATGCACCATGGATCAGAACTTTTCCTTTAGCAGAAAAATCCTGGGGTCTGCCCTTGAAGCTGGTGGCAATATCGAGTCTTCCGCCGGTGTTGGCAAACGGGATGAATTGTCCGAAATATGACCAGAATCTGCCGATTTCTGCCTGTTTAACTGCAAGATCACAATCCAAATCTGTTTCGAGTAAAGATTTGTCACCAGAGGGGAGCCGCAGGGCGCCGGAAAGAGTGATGTGGGTGGAGGCGCCACTTGCGGCAGGAATGTCGGCAGTCAGTTTGAGGTGCCCTTTTTGCTCTCGCCCAAGATGATCCGCAGTGAGAGAAATGTTACGCATGGAAGCACCAAACGGCTCTTTTCGACCAGCCATGTCACTCCAGAGTATTGACCCGTTGATAATACGGATTTTCTTGAAATCAACGCGGACATCCCCACCTTGGCGGGGTTTCAGCAAATCATCGAAATTGAATGAGCCGTCAGAAGCGCGATTCAGTGAAATGGCCGCATCATCCAGGATCAGACTCTTTAATTCGACTTTTTTTTCCAGCAAGGGTATCAGGGCCAATTGTACCGTTATTTTCCGGGCCGAAATAAAATCGCCACCCCCGTCACGCTCTTTAACGGTAAATGATTTGAATTCGAATGATGGTCCGAAGTGCCAGGTAAATGATCCTGAACTGAAGCTGACCGGCCGATTGAGGCTTTGCTGGAGAGCCGTTACGATCTCGGCACGATAGGCATTGACGTCCAGGAGGTAGGGAAGAAAAAAAGCCGTGGCAGTCACCAGAGTTACGACCGTTACCAGCAGAACTCCGGATAATTTGATAAATCGCGATGAAATAATCATGTCATCGGCCCCTCTGTAGTTACCCTGATACGCCGAATCCTTTTTCTATCGACATTTTCAACGGTGAAGCGGGTGCCCTCAAACAGGATACTTTCTCCCTGCTGCAGCAGACGTCCTGCCTGCGCAAGAAGGAAGCCGGCGATCGTAGAATATGGCGCGTCTTCCGGTAGATGCAGATTGAGGCGGAGATTGACTTCGCGCATGGTCAGCATGCCGTCGAGAAGATAATCATTGTTATCTTCAATACATTGTGCGGGGGAGACATCATCATACTCGTCGTCTATTTCCCCTACAATTTCCTCAAGCAGGTCCTCCAGCGTGATGATCCCTTCAAAACCGCCATATTCATCAACGACAAAAACCATATGAGTGCGCGAAGATTGCATTTGCTTCAATGCAGTACTTAATTGGGCATTGGCCGGAATAAAGCGGGGAGGGTGAATGAGTTTGCCAAGATTGAAATCAGGCGTGTCCGGATGAGACAGGTACGGTTCAAGGTCTCTTCTGACGACAATGCCGATAATATTGTCGAGTTGGTTCTGATAGACCGGTATGCGCGAAAATCCGTAAGAACTGAAGGCCGCCTGTGTTTCTTCCAGGGTTGCGGTAACGGAAAGCGCGGTCACGGCATTACGTGGTATCATGACGTCCTGAACTTCCGAATCGGAAAATTCAAATATGCGGTGAAGCAATTGCTGCTCGCCGGCCTCCAGTGTGCCACTTATGTGGGAAAGGTTAATAATTTGTCTTAATTCGTCAACCGTATATACACTGGCATTGTCCCGAGAAGTCTGTAATCCCAGTAATCGAACCGTGCTTCTGCCGGCATAATCAAGCATGCGTATCGGCCAGCCGAACAGCGTGTGAAAAAGTCGTAACGGCCACGCCACCGCCAGGGCAACACGTTCTGCCCGATCCAGTGCCAGAGTTTTAGGGGCAAGTTCGCCAAACACGATATGCATGAAGGTTATGATTGTGAAAGCACTGGAGAAAGCGATTGTGTGGCGGACAGCGTTGGAAACAAGGCCATGTAGAGGCGTTTCCAGCAATCGCGAAAGGGCCGGTTCGCCAACCCATCCGAGCGCCAGCGATGCCATGGTGATGCCGAGTTGAGTGGCAGATATGTAGGAATTAATGTTATCCAGCAACCCCAACAGTGATACGGCGCGGGCATCGCCACTCTCCGCCAGCGTGACAATACGGGATCTGCGAACAGATACGAGCGAAAATTCAGCAGCTACAAAAAAACCGTTTGCGGCCACCAACAGCAATACAAGAAAAAGATAGAGTAAGGTGTTGTTCATTGCTGCATATTCCATCCGGATGATATCGATGTCAACTGCAACATTCCAATTATTATTATCGTTTGACCAAATTATTGATTCATGCTAGTTTTTTGTACTTATATTTTAACCGAAATGGAATTTCTTCTTGATGTACATGCGGCTGATCATACTGCTGTTCCTTCTGCTTTTAAGTGCGTGCGCCAGCATTGCTCCGTCTCCGGAAAGCGCCCCGTCTCCTATCCCCAAGGTTCGTGATAATCATTCCCACTCATTGTATCTGTTTTCTCGTGCGCGGATTGCAGCCCATGAAGGTGACTATCCCGCAGCCTTGAACCTGCTGCGTGAAGCGATTGCGCTTGAACCGGATTCGGCGATAATGCATGGGGAAGTGGCCGACATCAAGCTTAAAATCGGTCAGATCCCGGAAGCCCTCGAATATATCAACAAGGCGATTGCGCTGGATCCTGACTATCGCCCTCCTTACGTGTTGGGGGGCATAGTGATGTCATCGGCGGGAAAAGATTGGGAAGCGGCAGATTACTTGCGCAAGGCCGTCAAGATTGATCCCACCAAAGAAGATGCCTATCTGCATCTGGCTCTGTCATTAACACGCCTGTTTGAATATGAAGAAGCTGTAGCAACTCTCAAGGTGCTGGTCAAACTCAATCCCGATTCCATTCTTGGGTATTATTATCTGGGGCGCACATACAGCCAGATGAAGCTCTATCGAGATGCTCTGGGGTATTTTACCAAAGTATTGGAACTAAAACCGGACTTTGACCAGGCGACCATCGATATGGCTGCAACCTATGAGGCCATGGGCGACTATCCGCACGCGATAGACGCCTACCGTTCTCTGGTCGACCAGGAAGAGCAACGAGCCGCCGTACTGCAGCGACTGATCCAGTTGCTGCTCCAGCAGCGCCGTTTTGCCGAAGCGCTTGAATATCTCCAGTTGGCTGCTCAATCCGGTCTGGGTGGGCAGGAAACGATCAGGAAAATCGGATTGGTTCACCTTGAGCTTGAACAGTATGACGAGGCGATTGCCGTATTTGGCGAAATGCTTGAAAAAGACCCGTCTGCGGACAATATTCGCATCTACCGCGGTATTGCCTTTGAAGAAAAAGGCGAGCTGGATACCGCCAATTCCGAGTTCAGAAAGATCTCACACAATTCCCCGCAGTATTTTGAAGCGGTCAGCCATATCGCACTGATACTGAAGGAACAGGGTAAAACAGATGCAGCGATTACCGTTCTCAAGGAAGCTATCGAAACAAACCGGGGAAATCTCGAGCTGTATCTGAATTTATCCTCCCTGTACGAGTCAATTGACAGGCCTCAAGCCGCTCTGGAAATTCTGCTTGATAATGAACAGCTGTTTCAAAAAGAGCCTCGTTTTCACTTTCGGGTTGGCGTCCTGTTGGACAAAATCGGCGAACGAACAGAATCAATCAACCGGATGAAACAGGTATTGCAGCTCGATCCGAAAGACGCCCAGGCCCTCAATTATCTCGGCTATTCGTATGTCGAGATGGGGGTACATCTTGAGGAAGCGCTGAAATATATCAAGCAGGCGATTGCCATCCGGCCGCGTGATGCATTTATACTCGATAGCCTCGGCTGGGCCTATTTCAAACTTAAACGTTATGATGAAGCGGTCAATGCACTGGAAGAGGCAACCGCTCTGGTTGACGACGACTCGACCATTGTGGAACATCTGGGTGATGTGTATGCGGCGCGGCGAGCTGTAAAGAAAGCTATGAAGCAGTATCAAAGAGCGCTTGAACTAGCTCCGGAGCGGAAAGAGCTGGTTGAGAAGATGCACAAGCTCAAAGGGGAGCAGGGCGAAAAATGAGACCATCGCCGGGAGTGCGATGTCTGCTGATGTCCCTGATCTTCAGTGTCGTTTTAGTGGCGTGTAACCGCCCCGACCCCCAGCCTTCACCCGTTGTTCCCGCATTGTCCGCCGTTCCCGCCACCGGTGATTCACTTGTTGAAGGCACCATTGGTGAAGCTTCCACCCTCATTCCTCTCCTTGCAACCGATTCATCGTCCCATGCCGTGGCCGGTCAGATCTACAACGGATTGGTGAAATACGACAAAAACCTGAATATCGTCGGAGATCTTGCCGAATCGTTTGATATCTCGACGGACGGTCTGACCATTACGTTTCACCTCCATCATGGGGTGAAATGGCATGACGGCGCGCCGCTGACATCCGGAGATGTACTTTACACATATCAGGTCACGATCGATCCCAAAACTCCCACCGCGTATGCCGAAGATTTCAAGCAGGTAAAAAGCATCACGGCGCCCGATTCATATACGATTCGGGTGACGTACGAATCACCATTTGCGCCTGCCCTGGCATCATGGGGGATGAATATTCTCCCTGCCCATCTTCTCGAAGGGAGGGACATTACCAAGAGTCCCCTGGCGCGGAATCCGGTCGGCACCGGTCCCTACCGCTTCAAGGAATGGGTATCCGGTCAAAAGATCGTGCTTGAAGCAAACAAGGATTATTTCGAAGGGCGTCCATATATCGATCGCTACATCTACCGCATTATCCCCGACAGCTCCACCATGTATATGGAACTTAAAGCCGGTGCGCTGGACCTGATGGCACTGACTCCGGTTCAATACGCGCGCCAGACCGCGTCAAAAAGTTTCACCAGCCGTTTCAATAAATATCGCTATCCGTCATCCAGCTATCTCTACATGGGATACAATATTCGTCACCCGCTTTTTAAGGACAAGCGTATCCGGCAGGCCATGACCGCCGCCATCAACAAGGATGAGCTGATCCAGGGGGTGCTGTTCGGCATGGGTCAGCGGGCGCACGGCCCGATTGTTCCCGGACGCTGGGCCTATAATCCTGCCGTCAAAGATATCGGTTATGATCCGAAACATGCCGCCGAACTGTTGGCGCAAGCCGGCTGGAAAGAAAAAAACGGAGACGGCATTCTGGTAAAAGATGGCAAGCCGTTCAAGTTTACCATCCTGACCAACCAGGGGAACCAGCAGCGCCTGATGACCGCCCAGATTATTCAGCAGCGCCTGGGGCAGGTGGGGATTGATGTTAAAATCAGGATAGTCGAGTGGGCCGCCTTCCTGAAGGAATTTGTCAATAAAGGGAACTTTGAAGTTGTGCTGCTCGCCTGGAGTATCTCCCAGGACCCGGACATGTTCGATGTATGGCACTCCAGCAAGAATAAGCCCGGCGAACTGAATTTTATCGGCTTTAACAACCCGGAAGTCGATCGGCTGTTGATTGAAGGCCGCAGCACCTTCGATATCGAAAAACGTAAACGGGCATATTTCCGTATTCAGGAGATCCTGGCCGACGAACAGCCGTATACTTTTTTGTATGTACCGGATGCTCTGCCGGTTGTCAGCTCACGGATCCGCGGGGTCGAACCTGCTCCCGCCGGTATCGGCCATAACCAGATAAAGTGGTATGTGCCGAAGAACGAGCAGGTCTATGTGCAATAACCCTCTCCCTGACCCAACCCGGCCATAAGATGATGACCCGCTACCCGCTGCGGTCCAGTCGAATGATCCCGTTTTCAAAATTTAGCCAGACTTGAAAACTGTTAGATGTTATGGCAACAATATTTAGTTTGACTAAAATGCACATTAAGCTATTATCTGTTCAATGTGTTATTCCGCCTTCATTCTGATCGCTTTTTCCGGCATCATGCATGCCCTTTATAATCTCCTCATAAAACAGAGCCGCAACAAAACTGTATTTATCTGGTGGATGTTCTCATGCTCGACAGCTCTCTTTACCGCTTTGATGCCGTTCCTGCCGGGACCGTTCCCCCGGCCGGGTGTCAACATTATTTTTCTCGCAGCGGCGGGCGCCTTTTGTTTCCTATGGGGGGGGCTGTTGCTGGGGGAACAGTTGAGCCGGATCGGTATAAGGGGGATCGTGGTGGTTTTCACGGGCGGTTACCTCCTCCAGATGCGGAGAGTGTCCGTGCAGGAGCTGCTGCGCCCATTCGGCAGCCTTGTCGAACCATCAGTGCAGGCCGCCCTTGCCGCCGGTTTCGTATATTCGCTAGGAGCGATCGTCGACAAGATCGGTGTCACCTCCTATCCCCCGCTCTACTTCACCTATATACTAGTAGTCTCCATGCTGGCCCTGATGACGATCAACATCCTGCGCCCCTGCCATCGCTCCCTGATCGTCTCCGAGTGGCGCGGTAACCGCCGCTTGATCCTGACCGGCGGCCCACTGATGATGGCTTCGTTCATCTCTTTCCGCTACGGGCTGGCCCTTTCTCCCATGAGTTACGCCGTACCGGTACGCCAGGCAAGCATCGTTGCCGGTGTCCTGATCGGGACCCTCATCCTCGGTGAATCGTGCGGACGCATTCGCTTCGTCGCCTCACTGACGATTCTTGCCGGAATTTTCCTCATCCGTTTCGGTTAGGTTTTGATCGCCTGCACGGGCAGTCTCCTGAGATAATCTTGACTTTCAAGCCGTTGCCAATATACTCACCACATTTTTCCGGTGAATCCTGCCGCCCAACCGGAGCGGCCTGACATCGGGCCTACAAACAGACAAGAATAAAGGAACAAGCGCATGAAAATGGTTGTCAAACATCTTAAAGGAACTTTTCTGGCAGGCATCTTCATCGTCATTCCGTTCGGGATCACGATCTTCATCCTCAAATTTCTCTTCAATTTTGCCGACGGAATCCTGGGGAGCCATCTGGACAGTCTGATGGTGTTCTATGGCAGGAGCAAGGGGCATATTCCCGGCATCGGCATGATCACCGGCGCAGTGGTGATCTACCTGACCGGTCTGGTGGCTACCAACGTGCTCGGGAAGCGTCTTCTGAAACTGGGCGACGACCTGATGACGCGTATACCGCTGGTCAAGTCGATCTACACCTCAAGCAAGCAGTTGACCAAGGTATTCCGGGAAGGGGGATC
>WNGR01007108.1_pt1 | contig 26552 bp, 30 predicted proteins | sample 5407581 | NCBI WGS metagenome assembly WNGR01 (sample SAMN13153383, study PRJNA577476) | soil metagenome | isolation source: 80 cm soil or saprolite under Garry oak tree replicate 2 | place: USA:California | collected 2016-06-15
TGCCTCGTCTCTGTGATCAAGTGCCCAGCCTTCATCCGGATGATCTTTCGAGTTTCTCGTAGGATAACTTCTACCTGGCGCGGGTCCTTGCCAGCCTCCTTCGCAACGAAGGATGCGAAAGGAGAGGGCGTTACTTTAGAGAGGTTTACTACTCGGCCTTCTGATTTTGATACAACTTTCTGAGAAACAATTGTGACATCACCTTCTTGGAATTCCTCTCCCTGGTCCTTCAGGCTGGCGACAATGATCTCGCCAAGATTATCGCCCGACTCAATGTTTGGGATCCCTTTAACGGGAATTATGCTGAGCAACGATGCTAAGCTCCGGAGAAGAAGGAGGTCAGCTTCTTCGCACCCGTGAGTTCTTCGTAATCTAGGCCCACTGCGTCTAGGACCTGCTCGAAGGTTGAGCGGATGTATTCGTTGTATTTTTCCACGTCAATCTCGTGAATGCTTGCCAGTTGAACGGGCTTGACCCCGCTCCCGGTTGTGACTTTTACGAAGCTGACTAGGTCGCCGGCTCTGACGTCGCCGCCCTTGTTGCTCAATTGTTGTGCCGCTTTGACGTGCTGCGGAGTCGTTTTCGTGTAGCTGGAGACGGATTTTCCGATCATCATGTTAAACGCCAAGTCATCTAGGGAATATTTCCGGTTTCGCAACTTGCTGTACGAATCTTGCACAAGATCCTTGATCTGGACCCTCGCCGCGTCGAAATCGGTTGGCGTCTTAACCTGACCGAGAATCCCCACTAGTTGATTGAAAGTGTTCTTGAGGAACTCGGGGATGTGTCTCTTCTTACCCGTGAGTCCCTTGATGTCAACTTTGTTGTCCGGGTGAACTCCGAGGTAGTTCTTCTTTCTGAGGCTGAGAGCAACGTACCGGTAATTCTTGTCAACCTCTAGCTCCATCCCAAGCTCCTTTTTGGACCATCGTATTAGCTCGTCAAGTTTCTCCCAAGCTGGAGTGCCCAGGAATATTGAGTCGGTGTCTCCGTAGAACACCTCAATTCCCAGTCGTTTTGCTTCTTGAATCGTGTTTGTTATCGCGTATCTTCCGACAGCGGCTGTTGACTCTGCGAGGGGAGGACAGTAGAGCGAGAACCTGTCTGAGCCGAAGACCCCGTAGCTCGCGTTCAGCACTACTTTCAGAGCGTTCTGCACGACCTGATACCAAGTGAGTTTCTCCGGCGAGAGTCCCTTGTCTTTGGATCTGGGTTTGTACCAGTGTATTCTGAGATCCCGAAGGGACCCTACTAGTTGACTTTCCATTGCCTTTCTGTGTCTACAGACCCAATGGTCTGTGTCGGGGATCTTGTTGGTTCGGCAGTCAGCGTGCCCACAAAGAATCGTCTCGTAGCCGAGGTTCCACGTCTTGATTATGGATGGGTATAGCGAGGCAAAATCGAGCACGGCAACATCGAAGTGAACACCTGGAACAGGATCGACGACCATTCCACCTTTGTACTTTTTGCCTTTGATTACCGCAGTCGTGCTAGTCGATCCTTTCTTGGCGGTGATCTCTTCCGATCGTGGAATGAGGAAACCTCGAGAACGATGTTCGCGGAACAGCATGCTTCTGATCCAGCCCGAGACACCCTGGCGGGCCATGTCCTCCATTGGGAGAAAACTTATTCGAGAGAGCGCGGTGATGAGTTTCATAACGACCTCTCCATCGAAACTCGTCAGATTCATGACGAGCTCAGCGTCTTGGTAGCAATATGCCGCGAGTTCCGTTGGACTCAATCTTGATACGGGCGCTGAAATGTCCAGCTTACCTGTTTCGAGAAGCGCCTCGGAAACAGCATCTAGCGTAACTTCTCTGTATCTATTGCTAAAAGCATAGACTTGGATGGATCTGTTGAAGAAGAACTTGTAAAGGTCCAGGTGTACTCCGTATTTGACGGTGGCCGATTCTCTTCCTAGCTCTATGGGTATCTGGTCTCTGTAGAAGCCGAGATGGTTCAGCGCTCGATGGAACAAGTATCGGAGGTCAAAATCGTCTCCGTTGAAGGTTAGGACGAACGGATAGTCGTTCAGAGCCCTGAATATCGCTGACACAAGTTCCGGTTCAGAATCGTACACCTCAACTTCTATTCCGGGAAGTTCGACGATCTCTGTGCCGTTCTGTTTGAGGAGGAGCACCCTTTTTGAGTCGTCGGATCCGCAGAGGCTTGCGCATGTGACCTTGTACTCTGCAGCTGTGGGGTCGGGCACCCTCGTTTCTATCGGGGAGTAGACTTCGATGTCGAGTGCTACCCGTCTGAAGTTTGGAACTGGGTATTCGAGAAGGCGTAGCCATCTTTCCATTAGTTTACGGTAATCTTCGTCCTTTTCTTCGATTGCTTCTTTGACAGCGGGAAGTTGTGCTGAGGTCCCTGGCTTTAGATCGCCTTGATGGATGTTGTAAGACATTCCGGGCTCAAGATGTCTGTCGTAGATGTAGTTCTCGACGTACCTAATGTCAGCCTCCCAAGCGGTAATTATGTCTCTAATGCATCCGCTGGGTCGTCCGCCTATGGAAAGCGGGTCTTTCGCAAGCACGATAGTCACAGGGATATCTTTGCCTTCAAGCGCGTCGAAACGTCTCGAAGGCTCGAGTCCTAAGAGTCCCGGATGACTCATCAGTTCCTTGATTTTCTTCAGGTTGTCAGACGTGTCTTTGGATAGGCAGTATGGCGTGTGGCCCGTATTATCGTACCAGAATTGTATCTTCTCGGTTTGAGGATCGTAGAGTTTGAGGTATACTGCTCTTCTCTCACCGTCATACCCCGCCCCGACAAAATATGACTGAGCCATCTCCTTTGGAGTCTCAGGCTTGAACACGAGCTGGGGCTTCGTCAGAGCCCTGGGCTTCGGTGTCTCAGGTTGAGGCTTTGTTAGGTATTGGTCAAGGCTGGACATCATGCGGAGCCAAGGCCGGAAGGGCTTATCGGTAAAAACTCTTGGTCTAAGGTGGGCTTTTCGAGTTTGGGGGACCGATTGATTGGCTTCCCCGGAGTCTCCGGAATCGTCGGAAGAGTTCGATGAAACCCAGGATAGTTCGGATCGTCTCTGGTATGGCGATCGTTCATCTCCGCCGTCGTTTGATGAACGTGTTGTCAAGCTTCTTGCTGAGACTGAGTTCCCGGGTGATGCGGATATTGCTGATCCTTATCGGCGCGCTAACAGGTCAGTTAGTCGAGCGCTGAGTTATCAGCGTTGTTCTCGTTTCTGGATTGGTCTTAGATGTAAGGCTTGCAAGGTTGAGGGTCGTTCTGACTCTTTCGCGTATCGTCAAGTTGTTCATTGTCATCTTCGGGGTTGTCCGCGTTGCGGTCATACTGTTCGTGTCGGTCTTGTGAATCGGTACCTTTCTCGGCTTGTTCATTTCAAGCGTCGTTTGCTTCGTCATGTTATTCTTCCGTATCGCTGGGTCGGTGAGGCTTCTGTCAATCTCTACGATTGGCTTCTGAAGTGTGTTTCTAAACTTTGGAAGTCTGTAGGTTGGCGTGGTGGTGTCTCATGTGTCGAGTTGAAGGAAGAATACAATGGTGAGTATTACATGCATGTTCACTGTCTTGCTGTTTCAGATAGTTATGATTATTCTGCTATCGGTAATCGTTGGTTTGAGCTGACTGGTTCTCGTGGTGTGAAGTTCAAGCAGGTCTATTCTCAGGGTGGTTTGCTTTGGTATATTCTCGGCTATGTTTTTAAGGATTGGATTCGTGAGTTTGAGGATGCTGGTCGTTATGTTAGTGTTATGCGTGCTTTGCATGGCAAACGTCTGTTGCGTGCCTTTGGGTGTCTCTATGGGCGTCGGAAGAGTGCCTTAGGGAAACCCAGTGGTGGGGGATCTCTCCGGGTGGAGAGCGGAGCGAAGCGACGCGGACGCGTACTCTTGCTAAGGGTAGCAACAAGTCGTCGTCGTTGGTGTGTCCGGTGTGTTCTGGTCTTGAGTGGGAGTGGGTTGATGGTCCTATTGTCAACGGTCAGCTAGTTGTTTCGAGGTCCGGTGATGGGTGATGGGTCTTACAGGTCCCAGTCCTTCGTTCGTTGTGCTAGCTCGCGCCATGCTGGCTGGACCGTTGCTTTACCTAGCTGGACTGAGCGTGACAGCGCTCACTCTCCACTCGTTTCGGCCTACGGGACAGACGGTTAACCTTCTACGGTCGATACTCGAACTCGTGAGATCAGGATCAGCGCTCACCCAGGCAAGCGTCATCTTGCCGGTCACCCGTTTGCGTCAGCATGGTAGCTCGCGAGCGTCAAGCGTTGTCGAGGTTGGCTCTTCTTGTGTTGTGTGTGGTGCTGGTTTGATTGGTAGTGAGCGTTCGTATTGTCGTGATTGTCGTCTTGAGTTGAGCGTTCTTTGGCGTGTTAATGTGCGTCGGAAGGTTGGGCTTCCGCGTTAGCCTTTTCTTTGAGTACACGCGTGTTTTTCTTTTAATATCGGGTGCACCCAATTCTTTTTGAATTGTCACGTTCGCGCCCTACGCTGTTCTCCAAGCTGGTGCTGTTTTCTATCGTTGTAGGAATCGTAGGTTCCGTTCTGGTGGTGGTAGGTTTGGCATTGCCTCCTATTGTTGGGGTGCAAGTGGTATGTGCTTGTCGAACGATAACCGTACCCAGTGGTAGAGTTGATCCTAATCCTTTGCAGCTACCTTTCTTAGTTGCAGGTTCTATAGTGTTGATAGGCGGTTTGAGTTTTCTTGCTGTTCAGCTTTTCAAACGCTAGTCCGGTTCGGTTGCTAACAGGGGCAATGATTAGTAATCACCTTTCGGAATGGTAGGTGATTTCCATTGGTTAAGGGCGATGGGGAAGAAGAGGACGAAAGGTTTGTTGACATGCTTGAGGGGTTCTTGAAGCGATACGAGGCGCAGATCGGAAGGGCGATTGATGGTTGGACCAAGAACATGGAGAAGGAACCGGAGCGAAAGCTAAGAATTGTTTTGGCGATCGTTCTTCTTGTCGCGTTCTCGGTGTTTGCGCTTGCTTGGTTGACTTTGGCTGGTAAGGTTAGTGGTGATGCTTTTGCTTTCCTCATAGGCTCCGTGATTGGTTACCTATTTTCATATCTTCGGTTAACCACTCATGGACGTGGCTAACCTTCATCATTAGTAGTGTTGACGTCTTGTGACTTGTTTCTCAGCATGTGAAATTCTGAGTGTAGTCCGAGCCGGAAGGAATTATTGTACTAGGGTTCGTATCGCAAATCTTGTTGCCAACATCGGGAGATACGGGGCCATGGAGAGAGACGCTGTAGAGAACATTTGAGCGAAGTGCAATTTCGAAGTTGCCGTTGGATGAAATTGTGGTGGACAGTGTGTCAGTTGTTGTTGGACGGAATTCTATTGTTTTCGGGGGGTTGTTTGAACTCGGATATACCATTAGGGCGGTGCCGTGGACAAAGGTGAAACCCGAGGGTGTAGAGCTTGTTTTGAAAATGGTATTGGGTACCGAAGTAAGCGCAAAACCTACCCCTAGCACCACTACTCCTATTAGCAATATGACTATGACGATCTTGTACCTCATATGGCTATGAGGCCGGGAAAGTTGAGCGGGTTGTGTCTGTGACATTGTATCTCTTCGGTTTGATGAGTCTCAGTATTAAGAAGATCTCCCGCTTGTCCCACGTTACGTCGTTTTAGTTGGTAGTTATCGCCTTCGCTTGGATTTTGAGGATTGCTATCCAGTCTTTTGCATTGAGTTCTTCTCCATTTGTTAGTTTGGTTATTAGTTCCGGAGGAAGCATTTGGAATGCTTCCATTAGTTGAGGTCGTAGTGTAGGAGGAAGATTGAGCTTCTTTTCGGCTATTTTGAGCCCTTCGTTGACTTGGTCGTACTCTGTTGGTTGTGAACGGGCTTGAGCTATTTCCTTCGCGTTCAGTGGAGCGTTTTCCGAGATTTGTTTGAGAATATTGTCGTAGTAGCCTTTGAGTTCGGCTACTTGGTGTTCCAGGTCTTTGATTTTTTGCTCTTGGGTCTGCTGAGTCTGGATAGTGGTTTTGTCAACGTTTACGCGTAGATTTGGGTATGCTCTTTGGTAGATTTCTCGTAGTCTCTCGATTGAGTCGGTTCCTTTCTTATCGAAGTAATGCTTTAGGATAATGTTGTTAGCGTGGTGTCCCGTTAGAGCGTCTATTTCGTAATCGTTGACGTTGGGTAGTCTGAAGGCGTTTGTGTAGAACATGCGGAAGCTTCTGTATGGATTTACGTTGTCGTCGTTGATGTTGGCTTTTCGTAGTGCTATTGTGATAAGGTCGTATGCCGCTGAATAGCGCATTCTGAATATTGGCTCATCCGGTTTTTCTTTGTCTATCGGAATGAAGGTTTCGATGACTTTGATTTTCTTCTCTTTCTTAGTTTCCGGGTCTATCTCTTCAAGAGTCTTGGTTATTTCTTTCTGGTGAGGCTGGAGGCATAGGTTGAACTGTTCGATTGTTTCCGGACCTATGAATGTCAGTGAGGCGCTCTTGTTGGATTGAGTGTAGAATCCTCTTGGGAGATTGACACGCACGAAATCTTGTCTGGTTTCGAGTTCGTCTCTGAAGTGGTTGTAGGTTAGCTTGAGTATCGTTCGAATTCGGAATCCAGTATCTTTGGCGACATAGATGAGGAGCTTGTGTAGGTCGTTGTCGAGTAGTCCTAATATTCGGTGAATTTCATCTGTGGTGTAGCTTCTCGTTTCGTTTTCGACTTCATAGTCGTTCTCAAGTGTAGGCATGTTTACGTTGCCTCCGTGTCTTAGTAGTGCCCACATGGCGTTTTTGAATACTGCTTTGGAACCGTTGGTGAGGGTGTCAGCATGATCGTAGAGTGTGTCGGCGAGGTCTTGGGGATCTTGCGTTTTCGCTAAGGCGATATATTGGTCAGGGTCCATTTGGAGGCTTTTTAGGTACGGTCCAATCTGCTCTCGGTAGGTGAGCCAGGTTGATGTTTTTGGCCAGTGGATTTTCCAGAGCAATCTTTTTACGCTTCTATAGGGTACAAGGTAGTCCCACTTGCTCTTGTCGGATATTTCCATGGCTAACAGTAGGGTCATACCTAGATTTATCCCTTTCTATTATAGGGGGGAAAAACCCAGTATTTCGGTAAAAAGGTTCCCCGTAAGGATGCAAGAAATGCCCGACTCGAAACTGCTGGAGAGGCTAATACTGGCCCGAGAAGCTCTGCTTCTTGTATCACAGGGAAGGAGTGAAAGATCCGCAATCTCAAGAATCACCTCTGCCGATCCTCCACTCCGACACGAGAAATCTTCAGCGCTTAAACTAGTCATTGACACGATTTCGAGACTTGACTCTCTGAACAAAGCGGTTCTGACGATTTTTCCAGGCGAGAAATTTGACAGAAAGAGCCTCGCTCTCTTCCACCTCACCGCCTACCTCATGCTCGCGAATGATACAGATGCAAAGGCTGATTTGGTTCGGGGCTTGAGAAGAATATCATCCGAGCGCGAAGGTCCGAAGCTCGAACAATTACTTGGGTTCCTGATAGCACGCGCGCCTCTCGACAATTGGAGTGATATGACCGAGACGGAGCAGGTGGGCCTTCATACCCACAATCCGCCATGGTGGGTCCAGTATTGCTTCTACCACTTCGGTAGAGAAACTGGTCTCAAGATCCTTTCTCCACCTGCACGTCCTCGATACATTCGCGTTAATCCGCTCAGAAATCGTGGTCGAACTAGCCTTCCGTTTGAATTGAGAAAATACTCAGGTCAGCTGGTCGAGGCTGATTCTGGCACTCACTTACTGACCGGGTCTCCCTCGGTCCTTGCGAAGTATTTCGAGATAGGCCTCTTCCAAGTGCAAGACTTTGCCTCCTACCTATCAGTTAAGGCTGCAGACCCCACACCTGGGGAGAACGTGCTGGATCTCTGCGCCGCGCCCGGTGGCAAGACAGCGACTCTGGCTCAGATGATGAAGAATCGAGGACGAATCACTTCGGTCGACTATTCCAGGAATAGGATGGCGTCGTGGAGGACGGAAACGGAGAGACTCGGAGTAAAGATCGCCTCACCCCTAATCGGAGACGCGTCAAACCTAGGCCTCGCCCAACCATTCGACCTCGTGTTTGTCGACCCGCCCTGCACCGGAACAGGCATTCTCGATCGAAACCCGCGGATGAAATGGCACCTCTCTCCAAAGCTCGTTCAAAAGTTCTCACTCCTCCAATTTAGCATGCTCGAAGAGTCTTCAAGGTACACGCGTCCTGGAGGCCGCATCCTTTACTGTACTTGCAGTCTCACACTCGAAGAGAACGAATTTGTACTTTCGAGGTTTTTATCTGCGCATGCTGACTTTGAGACCCGTCCAATCTTGGAAGAATACGGTTCCCCAGGACTCCGCGGCCAAAATAATTGCCGACGCTTCTATCCTCATAGGGACAGAACTGCAGGTTATTTCATTGCCAGGCTCGAACGCATTGGTCAGGCATAACGCGCGTCTGCGATTCGAGTTTCGGGGAGTCAAGGAAAGTAGGCTGATAGTCCGTTTAGGAGCCGTAGAGTCGGCTTCGCCCGACGAGGTCCGTGAGTATTGGCATCAGGTCAAGTCCGCGTATCCTTCCAAGGTTTCCCCTAGCTGCTGACGCTTCGCTGAGCTTGAGAACACGACTTGCAGGGACATCGGGACCACCTATTATCACTGGGACCGGGTCGCCGGTATGGGCTCCATACCCGACAGGGGTAGCATGATCGGCTGTCAGCGCGACATAGTTAAGTCCGATATCGACTTCATCGATGATGTGCCCGACAAGCGTGTCCACTTCTTCTAAGGTTCTGACCTTGCCTTTGAAGTCGCCGTCATGGCCCGCGATATCCGGCGCTTTTACATGGACTAGAACAAAGTTCTTGTCCTTGCTTCCTTCGATGACTGCTTTTGCCTTTGCTTCGTAATCTGTTTTGATCCCGCCGGTTGCACCTTTGATATCCATCACTTCCATTCCTGCGGCCATGGCTATTCCTTGGACCATTGGGGTTCCTGAGATGCAGGTTGCCCGGAGGTCGAACATTGACTTGAAGCTTGGAAGGTTGGGAATTGTTCCCGCTCCCCTTGTTAGAACAATGTTGGCCGCCCTTTCACCATCATTCGCTCGTTCCTGATTCAACGGATGCTCCCGCAACACCTCATGTGATCTCTTGACAAATTCATTAACTGCGAGGGATGTTCGTTTTGCTTCCTCGCTTCCATCCAGCGCTTTTGAAATCGCTATCTTAGCACCTTCCTCTTTCGGGTCTACATCGGACACCATTCTCGACAGCTTCTCGCCCCGCAATACTAGGACTGCTCGGTGATCAACTGTGGCTTTGAAAATAGTCCTGACGCCAGGTACCCCATCGATCTTGATTGCGTCGACCACCTTGGCAAGTTTCGAGGTTCCTTTTCTGATTCGTCCTGCGCGTCTATCTTCTACACGGAAGTCATCATCAACTGTGGCGAAGTTGCATCGAAACGCGACATCGCCTGGGCGAAGCTCTATTCCAGCGCCCATCGCCTCTAGCGCACCCCTTCCCGTGTAGTACTTGGCTGGATCGTATCCTAGCAAAGCGAGATTTGCAACATCGCTTCCCGCACGTACACCGGGAGATATCGGGTCAAGTTGACCGACAAGGCCTCCTTTGGCTAATCTGTCCATGTTCGGAGTGTTTGCGTATTCCAGAGGTGTCTTGTAGTCATGATCGATTAATGGCCTGTCGGCCATTCCGTCGACGATTAGCAATACGGCTCTTTTGTCTGCCAATGGGTTAAACTTCCAGCGGACCATTTTACGGTAATACAGTTAAAACAGTTTGCCTCAGGAGCGATTGCTAGCACGTTTGATGATGACTCACATCTATGGGCAAACATTGCGTGACTCAGTCTCGAATGACTAGGCTCTGATGGTAAAGGTATCATGGGAATGAAGAGATAAGATTTGGATCAGTGCGCTGTCTGTGGAATGAAAATTGTAGATGCCATTATGGGCCTTTGTGCCAATCACTCAGAGGTTTACCATAAGGTCAAGGATGCCTACTCCATCTGGTCCGCTGCATATGGCAGCCTGACGATCGAAGATTTTCTCAAGCGACTACTTGCCCTGCATGAAACTGGCGATCGTGCAAGAGAGATGGCGCAATTCCTTATTCGCAACCCCGAGAGGTGGAAATAGATCAAGACCCTAATCGTTTGCGAGAAGCCCGACGCGGCCCAACGAGTCGCAAGAGCGCTCGACGAAGAGAACCTCCCTCGAAAACTAGAATCGCAGGGCGTACCCTATTTCGAATGCCATACGAAACAAGGACAGCTCATCGTCTGCTCGGCCCTTGGCCATCTATATGGCGTCGATTCCAAAGGTCGATCAAGTAGACGTTCCTATCCTGTCTGGGATTATCATTGGACAGCGAGACATCTGTTTGATCGAGCCTCGACGAGATTGGCTCGATGGGTTCGGGTCATCGGATCCATTGCAGCAAACGCGGATCGATACATCAACGCGTGCGATTATGACCTTGAGGGATCTGTTATCGGTCACACGATTCTGCAATACGCCTGTAGCGGGGCCCATACCAATGCGCTCAGGATGAAATTCAGTACAATGACAGAGAAAGAGCTTCGAATCGCCTTTCAAAAGCTCAATTCAAAAACGGAGCTTCCGGCGGTAGATGCGGGAAAGTGTCGGCATGAATTAGATTGGATTTACGGGATAAACCTCTCGCGGTTGCTGACTGAGTCAGCGTTGAGGCAAGGAGGAGGATATACTACTCTTAGCACTGGGAGAGTACAAGGCCCCACTCTCGGCTTTGTTATAGAACGAGAGGAGGAGATATCCTGTTTTGTCTCGGTTCCGTTTTGGACAATAGATGCGACAATCGTTCACGACGATAAGTTTTACAGTTTAGAATATGAACGGGACAGGCTCGCCTCTCAAGCTGAAGCCAAGGGCGTTTGCGATGAGTGTAGAGATGGTCTACTCGACGTTAAAGCAGTAGAATCTCGCGAGATTCAGCGATATCCTCCTTACCCGTTTGACTTGTCGAGCCTTCAATCCGAGGCCTATCGACACTTCGGTTATTCTCCGGCGAGGACCCTTGCCTTGGCCGAGAGATTGTACCTGGATGCGCTCATCTCCTATCCCAGGACTTCTAGCCAGAAACTCCCCCCTGATATTGGGTATGGCGAGATCTTGCAGGGAATCGCATCTCATGCAAACTACCGACCATTAGTCGCCAAGCTCATGATGCGTGACGATCTTAGTCCAAACAATGGTCCCAAGGATGATCCCGCTCACCCTGCAATCTTCCCTACAGGCGAATTTCTCAGACGACCCGTGTCAGGCGGAGAGGCCAAATTATACGATCTCATTTCGCGACGGTTCATGGCCACGTTTGCAGACTCCAGCCTCAACACGAGTTCCAGAATAATTCTCACCTGCAACAGTCACAGATTCTTTCTCTCAGGCTCTCGCATAATGAGACCAGGATGGGTTGAGTTCTACCGCCCGTATGTATTTGATGATTCAATACCTCTACCTGACTTGAGAACCGGTGATAAAGCAAGGGTTCAGGACATCAAATCTGTCGAGAGGTTCACACAACCGCCTCACCGTTACAATCCAAGTAGTCTGCTGAAGAAAATGGAAGATGCCAACATCGGTACAAAGGCTACGAGAGCAGGGATAATCGACCTTCTCTATGCGCGAGGATATGTTAGAGAAGAACGGATTAGGGCGAGCGAACTCGCTGACAAAGTGACTGATACTCTTTCAACGTACTGCCCCTTGATTATCGACCCGTCCTTCACGGCGAGTCTGGAGAATTTGATGGAAGACATCCAGAATGGAACCGCATCTAGACGCGGCGTTCTAGTGGAAGCACTGCAGCATCTTCGACCGATAATGCTCTCGCTAGCAGAAAACGAACGGGAGATCGGGTGACAACCCTGTCCGAAATGCGGGCTGAAACTTGGTGTCGTGCGCAATCGTGGGACTGGCAAGAGATTCATCGGTTGCAACGGCAAATGGCAAACTGGATGTAATTTTACCCTTCCATTGCCTCAATTCGGCAATCTCACACTCTTGACCCGCCACTGCAACATATGTGAATTTCAAATGGTACAAGCCCGATCAAAGGGCCGCCGGCCGCTGGTCTCTTGTCCACGTTGCTATGCAACGAAAGCTAGGCAAACGAAACTGGTCTCTAGCAAAAGCAAGATTCCCGCACAAATATCGCGGGAAGCGCCGCCTACTACTTGAAGCGCCTTCTCTTATCTAGAACGAGAAGGAAAGTCAGGGATGTGAAGAACATTAGGATTACAAGCGACACGATGTAGGCTAGCGCTGTGCTACTTGAGACTACCCCCGGGTATTGCAGGACGGTCATCAGAGCGAATGCAGGGGCGACTATCTGAAGAGGAAAGAGAGCGAGCCCCACCCATAGACCCCATCTCGTCACCCTCATTATTCCCAGCGAGCCGACTATCGATAAGGCTCCGATGATGTAGAGCGGATACAGTGTCGTGTCCTGTACTACGAGGGGATAGATGAGGTAGTACAGACCGGAGGCAGCGTAGAAGAAGGAGGAGAAAGAGAGACCAACCGGGCGTATCAATGCTGCGGAAAGTGCTTCGTCTTTCGTCGCCTGCTTGGCTTCTTGCTTAGGCATTGTAGCGTTCGCACGCCGGGTCAGTATCTTCCCCAATAAGCTTTACAATGACTTCCCGCAGGGTGTCGGCAGACTTGAGCCGAGCGAAACTCTACCTTTCAACTCGAGTTCCATTCACCGGCACGTCATCGGCCTTTGACGAGTCGCGCTTCGTCTTTTTCGGTGTCCCCTACGACAAGACCAGCACTTACAAGGCCGGATCGAGATTTGCCCCGGGAGCCCTCCGAGATGTTTCAGCCAACATGGAGCTCTACAGCGTTAGGTCAGAGGTGGATCTAGAGAAAGTCGCGGTTCACGACTGGGGAGATGTTGATATCGTTGAGAATCTTGTAGAGACCCTCGACAGAGTCAAGTCTGTTTGTTCTGAACTGTTAGGCTCAAAGAAGATTCCTATCATGGTTGGCGGGGAGCACTCCATAACCAAAGCGGCCGCTGATGCCCTGCCAGAGGACACAGGCCTAGTGAGTTTTGATGCGCATCTTGACCTGCGAGATGAGTTCCTCGGTGAAAAACTGTCTCATGCTACTTTCATGCGTAGAGTCTCCGAGAAGATAGGCTCCGATCATATCATGGAGGTCGGAATCCGTGCTTTCTCTAGGCCTGAGCTAGACTTCACCAGGAAATCAGGAGTCACGATGATTACTCCACAGGATTTGAGAGAAGCGGGGATTTCAAAGACTGCTCAAAGAATCAGAGGATTCCTGTCCGGGTTTTCGCACAGCTATGTGACAGTAGATATCGACGTGCTGGACCCGGCGTTCGCCCCAGGCGTCGGAAATCCTGAACCTGACGGCCTCTCAACAGACGAGCTTCTTACATTGGTCGACGCATCAGTGGAAAGGAACACCGTCGGGTTCGACCTCGTCGAGGTATCACCACAACTGGATTCGGGCCAAACGGCCGCGGTCGGTGTAAAGGTCATATTCGAGGCCATTGCCGCTCTGTCAGCGCGGAGTCATAGAACATGAAACTGGACAACTACATCACAGCGTCCACCGCTCGAGTCAAAAGCGACAAGAACGTACCGAAAGCCAAGTTTGAAAAGCTCAAGGCCGTCGCCGAGAAAAAACTCCTCGACGCGAGAGCAGCAAGTTCAAAGGCCAACCTCAACGGTATTACAGTCGAATTCTACGGAAACAGCAAGCACCAGTACGATTTTTGGAAACTAAACTGGAAGGAAGCTCCTGATTCCTCCCAAGCAGACGCGAAGATCTACTCAGCATACGGGGTTGAGGGACATGACCCTGCCGCGTACTATTGCCCGGAAGCGCACGAATCAATTTTCTTCAATACGGAATACTACGGACAATGCAAAAGCTGGGCCCTGGGCATGGCCGCCGCAATCATGGAGGAGAAAAGGAATACACACTCGATACACGGGGCCTGCGTCGACGTCTCGGGCAGAGGAGTCATAATCGTTGCTCCGACAGGTACTGGCAAGACGACTCAAGCCTTCAAACTGATGGAGCTTCCAGGAGGGAGAATCGTTGGAGACGACTGGGTGTACATTGACCATAACGAAGGAGAACAACTCGGCTACTTGATCGGAAGGCAACCTGAGAAGAGCCTCTACATGAGAACAGAGACACAGATGAGCAAGCCATGGCTTCGAAAAATCTTCGACGAGAGCAAATGCGAAAACGTCACCACGAAGAAAGAGAATTGCGAGTTCACTCAGGGTTCAACAGGTTGCAAACTAACAAGCAGCAAGTGCGTGTTCGATGAAGGATTGCAATGGTGCTACTACGCTTTCGGAAACAGCAGAGCACTGATTCCTCGAGAAAAAATGTTCGGGCCTGGAAAGGTTACCGATCAGGCGAAAATCAAGCTCTTAGTTTTATTGCGAAGAGACGACAAGAGTCCTCCAGAAGTCCATTTGGACGCTGACGAAGCGATAAAGACCCTCAGGAAGGGAGAGTACATGGTACGTCCGGGTGCAGGGCCGAAAGAGATGTGGGGGAAACTTGCCAGCGAACCTTGGTACAACCCCTACTTGCTTCTCTTGGACCATGCCCGCCAAGAACAGTTCTTCCGACGGATGATTTCCAAGTTCCACGTCAAATGTCTACTGCTAAACACAGGCGTCGACAGCATAGACGGAACTCACAAACGAATTATCTCCAAGCTAGAGAGCACCTAGATCCAATTCGTGCTGAAAAAACGTTAAGACACCACGGGGAAATCGTAGCATATGCCTGCGAGACGTTCCTGTACGACGGCAAAGAGACGAAAAGCGTGCTATTACTATGCTGGAAAGGAGACCAAAGCAAAGAAAGTTGCAAAGAAGAAGGCAAAGAAGCCCACGAAAAAGCTAGCGCGGAAACCAAGAAAGCAATGATCCGTTCAGCTCAATACGAAACCGGGAAGAAAACGAGAGTTAGCCACTGGATCGAGGGAACGGACCCCGAACCTATCCAACGGTGCAGCAACGCGACTTACTAACCCGTTGAGAGAGTGGGGTAGTCTGATCAGTCTCGTGCCTTCGCCCGCTACCCACTCGTCCATCAAGTAGCCTCTACGAACAAGAGAGCGGATCAACGTGAGCCGTTGTCTTTGTGTCCAGAAAAACGTGTCTTCATCCAGAACATGAATGTGGAACCCTCTCCCAGAATAGACAAGCCGGAGTTCTCCGAAAGAACCAGACAGCTCGTCCATCAACTCGAGCGCCTGCTCCTGGGCCAATTGGAGTTCTAATCTACAAAAGGACAATCCTTGCCGTTTGCTCAGCTTCTCCTCAAGGTTGCCGTGTATTGGACAATCGAAATTCTCGGGATCAATATCAAAAGCTAATTGTTGACCAAACGATTTGCCGAGTTGTTCGATCTTGCCTGGGCCACGTCTGGCTTCTTCCCAATTTCTGTATACGTTCCTGTCATAATATAGTGATTCGGGCCGGAACTCTACACAATATCGTCGGAGATCCTGTAACCCGTTGTATTCATCGATGAGAATTGTCCGGGATCTATCCCTTCGATATTCAGCCGGGAAGATTTTCGTGTGTTGTCCAATAACAACCGCGAAGACTACTGGTCTTGACCAGCCTCGAAACCAATTTTGCACGAGATCTGTCTTGAACTCTCGTTGGTAGAATTCGTACCTCTCTTGGACCGTTGCGGGGCGCATTTGGTCCGGGAATCGGTATCGCGACCTCATCATCTACGCTGCTTCGACCGCAGTATTTTCGGTAACCTTCTTCAGCTGAGCCCGATACATTTCTACTATTTCATCGGTTGTGGTACAGTCTTCAGCTGATTTGTCCTCACGATATTTTCCAGTAAACCGTGGAAACCTCACGGCTAGACCTGCCTCCGGCCTGATACTGTTCATGCCACAGGTGTGTATGGGGCTCAGCGTGATTTCCGCGCCAACTATTTCAAGGACGAGTGCTGGGACGAGCCACACGTCTGCCTCGATCTTGGAATCTACCCTCGAGTGCCGGTGATCTACCCTATGTTTCTCAAGAAGTTTGGGCAATTTGTCCAAGTCTTCATCCGTAAATCCTGAACCGCATTTGCACAACGTTCTGAATACGTCGTTGCTCTTGTCATAAGCGGCAAGAAGCAGGGCGCCGTAGGTTCCACCTCGCCGTCCTCTGCCCGCGAAGGCTCCCACTATGGCTAGGTCGACGCTGTCTCGCATTTCCGATTTGTAGTCGCGCTTATACTTGATCCAGGTCCATCCCCTTGCTCCAGCCTTGTAAGTCGAGTCAGGGCCAATTGATTTGATCATCAATCCTTCACAACCATCCGCCACCGCCTCTTGCATGAATTCATCCAGCTGCACGGGGTCATTGCAAATTTTCTGTTGAGAAAGGTCAAGTCTTTCACTTTTTGGGATCAGCTTTCGAAGCCGTTCGCGTCTTTTGAGATAAGGCTGGTCAGTATAATCAATTGTGTCAGCGTACAGGAGGTCAAAAGGAAAGAAAGCAACCGGTATGTCCCGGATCGTTTTTTCAAGGTCGTATTTTCTGCCTCTGCGTTGCGAGACTAGCTGGAATGGTAGAAGTTCACCTGTTGCCGAGTCAACGGGAACCGCTTCTCCTTCAAGGATTAGTTCAGTTTCTTCTAGGCTGTTCTTCAGTAATTGTTGCACATCTGGAAATTGGCCAGTGATGTTCTCAAGGCGTCTGGAGAAGAGCGTGGTCCCCTTAGGGGAGACATGTGCTTGAATCCTTAGGCCGTCGTACTTGTACTCAGCTGCACACTCGCCGTTCATCTTTGCAAGGATTGCTTTCGCCTCAGAGAGCCGTTCCGCAAGCATCGGCCGGATAGGCCTCCCGACGGTAACCTTGAGAAATTCAATTGCCTTCACTCCTCCAGTGGCGAGAGTTCTTGCAACGTAACCGAGGTCGGATGAGCGATTGTAGGCGCGCTCCAGAGTGGGCCTTGATTCCTTTCCACCAAGGGAAATCGCGAGAGCGTCAAGAATGGTCATGTCGGCGACTCCAAGCCGGAGACGACCGAGAGCCATTCGAGTGATGTATTTCGCTTCGGTTGGAGAAGCTTTCCCCAAGAGGCTTGTCAAATGTCTAAGCTTAGAGTTAATGGAGCCTTGGCCTGCTTCATGCGCTATGGTGTCGAAAGCATCGTAGACTTGCTCCACCGTTAGGGCCTCACTCTCAAAGGACACCTGAGCCTTTTCTTTGAGGAGCTGCCCCGCAACTGTTCCAAGATCGCCCAACTTCTTGTAGAGAAGTGTAACCTCCAATTCGGCTTGCCCGGTTACCGTCGCGAGAGCCCGAAACAGGAGCTTCTCTGCTACTCCTAGCTCAATGCCGAGAAAATCTGGATATAGCTTTCCCTGAGTTAGGTATACCACCCTATCGATAATTGACTGTGGAGTATCATCTATGAGTTCGACAAGAAGACGGGTGATCTCCAATCGTTTCGTGGTCGCTTCAATCTTTGCGTATGTCTCGACTATTCGCGAATAGAGCAAGATGCAGAAGCAGCCTGGTGGGTGATGAGGGGCTAGATGCCTTAATTTGTTACTTGTGTTCCGGTAGAGCCTTTGATTGCCTTTCCGAGGTCTCCGAGGTTAGCTATTACCGATCTTTTTCCACCGTTCCCAAGGAACCGGATCGCAGCTTCCACTTTGGGCCCCATGCTTCCTGTAGCGAAAAATCCCTTCTTAGCGTACTTCTCAAGCTCATCTCGGCTAATCTTTGACAATAATTGCTGGTCCCGTTTACCGTAATTAATGTAGACACCTTCAACGTCTGTGAGAATGACCAGGTTTTCTGCGTGAATCGATGTAGCCAATCTTTCAGCGGCTAGGTCCTTGTCTATCACGGCCTCTACCCCCTGCAGCCGGCTGCCTTGTCTTATGACCGGTATACCTCCTCCTCCACATGCAATTACCACGGACTCGTCATCGACTAGAACCCTGATTGCTTCATCCTCTATGACGGCCTTAGGATCAGGCGATGGAACGAGTCTTCTGTATCCTCTGCCCGAATCCTCTTCAATGACGAGGTCGCTTCTAGATCTCAGCAAAGCATCTCTTTGCTCCTTTGTGTAGAAGGGCCCAATGGGCTTCGAGGGGTTCCTGAATGCAGGATCGTTCGGCTCCACTAGGACCTGGGTGACAACTGTCGCAACTGACTTGCTTGTTCGACGTTTGGATAATTCATCTTGGAGAGATTGTTGAAGAATATAGCCGAGGAATCCTTGGGTTTCTGCTCCACAAGCGTGAAGGGGCAAGGGGGGTACCTTCTTTCGACCCATCTCATGCCTTATGACGGTTGCACCTATCTGGGGGCCATTTCCGTGGACAATGACAATTCTAAGGCCTTGGTCCACAAGCGTCGCTATCTGAGTTGCAGTCGATCTTACGTTCTCGTATTGTTCTTCGAATGTCCCTTCTTGATTGCGTTGAAGAATGGCGTTCCCGCCAAGGGCGAGAACCGTTATGGGAGTCCGGGGCGACAAGCTCGTTTTGTCTCTTCGAAGGAGCCAACAAGAAGGTGAGGTCCCTTTTGTCTCTAACGTCCCGCTCCGAAGCAAAGTTGGGTATTCAATGATGCCTCTAAGTTAGAAACAAGCTCTATTCCCCTTCGACAGATTTGGCGGACTTAAAGGCGAGCTGTAATTGCCTTCTGCGCGTGCTAGGACGTTGGAATTTGTCGAGTATGTCATATCATTGAGATGATTCAATTGATAGGTGGTGACCACTGATATGGGCGCGCCCCCACGCAACGACGGTCGAAGCGTAAAGCGCTATTACGTCGCGGGTGAATTCTACGACTGGGTGACCGATCCCAGAGCCCTGGAACGGATATTCCATTGGGGAAGATCCACTGTTGCTAAGAGGTTGATTCGAAGGCTAGGCAGATCGCAGTTCGCGCTGGATATCGGCTGCGGGACGGGCCTGATTACGAGGTACATTCAGTCTTCGCGAATCGTAGGCGTTGATATCAATCGATGGAACCTTGACAGGGCGAAGAGACGGATTCCCGATGCCAACTTTGTACAATGCGACGTCGAGCATTTGCCGCTCCGAAACGGTCTTGCAGATTTTGCAGTCTGCACTGAAGTGGTGGAGCATCTCTATCTTCCTGCTCGGGCCCTCAGGGAAATCGCGAGGGTAATGAGACCTAACGGTACATTCATCGGTTCGGTTCCAAGCAGCAATCCTTTGTGGAGGTTCCGAAACATTCTAAGTGTGACCCATCCCCAATCCGAACCGTTTCACAACAATTTCTCAAAGCCCCAGCTGAAAGCATTGTTGTCGAGGTTCTTCGCTGATACAAATTTGTTCTATGAGAATCTACTGATGAACCTCTTCTTTATGGCCCGTGGACCTGATTCCAACCGAAACGCAGCCAGAAGGCCAAAGCTGGCGGGTTGTTAAATAGCAGTGTTTTCTTCCAAGCGTCATAATACCAATGTATCCTTACCCCGGATGGCGGCGAGTGATCTTCGTTGCGGTGCTCGTCGTCGTGCTGGTCTTTGCCTTAGCCCCTTCCATAACTCAGGGCACCATCAAGGTCCACATCTATGGATTAACTACCCGCGGGGTCATTGACCATCTGTACGTCAAATTCGCGAACTTGCAATTCCACACTTATGGTTTCGGATCCAGTGCAGGATGGGTCAACGTTACCGAGACTACGCCGATCATTGATCTCATCCCGATGACCTCTCAGTTTTTGCCACAGATCGTGGCCTCTGCTCAGATAACGTCAGGTAGATATGATGCAGTCCGATTATTCATGACAAATTCTACCGCACTGGTAGGCTCCTCTCACGTGTCTCTATCAAATACCCCGACGTTGAGTGCAAACTTCACCTTACCCGTTCCTCCGAACGGCTTTGGGGACGTTCTGTTGCTGGTAAGCTTCGATGAGTCCCTTGTCTTAGCGAATCCAGCTGCTCTATCGGTCCAAGTTGTCCAGACATCGGTCGTCTGACATTGCTACCGAAACTATCAAATTCGACCCTCGAATAAGAGATTTGCATGTGCGTGATTGGCAAGAATCAACTGGTTAGCCTGATTAAGGCTCACAAGAGCATTCATCCATTTGATTACGGGCTCCTTGACGGAGATGGCTACGTTCTCACGGTGAAGGAGGAGAGGACTCTCCATTATTTGGAATGTGTTTACTCCTCCGGAATTTGTGGCGCATCTCACCGCCAAGAGTAAGTATGGCAGAATGGGACTCTCGTTTCTGAACGCTGCAAAAGTCCACAGCGGGTTCATAGGTCGTCTCGCTCTCGAGCTTGTTAACCTCAGCAACGAGCGACAACCGATAACGATCAGGAGAGGCGATCCTCTAATGCACATTGAGTTCATGAAGCGTGAGGGAGAAGCTTCACCCTACAACGGAGGCTACATGTTCCAATTCATGAGTGAAGACGAAATCGGGGAATACATGTCGATCCTCGCAAGAGACTTCAAGACTTTGTTTCCGAAAGAGTACCTCACGAAGGCGGCTCAAGCGCGCGTCGCTGTAGTCACTCAAATCTAATTGAACGACTGTCAATAAACTGGAGCTATTATCCATGGCCACTCTGGGTCGGACGGAACCTGATCTCAGTTCTGAGAGGAAATTTCACCTAGGACCCGCTTTAGCTTGGGATCTTTGATCGCTGCGATAGAGGACTCGTAGAATTCCTTCAGCTTCGTCGCTTCGATGCCTGCCCTGGCATATTGGTTCGCCTGAAGTGCCATCTCCAGCTTATCGAGTTCGTGAACGAGCTGGGCTTCCTTGCTCCTTTCGTTCTCGAGCTCCGACCACAGCTCCCGATAGGCTCGCTGATTCTCCTGCGGAAAGTACGAAAGGAGTTGTTCTCGGGCCGAGATTTTCTGAGTTCTAACGACATTTTCTCCCTTCGACTCTTTCTCCTGAGGCGTCAGATCCCCTGTAATCGCTTCTTCCAAGTCATGCAATAATGCAAGCTTTAGCAATCTTTCCACGTTATAGCCTCGTCTCTCACCTTCGAATAAACAGAGAAGCGATAGTGCAAAAGAATGATCGGCGACCGACTCATTTCGCTGGAGACGAAGCTTCTTGAGCCAGCCTCTGCGCGGCTCGGCCTTTAATCGGGCAGCAAGTTCCCAAAACTGGACAAGCTTGTCCAAACCTCCTTCCGCTCCAGCAGTGAATCTCGTCACAATAGCTAAAAACCCTTCATAATGCGAATACGTCAACTATTCGACTCGTCAAGGCGTAGCAAATTGGTTAAGAAAATCCTAACTAGATTCGCCGTAGCAAAGAAGCCAGCTCGAACTGCGGGTACGCAATACAGGTCTCCTCGAATTTACCTGCCCACAAAATTCACTGATGATTCTAGCTTTCCATTCAAAGAGGGAGATCTCCTTACTATCCGGGTTGATAGGCGCAAGCTGATCGTCCAGAGGGCTCAGAAAAGCATTCAACAGTCGTTTGAAAGCGGAGATACTCGGCAGAAACCATAATATCAGCGCAACGCTCTCTTACTCCTGCGCTGCAAGTCGAATGCTAAGAGTGACTGTACAGATTACAAATCTCACAGGCGAACGTTTCTGGGATCAGGAATCACAATTGCCTCCTCAAGTCCAGATTGCTGTAAACATAAATGTGGTGGGATTGGACTTGAAGAACGAGTTAACGGCCAATGCTCCCTTTGTTTTCACGGTAAATTACAATCCATCCATCGCGCAGCTCAGCGTTAAAGGTCGGGCCCAAGTGTCCGGGGAAAAAGAAGAGATCTCTAAGATGATAGATGATCATAAACAGAACAAGCCACCTCCTGTTGCGATAATCCAAGCGGTATCGAGCATTGCGATGGCTGAGGCGATTCTATTGTCGAAAAGCCTGGGGATTCCACCACCACTTCCCCCTATGGGCCTGCCACCAGAACAAATACACGCGCAGCAACAGCAAAGCCCGAGAAAATCTGAGTCACGCTACACAACCTAATCGGACCACCAGATTATTTTTGAGCCATCCAAAATCTTGGAGGTTTGTCATCCCTCCAAAAAATTGGACTGAGAGAAGGACAAATGCTATGTCGGGAAATATGTGGGTTTTAGGTCCCAGACTCTATGGGGCCTGGCGGCAGAAATGGGGTTACAGTATCGAATCTTGGGGCCACGAACGGACAACACAGCCTCGCGCATGAACAACTTCGGCTGTTTTACCTGACCCTCTCTTTGGGATCCAAGCTCATCAAAGATCGCCATTCATCAGGAGTTGTCTCAATGACACCGATCCCCCCGCATTAGGAACCACTATTTCGAGCGAGATCGACCGAATCCCATTGGCCCAACGCTACTAATACGCACGTGTATTTGCTAAAACTGCACTTTTAGCAAACCTTATTTTCGCCTCAGCCCACATCGTGTCGAGGGGCGAATACCTTGGATTTTCCTGGAGTAAATCGCTCGAAATTGACTCTTGGAATTCAACGGCAGGAATTCAGATGCGAATAAGCAGAGACGGACGAGGGGAGACGCGACTGACTGACCTTCAGAAGAATTTAATAATCGAGTTGGCCGAGTCGGTTCCTCGAGATCACCTTCTCCTAGGGCTTCAGCTCGAGCGGGGTTGGCGTATCGGGAGCATAGTGGGTTGTCATAACAGGGTTACCTACACTAGAAAAAGAACAGGGGAGAAGGTTGTCTGCATTGTGGACCTGCCGGGAATACGAAAGGAGGACGTGGGTGAGGAGACAATAATGATTCACTTCAAGGGGGGAAAGACGGAGCCAGACTATCCTGGGAAGAAGTGGCTTAGACTTGCTCAGAAACTAGCCTCAAAGGCGCAGGAGGGCGAAAGGATCATTTCTCTTTCAGAACAACATGGAACAAACATCCTGCGAAAGTATGCAAAACTCGCTGGTGTTCCCGACTGGGACCGTTTGCATAATCACCGTCAGCGAGCCTATTTCGGGACTTTCTGGGCTAGAAAGACCGGCAGAGACCCTTGGAAAGTTCAAAGTCTCATGGGGCACAAGGACTTGAGGGCAACGGCAGTGTATGTTGAAGAGCTCTCCCTCGAAGAGAAGAAGCAGCTCCTAGACGAGCCCTAGCCCCCTCAAAAGAGTCTCCCGTGACTTGAGAAGAACTCTCCTAAGCTATAGCAGTAAACTGGACGAATTGAGAAGTTTGTCTGATACCTGCGAGTTACGCAAGGATGTAGGAGGACAAGTAAGGCGCGATTAATCAAAGAATTTACGTTAGAAATCTCTCAACCGACAATTCATCTTTTTCTCCCAGCTTACAGATTCTTCAGTAACCATAAGGATTAAACGAAGGGTGAAATTGCCGGTTGTCGGACGCGAAATATTTGCCCCGAAGAGCCGTTCGAAGACCAGCTAAGCAAAAAACCACGATCTTGTTCAAAGCGGGAAACCTTCCTAGTACCCCGGAGGAACTCTTCCGTCGGGTCTTCTGGAAGAGCGATTTTCTTGCTGGGGAAGCTCACAACTTCTGGAAGGAAGTCAAGAAGGTGGAACCTAGTGGTCTACCAATCCAGGCATGGAAAGACTGGATCTCGAAGAGGGGGATGAGTGTCGGACAATTCTACAACATGATTCATGGACTTGTTGGGGCGGGGTTCATAGAAAAGCGCGATTCCAAATGGCACATGAGTGGAGGGTTCATGCAGGAACTGGAACAGATGATGAAGGTCTATTCTTCAGAAAGCGGTTACGAAGCTAAGGCGAAATAGCTCTCCAATAAACTGGATCATTGGCATACATCCAATAAATTGAATCTCTATCGGGCAGTCAACAAAGCGCGTCCCTGAGGATCCATCTCCCCATTCCTAATTCGTGTCGATGAGATCGGTTTCCCATCAGCTGCCCTGAGCAAGTCGACAACGAACAGATCTAACGGTTGGAGACCGTTCTTCCTTCTAAGTCGGTTCAAACGACGGCCGCTCGCAAGAGTACCTTCGCTGACTATCAGTGCTTGCAATTTCTTTCGTCGGGCTGCAGGTCCGTAAGGCTCGCGAAGGGCTGTCACTCTCACCCTCGATGACCAGCGCCGAGTTTTTAGAAACCGGTTCAGGTCGCGAACTCGACTTGAGAAGGGACGAACTTGGTGTTTCTTATGAAGACTTGCGACAAGTCGGTCACTTGTGACGCCAATCAAAACCATATCTCCGAGCTTGAAAGCCTCAGAGAGCAAATGTCGGTGGCCCGCGTGTAAGATGTCGAAAGTTCCTCCGAGAGCTACAAGGTTGTATTTTCGGGCTGATCGTGGCAAGACCTATTCACATTTCTGGATTTTAAGGATAAACCTTGGGCTTGCATGGTCAATTCCTTCGGTTTTCAGGAGGCAGATAGCGAAGGCAATTGCGCTGCACGTTCAAGCATCTAGCGGAGTGGAAGATTAGGCAGTCCTGCGACGGGCGTTGACTGGTACTCTCATCCTCAAATTCGCGATCGGCCCAATAACCAACTGAGGGAGAGAAATGAGTTCGAAGTCCAGATCTCCCAAGGCTCGTCACCGATTCGGTTTCTCTGGACCGCGGATGACAGAGAGGAAGGACAAGGTTACCGCCGACGACATTCTTGCTAGCCTTACCAGGCAGGCCGAATTCAAGCAGAAATATGAGAAAGAGGATCGGTTGGCATTAGCCGATATTGCAGAGGAAGAAGATCTAAGTCGGATTCAGGGGTTCAGTTCTGAGCTAAAGTCCCCTCCAATAATGGAAAGGGAAACAGACTACGGACATTTTTTATTCGTATTTATGCTCTTAACCGGACTGGTAGTAGTTTGGTTGTACAGTTCGATCTCGAAGCCATTTGATCTGGCAGCATTGAACGAAATCACTCATAGGCGCTCTTTGGATTCGACGCAAGAGGCTAGGCTCAAGCCGATAGTTTATGTCTCTCTAGACCGGGACCCCACCACCTAAACCGAATTCTGCAGTCTGCATGTTTGAGGGCGCTTGATTTTGAGCGGCGGAAGAGTGCGTCATTGATTATGGGTGGACTCTTCACTGCAGGTTATATCGTGGTGAAGACTGGCCTTTTCTCGTGCCCGAAAATATCCAAGCATCAGGGGAGAAGAAATCAAACCCATACCTAACCTCCCCAACTCTAATCCTCTCGCTCATACTCATCTGTGTTTACGCAACCATTGCATTGCTAGTAGGTGACTTTGTCAGTCCACTCTCGACGAATTCACCTGTACTTCTGGTTCTTGCACAATGCGATGGGCCCTTGCCTATCTATCCATGGACCTTAGTATCTTCAATTTTTCTTCATGCGAGTATCATCCACATCGCGAGCAACATTCTATTCCTGTTGCTCTTTGGCTTCATTCTTGAAGAACAAGTCACGAAAACCCGCTGGGTAACAACTTTCTTCCTTACGGGTATCGCTGGGAACCTGACCTTTGTTGGTGCCGATATCACCGGGTTTTTTCTCACCGGCTTCCCCAACTCTCTCTCTTTGAGCTGTGGGGTAGGCGCGTCTGGCGCAGTCTACGGCATAATGGGGGCAGCAACGGGGGTCCGAGGCGTCGTCTTGATCATATTCATCGCCGGTTTGGACCTTTTCGCTGGGGGAGGGTTCTTTGCACACATCGGAGGTCTGGTCACGGGGGTCCTTTTGCGAAGGTTCTGGGACCCGCAGCTGAAGAACTTCTAGGCACTGACGTTGCGGAGAAGGCAACGCGCTTCAATCGACCTACGTGGTAGCCCGGGGGAGATTCGAACTCCCGTCAGCAGGTTGCTCCAACCCCTCTGTTTGAGGGGATCCAGAGCCGACTAGGGACGCTTCCGTGTTTCTGGCCCGAAACGCCCATGCTATGCTAGACCACTACACCACCGGGCTACGAAGTTCTCGGTTGCCCCCTGACTAACCATAATAGGTTTCGTTGAATTTGCAAGGGAGAATCGAGAGCGGTCTACTGGTCACTGCCCCTGGCGGGACATTCCCGACCAACAATTTGGTGTGAATTGGGATCTTGAAAAGTCACTGCTTCGGCGCCATTGAAGCGCGAGAAGGCACTCGTGCGATCCCATGCCGCAACTTTGTCCCGTGTGAACTGAAAGATTGATGTCGGGGTGCGGTTGGCAAGCGAATCGCCCAGAATCAGCCCTGATCCCGAATCTGGGAAACGGTCCGCATCTCGCCCCTGAATCGTTCGGGAAAAGCCCTAGATTTTCCGTCCTTTTCCCTTATCACCAAAACCCGGATTACGCCCTGATAAGCCGGTTTCGCCCATTATCGCTGCCGGACAGCAAATTCACTCTCGAAAAAGGGAGGGGGGTATAGCGCAGAGACCTCACGACGCAAGAGTGGTCGAGTGGGAGCGTCGGTGAAGCCGATATTCACTCTGCCAAAATAAAGTATTTGGGACAGGTCGGGAGAATTCCCATCTTCCTGCCCTTCGATCAAAGGCTGGACCGCCGGACGACTCGAAATAGATTGGAATCGAGAGCAAGTCGGAACCCGACCTAGCCTATATACTTGTCGAAACACTTATATTTGAAA